>Ga0131853_10013332_pt1 | contig 15062 bp, 9 predicted proteins | sample TergutLab28metaG_FD_92764 | JGI IMG/M metagenome (GOLD analysis project Ga0131853, IMG submission 92764) | Labiotermes labralis P1 segment gut microbial communities from Petit-Saut dam, French Guiana - Lab288 P1 (version 2) (version 2) | ecosystem: Host-associated > Arthropoda: Insects >... | reverse complement strand
GTTAGATGTTTATTTTTAACAATTTCTCAACATGTTTCGGGCATCATTATGCCCATCTTCAGGAGAACAAGACGTATGTTACTGCATGTGTTGTGCTGCGCTGGTTCTGCTGGATGTGGTTGGCAGCGGTTGTGGGGCGTTGCCTTGTAGGGTGTGAGCACTGTGAAGGTTACTGTTCACCTAAATATATATATATATATTCCATGGCACAACAGCCCCTAGTGGGCCAGGGCCTCCCATTACCTACAATTCGCGATCAAACTTAGACACCACAACACACGGTAGGACCCCTCTGGACGGGTGATCAGCCCGACGAAGAGAAATCTATGTGACAATACACAACATTAAAAAAACCCCACCCCACCGGCGGGATTCAAACCCGCAATCCCAACAAGCGAGCGGCAATACACCCACGTCTTAGACCACGCGGCCACTGGAATCGGCTTTAGAACAATTATACAAGTCTCTTGCAGGCTACAGAGTAGTTTAAATAAATTCACAATCAGGCTAGAAGCTGAACACAAAACACGTGTAACGTATCTTGGTTGCTGTACCATAAGACAGATGGGTGGGTGTAGAGGGACAAGGGATTGCTTTCCGATGATGTCTCTTCTGAGAACAGCATCAGTAGCTGAAATCTCTTTGTGCATTCACAGTGAGTCGTAGAAGGTAACGATTTCATCTGCCTTGAATTTCCGTAGAAGTTTCGACACAAATCGTAGAACAGGTTAATTAGAAGCGACAAGTAAACACCTCCAGTGCAGCAAAGAGCGTTCTGGTTACATCACAAGAAGTTTAAACAGACTACTGTTTCATGTCGCTTTCTCGGGCTCTGTGCTTGGAAATGTATTTGCATGTGGTTACATCTCCAATCTTTCTAACATTAAAGACGTGCTTGTCACGCGACTGAGTTGCTTTAAAAATGTGAACCGCACCACAATCCCTTGCCATTATACCGTACATGAAATACATGAAAATTATTTCATAGATGTTTGTTCTTTTCTTCTATTCCTGTAAAGAATTTGTAGCAAGTATCCCAATGTACGGGTACCAGTTTTAATTTGACGTTTGTGAGACCATGCATCACTAGAAGAACGATGTAAGCAACCAACAAGATGCAACAATTTTCACTTATGGATAGTTTTATTGATCTATTTGAATTTGCTCTACATGTTTCGGGCGACAAACTCGCCCATCTTCAGGAACAATTTTTGATTGTATATACAGCTTTGGTACAATGTAACGACGTTGCTGCCGACCGGTCCCAGTTTTAATATCGCATATACAATGCATAATGCTCTGAACCATCCTTTTTTCACCAAACATTCGGCACTAAATACACTTCATCAAACAGCTAATAAGTGAGTACAAATATGTGACGTGTTGTGGAGGCAGTGTAGCTGGAATGATGCTCCCTGAGGACGGTGTTAATGACACCGAAATGCGTAGGAGAAAGGATTTAAATGTGAATGAAAAAAACACGGTGTAGTGCACGACAGTTGGCAGATAAAATGATGGTGTGTGAGACGTGAGTTAACGTTAAGTTGAACAAATTGTGACGTCCACAGGAAAATATGAATGACTCAGTTAAAGGAATTAAAATCAACGAAGTACCTTTTATTTTGGGAGAAACGCAAAATTGTCTGCGGCTGTTAGTGTTTTACACACAATAGTATGAGGTGTAACTGGAGATTGTTTCTTTTGCCTCGAAGTAAGGTTACACGTAAGAAAAAACCATTACCTCACATCAAATTTCCGGTGGTAAAATTGATTCTGAATGTTGTCTAAAAGAACACCGTCACGTCACTACAACGACGATTATTATTATAAATCTATCCTTCAACATGCCCCACAACTACAAGTTACATGCAGTCCATATCTTGTGAACAAGCAGGCCACATTCTAACAACGCTCTGTAAAGAAGGCCCGGAATTTAATAAATTATATTGCAAGTGATGTTCAAATGTTTGTAGTATATCGGTGTGAACTTATGTTCTCATTTATTTGATTGTGAAGGTAAAGCAATCCCATTACAAGCCTGAACAGGCCCTGAGGGTTCCAGGAGGTTGAGGCTGCAAAATTTAAAGACAATCGGCAAATGAAGGTGGTAACGTTGTCAGCCCTATGCACTGACGGCTTTTACCCCAGGAAATAATCCGGGAACTCATTTCTGTTAGAGGCTGACTCAACCTCCAGTGTCATACGAAGAATTATGTCAATAACATTTCCAATGACACCATGGGGAATCGAACCCGCGACGCTCGGGCTTGTAGCGCAGTGCCGCAACCAACCGCGACACCGCGTGCCCCAGTTATTTAATTGCAGGACATATTAAATAACAAAGTGTATAGTGCTAGTACTTGCCTGAATAATACTGAATGTTTTGTGTTACGAGAGTACGCTTGTCTCTTAGAAGGTGTTCAGTGCTGTGTTGGGATAATTTTTAAAAAAGTAAAACATTTAGCACGTGTTGCATAATGTAAAGGAATAGATTAAAAAAATAACAGAATGTTTAAAGTCTTAACTGGGACAGTGTGTTGATGAAAAAAAGTATTCGTAATCACAGACTTGCTAAAATTGTATCAGGTTTTGTGTAAATATATTGTAGTTAGTTTCAGGCTCATAAAACAAACTGAATGAAAAATGGTATTTTGACTCATAACACAGCACAGACCAAAATATAAAATCATGTAACGGTATTCTGTAGATTAGCATGGGAAACATTATTCTCAGATTTGGCATATCGACAGCTGTGAAACCAGTCTGAAACCTCAAAAGCCATTGTGGGAAATGTTTCTGCAAAATGCATCCCATGAAGGTAAAAGTAAGTGTAGCTTTCATCCTAGAACAGGCTACGAGGGCGCGAAGGGGGGGGGTAGATGTGTAGCTCTACTTCTCTTTAACTTCGGCGCTAGATGGCGATGGGTGGTCAACGCCACGCCCCAGCCGCTTTATCCTCGGGAAAGACCAGGCACCCATTTTATAGCAGGCTGGGGGGGGGGGTGCAGGGCCCGTCTGGAAATGTGTGGAAAATTTCGCCTCCGACGGGATTCGATCCCCGGACCGTCCAGCCCGTAGCGAGTCGTGATACCCAGCTAAGCTATTCCGACCAATCTCCATGCAGATAGCAGTCCAAAATTCAATCTCGCTTTATTATCTGCGTCGTAGAGTTTTTGACCCGCAGTGACCGTTTATGGATGCAGTAGGTGCGTGTTCTCGGCTTGTTCTCTCTCTGGAATGGAAACTCTTGTTGGAACATATTTCACGCATTTGTAAATTGTCAGAATTTACGCGACACTTTCACTAGTGCCTGTAACATACGTCTTATGTCATGAAACGTAGATAAAAACCAGCAGAACTTCCGACAAGCAGCGGGGAATTTGTCCGAAGTAAAGTTTCCTGCCCTAAAATGGTGCTAAAAAATGTGGTCTGAGATTGTGGTGTAAAATTATTTGGTTTGGACAGGCTTCAGTGGCGGGATCTTGTGAAACGACAGCTGATATTTGGATTCCATAAGCTGCGGGAAATTTGAGGTCCAGTTGAACAACTTCAGCTTATAAAGATGCTGAAACACTCGATTAAAGTAGTTTTTAACTTATCAATATCAATTTTTGTTCCGATATTTGTGAAACAGACGGACAAATCAGCATTGCATGCGAGTAGTTCAGAGGAGATCAACCCTTGAATGCCAGCCTCGGTGCGCTGAACGGAACTTCCTCCGTGCACAGGTGCACAGTACAGTTCTGATTACATTTATCGGCACTACTCCTAATAAAATTAAAGGAAAGGATCACAACAGTAAAAAAGGACAGTGTCTTTTAATATTCGAATAATACGTTATAGCATAAAGCAGTTAAGTTTACTCGAAATAGCTTAACATTCTGCCCCCCCCCCGCCCCTTCCCGTCATTGACACTATGCGGAATTTAAACCTCCAGCTCCATTGAAGGTAAATATTATATTTTCTTTTCTTTTCTGCTATCTAAGAAGGCAAAATTTAAAATACGGATAGACAATTTCACACACACACACACACACACACACACACACACACACACACACACACACACACATATATATATATATATATATACAGGGTTATTCAAAATGATTGTCGGGGGTTTTAACAACTTGTCATATACAATACACTTGAGACAGAAGTATATGTTATTTTATATTAGAACAACACTCCAAGTTTTTGTTACATACCTTACATGTGCTTTGTATGTGCACCCTGTGTGATTCTACAAACATCAACACGATAATCGAGTTCCTTCCAAATGTTTGTAGCATTTCAGCGGTGATGGTTTCAATGGCGGTTCTGATTCGTACCTTCAGCTCCGGGATACTCACGCACCCTGTCTCTTGTAATTGTGCGTACTACCTTCGAATGGAATTGCCAGGTAGTGGTTGTTTCCCGAATTTGGTGCGGAATTGCCGCTGAACAATTGTACCTCGACAATTATTTTGAATAAACCTGTACATATTTCTGTGGATATGAAACACTGTCTCATAGATGGAAGGTGTCTGGGAACATAGCGAAAGATCTCTAAAGGAGTTTGAATAAAACTCCATTATGAGGAGCTTAACAACATTTATTCTCCACACACTTTAGAATAATCATAACAAGGATGAGATGGGAAATTTATGTAGAATTTTTAAGGCAGATTAGAAATGTGTACGAAATTTTGGTCTGGAAACTTGACGTATAGTGATCGTCTCGGAAAAGCTAGGTTTAGGTAAAACATATGATAAAAAATCGAGTTCAAGAGAAGCTTTGTTAATTGTTGGGTGGTCAGAGCAGGATGCACAGCTGGGCACTTGAGATTACTATAATGAACTTAGCGCTTTTGTAAATGCGCTGAATGTATTGAGTGGAGCAGTGAGTATTAGTTTCTGAAAAAACGACGCTGCTCCATCGAATTAGTTAACCATAATAATTGGATTTGTGTAGCATAAGAGCCTTTTGTCACTTCAGACACACTTTAACTTAAAATGTTGCCGAGGAAATAATATAGTTAATGTGTTGCGGCTTGCACACAACTGGCTGTTCCTATACACCAGGCGCGAATTTAATATGCGAAGGGAAGATGTGACCTGTTGAACCGTGTATTAATGCAAGCAACATGTGCCTTTATGAGGATCAGCATTTAAGCAGATTAATGGCTCTGGCGAAACTTAATTACAACAGCAGTGAGCAATATAAACGTATTTGCTGAGCTGAATCTAATATTACAACAAGCCCGTATTCACAAATGTACAAATGTTCACTAAAATCTATTAGCACACATCTTTATCGTTGCACCGTGCATTTTGAACTTTATTTAATTAATACACCAACAAATCCACATATATTCATTTAATGATCTAAAATGAAGAATTGTAGACCGTTAAATGAATATATGTGCATTTGTTGGGTATTAATTTTATGAACTCTGGGTACACATTTTTAGAATTAATATCAGATTTATATGGTATGTATATGATAATAAACATATACGATAATTTTTTAAATTCCGTTTTTGAAACAATAACACTACAGCACTGAATTTTGTGGAAAAGTCTGTTTACCCCTTATTGCAGGTTCGGTATTAATTTTGGGCTTTCCTCTTCTTCATGCTTGTATGTGTTTATGGTACTCGGTACGTCAGTGTCGACACAGAATACATCTTTACCTTTTGTTGGGGTTTCTTTTTTAGAGAAGAAGTGTTGACGTATTTAAACATTTCTGATACCATTACCATTCCCAGAGATATAGAGAGCGGCAAAAGGACCCTGTACAACGTAAATGTAGCTATGAACTCGAATAGATTCGGGTTCAGGTCCAGTGAAGGTTTTAAGTGAACACGACAAAGATAATTCAGATATCTTAAAGTACTTACGTTTATTGGACCATGCATCATTGTAATAGTTGAAGAATAAAATATCAACATGATGTCACTTGCTATTTTATTTCACTTCTTATGTGCTCAACATGTTTCGGACATTAATATATCCATCATCAGGAGCTTGCGACTGTGCTGTTGAATTACCACATCGGTCGTCAAAGTACATTCGTTGTTCACGTTTTGGCAGTTCGAGTAACTCTAAGCCTTCGAAAGAACACATTACACCATGAAACAATTACGATGCTTCGTTACCGAACTACTTAAAATAGGAAGTAATAATTTTCACTTGCGTGAACAAAGGGTATTCAATTTATTCAGAAACCTTAGAAAGGTTCACTTCAGTGAATTATGGATAATAAATTTGTTACCGAAAAAAAAGGTAGTAGTAACCTGCAGCCAAACGAAGAAAGATCGTTATATTGGGCACGCAGAAATCGTAACGAAGTTTACTTCAATGAGCAATGTATACAAAATTAATTACTTAGGAATCTCACCGCTGTTCAGTGCAGAAGAGACGGATGTTAATTCAGTTATTTAGAAATGTTAAAAACGTCCGTTTCAGTGGACAATGGATATTAATTTGATGTTTATTGGACCGTGCATCATTGTGATGGCTGACGAATAAAAACCCAACTAGATGTCACTTGTTACTTGCGGCTAGGGCGGTATCCAGGCTACCGGCAGCCTGGATACCGCCCTAGTCGAACTGCACCCTAGCTCCAACACACAACAAATCAAGAACGAAACGGCCATTGTGGTAGTTCAACAACATAGTCGCAAACTCCTGAAGATGGACATATTAATGCCCGAAACATGTTGAGTATCTAAGAAGTAAAATAAAAGTAAAAAGTGACATCTAGTTAGTTTTTTATTCGTGAGCTATCGGATATTAATTTATTCACTTATAAATCACAATAAATTCACTTTAGTTCAGAAATCGGTAACTTTAACTCCGGTAGGAATGCATATTGAATTAGTTACATACAAATAGTAAATTCTTTGCCTTTTGTAGGCAGCCATGTTCTGAAATCTCCGTTGTCTTATTGTCCGGTAGTGACGCCAGATAGTTTTGCGCACTACATATCCTTCAGGCGTGGGGTATCACACTTGTTACAACAGCAATAACGCCGCAAATCCAATTGGATTAATTTGCTGATAGCATGTACCGAGTTATTTACATGTCAACACACACTTTAATTGTGCGCTATTACCCTGTGGCAATCAAGAGGACTGATCGGGCGCAACACATGGCTAAGCGTAATCGTGATAACTGACGTTGTTACTAAAACTACATACGATATATTTCATGTTTACGGTTCCGTGCATCACTGATCTATATCAATAATTGTCCAACGAGATGCAACACAGAGCAGTCTATTTATTATTCTGCAAGTTCACTCTACATGTTTCGGGTGTCAACCACACCCATCATCAGGAGTACACAAAATTGTAACTACAGCCTCCGGTACTGGTCATATTTTTTGTGCAGCTACCTCCCTCCAACGTGGCTAAGCTAGCTTGGTCACGTTGGAAGGAGGCAACTGCACAGTACCGGAGGCTACAGGTACAGTTTTATGTACTCCTGATGATGGGTGTTGTTGACACCTGAAACATGTAGACTGAACTTGCAGAATAATAAATAGACTGCTTTGTGTTGCATCTCGTTGGACAATTATTAATATATACACAATAAAATAGCTTGTAACTTTTGGAATTGACAACATATTTGCCTTTCATTTATACTGATTTCAAACAGTAATGTTACGAAGAAATTTTCAATATTTAAGCTCAGCATGTCATAGTAATTTACTATGCACGAAGAAGAAAACGGACATAACTACAGTGTTGGATTTAACGTAGCAAGTGCTCAGATTTTGTAATATGTAGAAATTCTTTATAACATTAACAAACGGACAGATGGCGTTGACATTAAACGAGCAAAATGCCAATAATGGTCTTTTTTTTACTTCAACATTTCCTCTATTACTATTATAGCCCACCAGATTATAAACAAGTGAACATTACTACATGTTATGTCCTGAAGTGTTCTGAGAGTTCACAAATCGGCAAACCACAAGGCTGGTTAGGAATAACTTACACTTGTATGTACAATTGTTCTGTACAGCATAACAAAACTGCTTCACGATAAGAAAATGTACATATAATTCACTACGAAACGTCTGCAGGACTCCTATTAAATCGTTTGTTTTGAGTGAAAAAGTCACATGAACGCGAACAAGCTCACAGTCTTTGCGTCACTGCGTGGTTATGCTTAGCGTTCCCTGTAAATAACTGTAGGTAACTCGAGATATTGGCTGTTGTAAATGACGTGCTGCATCGGCTACGTAGAAACACGATACTTTTACAACAGAACGTGTCATAGTGCAGTGGACGGCATTTGGCCAGTGGAATTTTCAGACTGTAGGCGAGGAGCGAGTCACCTGTACAGCAAGAGCGTCATGTTTGACCTTGCTCTGCTGTTCGCCGCAGTAAGTACAGTTGAACTTGTCACGCTGAAGTTCCAAACAGTATATACACCCCTCGCCACTTCACCACAACCAATAGGTCCATCCATTAACTAGGATAAATTATCTTGCGACACCCTCCCTCCAAAATAAAAAGAATGCCTTCGTCATTGCTTTGCACGAGGGCAATATCGGTCTTGATTTAGTTTGTTTGCTTAATTTTGGCGCGACAGCCACTAGAGGGTCAGGGCCTCCTCATTCACGAGGTTTCTAGATCACACACAACGACGCATCACAGTCGGTAGAGCTCCAATGAACGAATTATCAGCTCGTCGCAGAGACCTCAGTAGTAGGTGATGCACTTGGGGAAGGAAGTTACGTCACAGACACGTGATGTGAACAAACATGCATACGGGGTCAATGACCTCTGGACACGAAGTGACGTCACAGGTAAACAAATATAGAGACGATCTTGCCACTGGAGGTCAAGTGATGGAAACAAACGACGGAATATATAAACAAATATGGCGGATGACATAATTATGCCAGACAGTGAGGCGCCTTAAACGAATTTTAAACTGTGATATATAAACAAATGACGTTACAAGTAAACAAATATGGCGACTTATGCCACGCAGTGTGGCGCTGTGTAGGATCAGAGAGTTTGGCCCCTTAACCTAACTTTAACCTTTGATATGTAAACAAATATGGCGGCGGTTACGTGATGTAAACAAATTACGAAGTATGTAAACAAATATGGCGGGTGACCTAATTATGCCAGACGGTATCTCGCCTTAACCTAACTTTAACCTCTGATATGTAAACAAATAACGTGTTATGTAAACAAACTGTCCATTTTCAATATTGGCACCAATTTCAGTTCCATAAAACTCCTAAGAAGAATCTGTGCGTCGTTTCCACGACAGTTGTGTGAAATAACATAAATCTTGTCCGCGAAAGCTTAGGACCGCCAGAGATAATCAATAAATTTGCCTACGGGCTTTGCCAGAACGCATGGACACGCTAACCACACTGTTCACAATCGACACTAAAACCATCCACTGCTTCATATTTAGAACACAGTTGCTTAGCACATATGATTTTCGGGATATGCTGAAAAGGCCCATCGCGCTTTTCAAGGCCTTGTGTGCACTGTGTATCGACGAAAAGTACAAAAATATGTCTGAAAACTTGATAGGCGTCAGTGGAACAACGTAGGAAACATGCCCTGAAAGTTGTTTCTTATTACAATAAGTACAAAATTTCTTTAAAATTTCGTCTTTGGAATCAGTTCTTACCCAATAACTACAATTTCGGCATACCTGTATGCACTAAAAACTAGTTTGCTTTTCACTTTGAGTGTTAAATTATTCTGGAAACATTTCTGAATGACGAACCGTCTGTTGCATGTACTACAATACTTAGTCTGATTCTTAGTACAGGGTGGTGTAGCAGTACACAAGGAGCAAACTTCATCTTATTTGTGCGTTTTGTCATATGAAGTGTCGCATCTTTACGTATGTACTGTTTCGCCATAGCACAGTTAAGGTTGGCAATTACTTTATAGTGCCCATTGCCCCGATAATATAGTAAATATCATTTTTTGGCCGAAACGAATCTCCACTAAACATGACCCCATCGGGGTTCAAACCATCAAACACTTTAATTTTGTAGTACGAAAGGTGCTCCTGAAATTGCTGAATTTTTTCAAAACCTCCGCCATTGGTCAAATCAACCCCGGAAGGCTCCAAGAGTTCTTCAACAGGTTTTTTCAAGCCATACCCACGCCTATATAATGCGTCGTTAGGGTCAACATTAACCCGAAGCATAGCGATAATTAATGCATAAGCCTGACATTTAAGAACCGCCTTAACTGCAGCAATATTTCTCTGTATAGCACTCATCAATCCAAAGACCGCACTTGCGTCTTAACTCTAACGTTACCAGCAGGCATCCTCACATGTTCCAGAAGGACTTCTAGATGATCATTTAAATCAAACCTAGCTTTGCTCAATCACTTTCCCGAGTACGGCCCAGACTACATCATGCTAAACTGCTACCGGCGACGGAAACTAATGCCAAACACTTTATCCTGTACATTCTCAGTATTGTGGATTTTCAAACCCACCAAATCTCTACCCGGTACGTCATCAACTAGGTAATTTGTTAATGCAATAGGGCATTCTTTCGTATATGTCGTCGGGTCTTGCACTTCACGCGAGGCTATAAACTTTATGAGCAAACTACTCCCGGTTGCGTTAAATTTTGGAAAGGATTTTGAGGTCTCATCCAAAAATAGAAAGTTATGACTTGCATTGTATTAATGTGTGTAAATTGAAAATTATGTGCTTTTATTTATTTTCCTAATTACAATATACATGGGATAGGATCCTTTAAAAAAGAGATGGTTAAAGCAGCAGGATTCGAATCTTTCAATTGTGGGTGCGGCATCGTACCGCTTCAGCTAACTCTTTTGAAATATACAGGGCTTTATACTGTTTAAGTTAATTTTTAACTTAAAATTAGCGCGCTGTTAGCCATATAGCAAAATGGCGGATTTTAACGTTGGGTTCAATTTAAAAATGCCTGGGCTGGTAGCGATATTCAAAATGGCGGCGCGCGGTAATTGAAATTTAAAGTTAGGTTAACACAAATTTAAAAATCTTGCTCGTATTCATATTGAAAAATTGCGGACTTTAAACTTAGGTTAGCGCTCATTCAAAATAGCGGCAGGCGCCAAACTGTCTGGTTCTACACGGCGCCACACTTTGTGGCATAAGTAGGTCATCCGCCAAATTTGTTAAGTACTACTTCACTTGGTTACATCGTGTGATCGCACCCATGTTTGTTTATGTATTAAGGTAAATTTAGGTTAAGGCGCCACACTGTCTGGCTAATTAGGTCATTCGCCGTATTTATTTACATTTGATGTCATTTGTTTACATCACTGACGGCCGCCATATTTTTTACATATCAGAAGTTAAACTTAGGTTAAGGCGCCATACTGTCCGGCATAATTAGGTCATCCGTCATATTTGTTACCTTACTACATCACTTTTTCATCACGTGACCGCCACCATATTTATTTACATATCAAAGTTTGAAGTTAGATTAAGGCGTCAAACTGTCTGATCCTATACGGCGCCACACTGTTTGGCATAAGCAGGTCATCCGCCATATTTGTTTATATGTATTGTCTTTTGTTTAAATATCAGAGTTTGAAGTTAGGTTAAGGTGCCATACTCTCTGGCATAATTAGGCTATCCGCCACATTTGTTTACGTATTACGTCATTTGTTTACATCACGTGACCGCCAGAGGCAAGATGGTCCGCCATATTTGTTTACATGTGACGTCACTTTCTGTCCAGACGGCATTGACCCCGTCGCCATGTTTATTTACTTCACGTGACTGTGACATCAGTTCTTTCCCCAAGTTCAACCCTTACTACTGAGCTCTACCTGAAAACATACAACAACCCTGTGGGATTCGAACCCGCAATGTCAGTAGGCGAGCGGTCTCAGACCTACGGCTTCAAACTCGATGCCACTCTGACTGGCTACCGGCCAATAATTGACACATTATTTCGTCTTAATTTTGTGATTTCCTCTGTTCAACCAGCATTTTAATCCTGCAAGTAGAAGCCAAGGGTTTTCGATTTTTGTGAATAATTTTTTTTATTAAGTATGCTACCTACACCATCTTCCAAACGATTTCTATAATAACTATGTAGTTAGTATGTCTACTGTGTGACAGGTTGACCAAAATGCCGTGAGACTCCGTTGTACTGGAGCCTTGTAGGCATTGAATCTAACTGAAATATACTGTCTTCCAAACAGGTCGTAGCTATTCCTGTCAGTAATAAGGCAGAAAGTTCCGCCTTTTTTAACCCTTACCGGTCTAATGTCATTGTAAGTTCGACAGCGCTTTTTGCTCTTCTAGGTCCAATGTCGAACTGAAACCAATGCATTATATTTAGAAGTGTCTTACGTTGGTACTCCTTGAGTTCCTAACAACTAATCTTTGGTTTTGAAGCTTGATGTTTAGGAATTTTCTGAAAAATTAATTTTGACCAGAAGTTTGAAATGCGCAACAATAATTTGGAAGGACAAACACTGAACGCCCTTTAATTAGGAAGCTGATGTAAGCTGTAATACTTCTCACTTGTGTTTGGGAGGTGTAATCCTAGAATTTCAAATGGGTCACCGATTTGATTTTAGAGCAGTTTTGTACAGTTCTTTAGGAACATTGTGCGATACTGCCATACAATTGGTCACGAAAGCAATCTTCCGCATCTTTTCGAAATTACTACTCGCTGCCATCCAGTCATTCGACACTACAAAGCTTGACCTAATGACGGCACACAAAACAAAATTGCGTGAATTAATGAATAAATTCTGTGAGCTGTTAGAGACTACAAATTTAGTTTGAAGGGTTTGTGTTACCACTAATTTGCGAGAAACACAAACGAGTTTCATAAACGAAGCTATCATGGTCTGCCTGCAAAATAGAAAAATAAATTGGTCCTACACACGCCATGAAGGAAAAGGGCGTAGTGGAGAAATAGCGCCACTCTTTCTTATGCTTGGAGTGAGTGGTCATCCTCATAACACGGTCGTTTTACTCATAGGAAACATCAGGCCAAATTTCATGCTTTATAAGTCATTAAGTGAAACTTGAGGGTTGTTTGTCCGTGCATCTTCCCCATGAAATAAAGCGAAATGCCAACTTGATTCAAATAGGTAATTTTATTGATGTATTCTTAGTTCTACATGTTTCGGGTACATACGCCCATCATCAGGAGCATTAGATGTTGATTTGCAGCATATGGTTTTCTGCACCGGGTTTTTGGATGGATGGTGGTCTTGAGAGCCGCTGTGTGTATGGTGCGGACGGTGCCGCACAGCACCGTCCGCACCATAAACACGACCTACGCAGCAGCTCTCAACACCACCACCCATCCACAAACTCGATGCAGAAAACCATATGCTGCAAATCAACATCTAATGCTCCTGATGATGGGCGTATGTACCCGAAACATGTAGAGCTAAGAATACATCAATAAAATTACCTTGTTGCATCAAGTTGACCTTTCACTTTATTTCATTAAGTGACTTTGAATGATGTGTTTATACAAGAAAGAACTGGGCGCCGCTGTCACTTCTGGTGAAAGAAGAAGTGAATAGCTACTGAGTTTCTGTGAAACGTATGTCCAAGTAAAACATAGACGACGCATAACAATCACAGACTCCTTTAGAACAAAATGTCGTGATGTTTTATATCAAGACCTTAACTTTCAGTTACACTAGGTACGATTCGGTGATTTCTTTTATTCTGAGAAACAGCAGCGTACAACCAACAACCGATAACACGACTTCTGTCTACAGTGCTCAATCTCGCAATAAATTTCAGTACTTGAACTACTGGAAATCTTCGTACTTGAGGTATCCATTTTTCTACGATATGACACTGTCTTATCGGGCAGATGATTCCCGGTGTTTGGAGACAATGTACTGGTCTCCTCTTATAGGGTCGAAATGTTCAAGAGCAAGACAAAATACCATATACTCTTTTTTTTTTCAACACTCCAGATTTTACATCAAACGAAGCCAACCACAAAAACGAAAATTTGAGTCTTCTAAGGTATTACGCAGATCGAATGGCAAATAGTTTCTGGCCTTTCAAAGTATCACAGGGTTTTCATCATGTGGGTAGTACAGTCAAATTTCTTGCGTATTGCTAACCAACTTACATCAACAGTAATCTTTTCTACCGCAGACTCCAACAGAATATAGTGGAATTATGAGTGATTAAGCAGATCCAGTTAGCCATTGGGTCTAAAAAGTAATCATGTAACGACATGATTTATGGGATCGCGTGTTCGATCCTTTCTGTTCGCCTCTTGTGTTTGTTTTGTGTCGTGTATTTAGCGGCTTCTGCTACAGGCTGATCACTCATTCAGAGGGGTCCTACCGGGTACATGTATCTAATTGTGTGTGACTAGAAACCTCAAAAGTGAGGCCGCTGGACCCAATTGGGGCTGTAACGTCACGGGGAGAAAAGTAATTAAAATAAGAACATATTCTTTTAAGACTTTCCCAAATAGTAAACAAATATTACAAACACTCAGTAAATAAATTCAAGTACACGAATCCTACTTATTTCCTAAGTTGTTGTCCATTGTTCAAATCATGGATCGGATCTGCAAACTCATTTCATGGACTCAGCAAGTTCCGCCAACTCTCTGTTTATACATTCAGAGATCACTTCAAAGAGAAAGTAAACTCTGCGGTACTGAAATTGCTATCGAAGTCGTTTAATGAGGTGCTGGGGACTGGATATATTGGTAGGGGTCGGAGGAGAGAGGAAAGCACACGCTGGCAGCCTGAAATGAACTGTCGAGGGTTTCACAGAGGAAGGGACGGGGTTGTAATTAATTTCAATATATTTACTCGAGTCTGGAGACGTCACAGCAGTGACTCTGTTGTTAAAACGCGAATAACATATGAGTTTTTTTAAAATCGTGTCGACTTCCAAAACCAAACTTATCCTAAAGAATAAAAAAAAAACCACTAGATGTCACTTGTCATTTTATTGTACTTCTTATAGGCTCAACATGTTTCGGGCACTACTATGCCCATCATCAGGAGCTCGCGACTATGATGTTGATTACCACATTGGTCGTTTTGTTCTTGGTTTGCTGTATGTTGG
>Ga0131853_10013331_pt1 | contig 15062 bp, 10 predicted proteins | sample TergutLab28metaG_FD_92764 | JGI IMG/M metagenome (GOLD analysis project Ga0131853, IMG submission 92764) | Labiotermes labralis P1 segment gut microbial communities from Petit-Saut dam, French Guiana - Lab288 P1 (version 2) (version 2) | ecosystem: Host-associated > Arthropoda: Insects >... | reverse complement strand
CTCGAAGTACTCGTCACCCGGTTCGCCGCCGAGCGCGGACACGGTCAGGGACACCCCGTCGACCGTGATCGATCCCTTCTCCACGACGTAGCGCGAGATGCTCGACGGCAGCGAGATCCGCACCACCGTCCAGTTCTCGGACGGGCTCCGGCTGATGACCGCACCCGTTCCGTCGACATGCCCCTGGACGATGTGACCGCCCAGTCGGCTGTTCACCGCGGCGGCCCGCTCGAGGTTCACCCGGCTACCGACCTCCAGCGCTCCCAGGCTCGACCGCACGAGGGTCTCTCGCATCACGTCGGCCGTGAACGCGTCGCCGCCCTGGACCTCGACCACGGTCAGGCAGACGCCGTTGACCGCGATCGAGTCGCCGTGGCCGGCGTCGGCCGTGACCACCGGGCCACGCACCGTGAACCGGGCCGCGTCCGCCAGGTCTTCCTTGGCGACGATCTCGCCGAGTTCTTCGACGATTCCGGTGAACATCTCTGGCTCACTCCTTCGGATCCCGGAGGATCGGTCCGACGATGACCCCACGAGGGGATCACGTCACTGAAGATCCCGTGCCGCGGTGCGGCCCGGCTGCTCCGGGATCAGGTTCAACAACAGGTCGTCGCCGATCGTCTCGACGCTCTCTCGTCGAAACCGTAACGCTTCGGCAATGGTGCGGACCCCCGTGCCTTCCACTGCGTGGGACCCTGCACCCAGCACGACCGGCGCGATGTACGCCTGGACCCGGTCGATCCGCCCGGCCGCGAGGAACGCCCCCACCAGACGCGGACCGCCCTCGACGAGGACGTCGTCCTGATCAGCGAGAGCGGCCAGCACCTCGTCGACGTCGTGGGTGCGCAGTACCAGGGTGGGCGCCGCATCGTCGAGGACTTTCGCGGTGGATGGGATCGGCCGATTTCCCACCACGACCCGCAGCGGTTGGCGTTCGGCGAGCGAACCGTCGGGCAGTCGGGCCGTCAGCCACGGATCGTCGGCGAGGACGGTCCCGGTGCCGACGACGATCGCATCGAGCCGCGACCGGTCCGCGTGCACCCGGGCCCGTGCCGCCGGTCCGGTGATCCACTGGCTGGTGCCGTCCGCGGCGGCGCTACGACCGTCGACGGTGGCGGCGAACTTCCACGTCACGTGCGGGCGTCCGGTGCGCTGGCGGTGCAGCCAGGCCCGCAGCGGACCCCGCTCGACGTCGTCGACGAGGATGCCCCCGGACACCGCGACCCCCGCGCCGCGCAGCGTGTCGGCGCCGCCCGACGCCGCCGGATTGGGATCGGCGGCCGCGTAGTGCACCGCCGCGATTCCGGCGTCGACCAGCGCCTGGGAGCACGGCCCGGTCCGCCCGTAGTGGTTGCACGGCTCGAGAGTCACGACGGCGGTGCCGCCGCGGGCCCGCTCACCGGCCTCGGCGAGCGCGACGACCTCGGCGTGCGGTCCACCGGGCGGCTGAGTGGCGCCGATACCGACGATCTCACCGGACGCGTCGAGGATCACCGCCCCCACGGGCGGGTTGGGGCTGGTGCTGCCCCGGACGCCCTGGGAGGCGTCGATCGCGAGGCGCATCGCGGCCTCGAGGGCACGCGCGGACGTCGTCACGATCGGCTCGTCAGATCGCGAGCGTCAGGTGCGGCGACGCCTTGGCCGCCTGCTCGCGCAGTGCACGCACCGCGGCGGCGGGATCGGCGGCACCGTAGACGGCCGAACCGGCGACGAAGCAGTCGACGCCGGCCTCCGCGGCCTGCTCGACGGTGTCGGCGTTGATGCCGCCGTCGATCTCGACGAGCAGGCGCAGCTCGCCCGCATCGACGAGCTTGCGGACGGCGCGTGCCTTGTCGAGCACGGCGGGGATGAACGACTGTCCGCCGAAGCCCGGTTCGACGCTCATCACGAGCAGCGTGTCGAAGTTCCGCAGGATCTCGAGGTACGGCTCGATCGGAGTGTTCGGCTTGACGCTCAACCCGGCCTTGGCGCCGGCGGCACGGATGTCGCGGGCAACCGCGACCGGATCGTCGGTGGCCTCGGCGTGGAAGGTGACGTTGTGTGCGCCGGCCTCCGCGTACGGCGGCGCCCAGCGACCCGGGTCGTCGATCATCAGGTGGCAGTCCAGCGGGATCTCCGTGGCCTTCAGCAGGCTCTCCACCACCGGCAGGCCGAGCGTGAGGTTCGGTACGAAGTGGGCGTCCATGACGTCCACGTGCAGCCAGTCGGCGCCGGAAACGGCGTCGGCCTCTTCAGCGAGGCGGGCGAAGTCGGCGGAGAGAATGGACGGAGCGATCATCGGGGTTGCCACGGGGGCGAGTTTAGTCGGCAAGAGTCGGCCTCCCGTCGCTGCCGGGGTGACGCCGGGCCGGTTCACGGCCCGGCGGCTGGGTCGCGACCGGTCCCGCCGGCGGACGCACCGTCGACATCACACGAATCTCGTTGCCGCGCAGCGTCACCGGCGTGCCGTCGTGATGGATGGTCAGTTCGTCGCCGGCCATCAGCCGGTACCGCGTCTCGGTGTCGTCGATCTCGACTCGCAACCAGCATCCGGCCTCGGCGACGCCGAACTCGAGCCGGTCGATGCCCTGCGGGAGCGCCGGCCGGAACGTCAGTCCCGATCCCCTCCGCCGGGCACCGCCGAATCCTTGGACGAGCGCGAGCCAGACACCGGCCAGCGACGCCATGTGCAGACCGTCGCTCGTGTTGTGCTCCAGGTCGAGCAGGTCGATCAGCGCCGTCTCCCCCAGGTAGTCGTAGGCGAGGTGCATCGCTCCGACGTCCGCGGCGACCACCGCCTGGCTGCACGCCGACAGCGACGAGTCCCGCACCGTCAACCGCTCGTAGTACGCGAAGTTGCGCGCCTTCTCCTCGGGCGTGAACGCGTCCGGTACCCACTGCATGGCCAGCACGACATCGGCCTGCTTGACCACCTGTTTGCGGTAGAGGTCGAAGTACGGATAGTGCAGCAGCAGCGGGTAGTTCTCGGGCGGCGTCGCAGCGAAGTCCCACACCTGCCGGTCGGTGAATCCCGACGACTGCGGGTGCACCGAGCAGTTCTCGTCGTACGGCACGAACATCCTCTCGGCCGCGGTGCGCCACCCACCGATTTCCTCGTCGGTGATCCCGAGATCCGGCATGCGATCGCGATGGCGTTCGACGACGGCCACCGCCGCCGTCAGGTTCTCGCGCGCCATCAGGTTCGTGTACAGGTTGTTGCGGACCAGCGCGCTGTACTCGTCGGGCCCGGTGACGCCGTCGATGCAGAACCGTCCCTCCTCGTCGAAGTAGCCGAGGGATCGCCACAGGCGCGCCGTCTCCACGAGCAGATCCAGGCCCACCGTCCGCTCGAATTCGGTGTCCCCGTTCGTCCGTAGGTACCCGGTGACGGCCCGCGCGATCGCGGCATCGACGTGGAACGCGGCGACGCCCGCAGGCCAGTATCCGCTGCATTCCTTGCCGGTGATGGTCCGCCACGGGAACGCTGCACCGTCGAATCCCAGGAAGCGGGCCCGGGCCCGGGTGGTCTCCAACGTCGAGTGACGCCAGCGCAGCGCGTGGCCGACGGCCCGCGGGTAGACGGAGGTGAGCACCGGGAGAACGAACATCTCGGTGTCCCAGAACGCGTGCCCGTCGTAGCCGCGCCCGGTGAGCCCCTTGGAGGCGATCGCGACGCCCTCGGCGCGAGCGGACGCCTGCAGGATGTGGAAGAGCGCGAACCGCACCGCCTGCTGCACCTCCGGGTCACCGTCGACGACCACGTCGGCGTGCTCCCAGAACGCGTCCAGGAAGGCGCGTTGCTCGGAAACCAGTCCGTCCCAACCGCTTTCCCTCGCGATTGTCAGCACCCCGGCCACCTCGTCGCGCATCGCCGGCGCCGTGCGGCGGGCCGACCACGCGTGCGCGACGTACTTCACCATCCGCACCTGTTCACCGGACGCGAGCTGCGACGAGATCGTGACCCGCCCCTGGTCGGGATAGCTCTCGGACTGCACGTGCACCTGAGGACCTGACACGTCGTGGTCCATCCCGACGGCCACCCGCAGACGGCTCGCGCCGGTCGTGTGGATCAGCTGGATCCGCGCATCGCTGGTGAAGTCCTCCTCGGCGACGAGGGGCTCGGCCAGGACCGCTGCCGCGCGGGGATCGGCCTCCGGTTCGGGCATCGGTTCGTTGGCCACGAGTTCGGACTGCAGCACCACGCGAGCCGGGCCGTCGAGTGGCTCCACCCGGTAGTCGACGGCGCCGATCGCGCGCTGCGTGAACGACACGATGCGGGTGGTGAGGACCCGGACGGTCCGGCCCGCGGGCGAGCGCCACTCCACGGTGCGCCGCAGCACCCCGGCCCGCAGGTCCAGTTCCTGCTCGTGCTTCAGGAGGTGCCCGCGCCGGACGTCGAACGGCTCGTCGTCGATCAGCAGCCGCACGATCTTGCCGTCGGTGACGTTGATGATGGTCTCGCCGGAGTCCGGGTAGCCGTACCCGGGTTCGGCGTACGGCATGGGCCGGACCTCGTAGACACCGGACAGGTAGCTGCCCGGCAGCCCGTGCGGGTCGCCCTCGTCGAGGTTGCCGCGCCAGCCCAGATGGCCGTTGGAGACGGTGAACAGCGACTCGGTCTGGGCGAGGACCTCGAGATCCAGGCTCGTCGCGCGCAGGCTCCAGGGCTCGACCGGAAAGGCGGGATGAGTGATCACGGCGTCCGTACCTCCCAGTCGCGTGCGGGCCCCGGGGACCGACCCGTCAGTTCACGCTAGGACACCCACGCCGTCACGGCACGAGAACGGCCGCACCACCGAACACCCCGCCGGAGAGGTCCGCGAGCGCCTGGTCGGCGGCGTCGAGCGGATACCGGTGGGCACTGACCCGCAGGCGATGCTGCTGCGCGAACGCGAGGAATTCCTTGGCGTCCTGCCGCGTGTTCGCGGTGACGCTGCGGACCTGACGCTCACGGAACAGGTGCCGCTGATAGTTCAGCGGCGGAATGTCGCTGAGGTGGATTCCGGCGAGCGCGAGCGTGCCGCCGGCGTCGAGCGCCTCCAGCGCGGGCGGCACCAGGTCGCCGGCCGGTGCGAACAGAATCGCCGAGTCCAGCGGTTCCGGTGGCGGGTCGGCCGCGCCCTGCACCGACGCCGCGCCCAGGCTGAACGCTAGTTCGCGTGCCTCCTCGCCGCGGGTCATCACGTGGACGCGGGCCCCGCGTGCCAGCGCGACCTGCGCGGTGAGGTGCGCGCTGCCGCCGAAGCCGTAGATCCCCAGACGACCGCCGTCGGGCAGGTCGGCGCGCTTCAGCGAGCGATAGCCGATGATGCCCGCGCACAGGAGCGGCGCGATCTCCACGATCGGATATCCAGTAGGCAGTTCGAGTGCGTAGTCGGCGGGCACCGTCGTGTACTCGGCGTAGCCGCCGTCGGCGTCCCACCCCGTGTACGTCGAGTAGGGGCACAGGTTCTCGTCGCCGCGCACGCAGTAGCGGCAGTGCCCGCAGGTGCCCCGCAGCCACGCGATGCCGACCCGCTGGCCCACCTGGAACCGTCCGCCGGCGTCCTCTCCCACGCTCACGACCTCGCCGACGATCTCGTGCCCGGGAATCACATTGAGCCGGTGCGGCGGCAGTTCGCCCTCGACGACGTGCAGGTCGGTCCGGCACACGCCGCACGCGAGGACCTTGACGAGCAGGTCCTTGCTGGTGGGCCGTGGGAGCAGTTCGCGGTCCATCCGGACCGGGCGATCCGCCAGCGGCCCGGGTCTGGTGGTCCGCCAGGCCCGCATCGTCGTGGTCGGCGTAGTTCTCGAAGTCTCGCTGCGCATCCCGGATCCGTACTTCGTCGGCGATGTCGTCCTCTCCAGGATGCCCGTTCCGCCGCGTGTGCAACAGGGGGAACCGGAAGAACCGGTCTCGTCGCGCCAAGCCCTGGCGGCAGACGCCGGCTCCGGTCAGGATGGAAGCACCTTCGCCTCATCGGAGGAGTCGACACTGTGGACACCACCCCCGACGACGATCTCGAACTGCTGCAGCGCTACTGGATGGCCGCCAACTATCTGACGGTGGCGCAGATCTACCTCCGCGACAACGTGCTGCTGCGGCGGCCGCTCGTGGCGCCCGACATCAAGCCGCGCCTGCTGGGGCACTGGGGCACCAGTCCCGGCCTCTCGATCGTGTACGCGCACCTGAACCGCCTCATCCGCCGAACCGACGCCGACATGCTGTTCATCGCCGGCCCCGGCCACGGCGGGCCCGCTGTCGTCGCGAACACCTACCTCGAGGGCACGTATTCGGAGCGCTACCCGGACGTCACCCCCGACGAGGCAGGGATGCGGCGGCTGGCCCGCCAGTTCTCCACACCCGGCGGAATCCCGAGCCATTCGGGCGTCGAGACGCCGGGGTCGATCAACGAGGGCGGCGAACTCGGATACTCGTTGGCACACGCCACGGGCGCGGTGATGGACAGCCCGGACCTGATCGTCGCGTGCGTGATCGGTGACGGCGAGGCCGAGACCGCGCCGCTGTCCGGGTCGTGGAAGGCCCCGTTCTTCCTCGACCCCACCCGCGACGGTGCCGTGCTGCCGATCCTGCACCTCAACGGGTACAAGATCTCGGGCCCGACGGTACTCGGACGCCGCTCCGACGAGGAGGTGCTGGCGCTCCTGGACGCGTTCGGGTGGGATACCGCGCTGGTCGGCGGCGACGATCCGGCGCAGGTCCACCGGGACCTGGCCGAAACCCTCGAGCGTGCACACACCGCGATCACCCGGATCCAGCGCGACGCCCGGGAATCCGGGTTCACCGAACGACCCCGCTGGCCCGCGATCGTCCTGCGCACCCCGAAGGGCTGGACCGGACCGGACATCGTGGACGGTGTCGAGGTCGAGGGCACGTTCCGGGCGCACCAGGTTCCGGTGGCCGACGTCCGCGACGACCCGGCGCACCTGCAGTTGCTCGAGCAGTGGATGCTGTCGTACCGGCCCGAGGAGCAGTTCGACGCGCAGGGCCGGCTGGTGCCCGAACTGGCCGCGCTCGCACCGGACGGTGATCGACGGATGGGCGCGAATCCGCACGCCAACGGCGGACAGCTGCTGCAGCCGCTCGACCTGCCCGCGATCGACCGGTATGCCGTCGAGGTGCCGGCGCCGGGAGCGGTCCACCACGAGACCACCCGACCGCTGGGCGCGCTCCTCCGCGACATCTACAGCGCCAACCCCGACAACTTCCGGCTGTTCTGCCCCGACGAGACCGTCAGCAACCGCCTCGGCGCGGTGTTCGAGGTGACCGACCGCTGCTTCGTGGGGACCCTGCTCCCGGGCGACGACCACGTCAGCCATCACGGACGCGTGATGGAGGTCCTCTCCGAGCACCTGTGCCAGGGCTGGCTCGAGGGGTATCTCCTGACCGGCCGGCACGGACTGTTCGCGACCTACGAGGCGTTCGGGATGGTCAGCGCCTCGATGACGATCCAGCACGCGAAATGGCTCGAGCGCTCCCGCTCCATCGACTGGCGCACCCCGGTCGCGAGCCTGAACATCCTGTTGACGTCGACGTGCTGGCGCAACGACCACAACGGGTTCTCCCATCAGGGTCCGGGGCTGATCGATACCGTGCTGTCCCTGTCGGGCGGTGTCACCCGGGTGTACCTGCCGCCCGACGCGAACACGCTGTTGGTGGTCGCCGAGCGGGTGTTCGGCTCCCGCGACTGCGTGAATCTGCTGGTCGTGGACAAGCAGTCGCACCCGCAGTACCTGACGCTCGAGCAGGCACGGAAGCATGTGGCGGACGGCGCGTCGGTGTGGGACTGGGCGGGCACAGAGACCGGCGACGGCAAGCCCGACATCGTGCTCGCGTGTGTCGGCGACGTCCCCACCGAGGAAATCCTGGCCGCGGCGGCACTGTTGCGGGGCCATGTGCCCGATCTCCGGGTGCGGGTGGTCAACGTCGTCGATCTGATGTCGATGGCCCCGGCCGACATCCACCCGCACGGCCGTCTGCACGACGATTTCGAGGCACTGTTCACCGAGGACGTCGACGTCGTCGTCGCGTGGCACGGCTACGCCCGCTCCTTCCACCAGTTGCTGCACGGGCGGGCGAACCCGGACCGCTTCCACGTCCGTGGCTACACCGAACAGGGCACCACCACGACACCGTTCGACATGGTGGTGCTCAACCACATGAGCCGCTATCACCTCGCGATCGAGGCCCTGCGCCGCTGCCGACGCACACCGGACGGCGCCGCCGAACTGACCGGCTACTGCGAACGGATGCTCGAACGCCACCACGCCTACGTCCGCGAACACCTCGAGGACATGCCGGAGGTCCGCAACTGGGTGTGGCCGGAACCGGTGTGACCGGAACCGGCACAGTCGGCCGGACCCGCGCCGTCAGAGACCGAGCTTCAGCCCGGCGCCGGCGTCGACGCGCAACTGCTGTCCGGTGACGAAGCGGGACTCGTCCGACGCCAGGTACACCACGGCGTGCGAGATGTCGTCGGGCTCCACCCACGGCGTCGGCATCGCCTGCATGAACGGGAACGTCACCTTCGCGTCCTCGGCAGTGGGGTTCTCGAGGTCGGGGCGGAACGTCCGGTACATCGGCTCGCTCTGCAGCATGTCGGTGTTCACGTTGGTGGGATGGATCGCGTTCACGCGAATCGACGTGGGCCCCAACGTGAGTGCGAGCGACTCGACGTAGCTGCCGATCATCTTCTTCGCGAGCCCGTAACCGTCCCCGCCGGGCCCCTGCATCGCCTGCTGGCCGTTGATACCGGTCTGCGGGACCAAACCGGCGACCGAACCGGTGGCGATGATCGACGCCCCGGCCGCCAGATGCGGCATGGCCGCGTGAATCGTGTTGACGACACCGACGAAGTCGACGTCGAACGCGTCGACGAATCCCTGCGGCGGAACGTGATTGCCGAGCGGACAGATCCCGGCGTTGGCGACGACGACGTCGAGACGGCCCAGGGTGGCGACCGCCGACGCGAGCGCCCGCTCGAGCGCGGCCCGGTCCCGCACGTCGACCCGCGCGGTGACGATCCGCCGTCCCGCCTTCTCGACCAGGCGCGCGGTCTCGTCGAGATCGGCCTCGGTGGCGAGGGGATACTCGTTGCTCGCGATGTCGGCGCAGATGTCGAACGCGATGATGTCCGCGCCCTCGTCGGCGAGGTGGACCGCGTGACTGCGGCCCTGCCCGCGTGCCGCGCCCGTGATCAGAACGACTTTCCCGGAAACCCGATTCATCAGATGTCCTCCGTGCCCCGTCCATGCCGATTCACTGTGGGCGGTGAGATCACCGCCCACAGTGAATTAGAACACGTACCACTGCGGGGAAGGACACGTTTCCCGCGGCGAGATTCAGCCCTCGAGCGGCCGCTTCAATGCCGCCATGAACATGGCGTCCGTGCCGTGCCGGTGCGGCCACAGCTGGACGCCCGGACCCTCCCCGACGTCCGGGACTCCCGGGACCGCCTCGCGGGTGTCGAGCGGGATCGCGCCGTACCGGCGCACCGCGTCCGCGACCACCGCGACCGTCTCCGCAACGTGCGGCGAGCACGTCGAATACAGCACCACACCGCCGGGCCGGACCAGCTTCAGCGCCGATCCGAGCAGCTCACGCTGCAACTTCGCCAGCCCCGCCACGTCCGACGGCTGCCGCCGCCAGCGTGCCTCGGGCCGCCGGCGCAACGCACCGAGGCCGGTGCACGGCGCATCGACGAGGATCCGGTCGTAACCGCCCTCGAGGCCCGGATCGCGGCCGTCGGCCACATGGACGTCGACCGGCAGACCACGGGTGGTCTTGCGGATCAGGTCGGCGCGGTGCTCGGCCGGCTCCACCGCGTCGAGGCGACCGCCGTCGATGTCGGCGAGGGCGCCCAGCAGCGCCGCCTTGCCGCCCGGGCCGGCGCACAGGTCGAGCCAGCGGCCGGAGTCGGGACCGTCGAGCGGCGCGAGCGTCAGCGCGCGGGCCACCAGCTGGCTGCCCTCGTCCTGGACACCCGCCAGGCCCTCCCGGACCGCGTCGAGCAGGCCGGGGTCGCCGCCGTCGAGGTGCACCGCGTACGGCGAGTACGAACCCACCTCACCACCGGTGACGAGCGCCAGTTCCTCGGCGGAGATCTCCCCGGGGCGGGCCACCAGGTGCACCGCCGGGCGCGCGTCGTCGGCCTTCAGAACGTCCTCGAGCTCACCGGCGTCGGCGCCGAGCGCGTCGGCGAACGCCTGCGCGATCCACGTCGGATGCGCGTACCGGAACGCGAGGTGCCCCACCGGATCGGCGGTCGCGTCGGGCGCCAACTCGGCCACCCACTCGTCCTCGGTCTTCTCCGAGACCCGACGCAGCACCGCGTTGACGAACCCGGCCTTGCCCGGTCCCGCCTCCGCGCGAACGAGGTCCACCGACGTCGCGACCGCGGCGTGCGGCGCGATGCGCGTGCGCAGCAGCTGGTAGGCGCCGAGCTGCAGGACGTCGAGCAGCGGGCCGTCGATCTCCTCGACCGGCCGTCCCGCGCAGCGCTCGATCACTGCGTCGAGCAGGCCGCGGGCGCGCGCCGCGCCGTACGCGAGCTCGGTTGCCAGCGCAGCATCTCGTCCGTCGAGTCGACGCTCCCGAAGCAGCCCCGGCAGAACGAGATTCGCGTACGCGTCCCGTTCCCGGACCGCGCGCAGAACGTCGCGGGCCGCGCGCCGCGGCTGGTCGATCGCCGCCTGTGCCGGATCGGGTCGCCGCGCCTGCCGGGGGCGGCTGCGATCGCCCTGACTTCCCTGCCTTCCCCGACCTCCCTGACCGCCGGGGCGTCCGCCCTGACGCCCCGATCCGCCGGATCGACGTGCCGGCCGCTCCGCGTCGCTCACTGTGCTCGCACCTCTCCGTCGAGACGCGCACCGCGCGCCCAATCCACCGCCGCCATCTGCTTCTTGCCCTGCGGCTGGACCTGCCCGAGCCGGACCGCCGTCGTCGACGTGCCGACGTAGAAACCGTCCTTACGGATCTCGATCCGTCCGGGCGGCAGCGTCTCCTCCACGAGGGTCACCGGACCGACCTTCACGCGCAGGTCGCCGATCATCGTCCAGGCGCCCGGCGCGGGCGTGACCGAACGGATGTGGCGGTGCACCGCGAGCGCCGGCTGGGCCCAACGGATCCGGGCGGACTCGACCGTCACCTTGGGCGCGTGCGAGACACCGTCGCGCGGCTGCGGAACCGCCTGCAGCGCACCGTCCTCGACACCGTCGAGCACGCTCTCGAGCAGGATCGCGCCGCTCTCGGCGAGACGCCCGAGCAGCTCGCCCGCCGTGTCGGTGGTGCGGATCGACTCGGTGACCACGCCGTACACGGGGCCGGTGTCCATGCCCTCGTCGAGCGCGAACACCGTCGCGCCCGTCGTCTCGTCACCCGCGTTGATCGCGGCCTGGACGGGCGCGGCGCCACGCCACGCCGGCAGCAGCGAGAAGTGCAGGTTCATCCAGCCGTGCCGCGGAACGTCGAGGACCGGTCGCGGCAGCAGGTTCCCGTATGCCACGACGGGGCAGGCGTCGGGCGCGAGCTCCTCCAGTCGGGCCAGGAACTCCGGGTCGGAAGCCGACTTCGGCGTGAGCACCTCGATGCCGTGTTCGTCGGCGAGCTGACCGATCGGCGAGCGCGCAAGCTTGCGGCCGCGGCCGGCGACGGCGTCGGGCCGGGTGACGACGGCAACCACCTCGTGCCGTTCGGAATCGATGAGCCGTCGCAAGGACGGCACGGCCGGCTCGGGCGTGCCGGCGAAGACGATCCGCATCAGCGCCGGACCTCCACTCGGTTGCACGAAGTGGTCCGACGGGTGGTCACAGAGTTCACGAGGGCGGCTCCCGGAGCGTCGAATCCCGGCGGCGCCGGAAGAAGGTTCACCCCGGATTCTACGGAGCGCCCCCCGCCCCGGTCAGCGCCGCCTGCACCCGGGCGGTGTCGTCGTCGGACCACCCCTCGGGGTGCAGAATCCGCGCCCACATGCCGGCGGCCTCCGGCCCGTACGAATGACCGTGCCCGGCGGGGACGTCCGCGGAGAACACCATGTCGAGCGTCACCTGCCAGAAGGTCACCAACGGCAGCCACGTCATGTTCGGGTCCACGTCCCGGCCCCGCGGTTCGCGCAGCCAGTCCGGCTCGTGGAACAGCAGCGACGGCGACCACCACACGATCGGGTCGCTCGCATGCTGCCAGTACACCACCCGCCGCGGCCCCCACGGCGCGTCCAGATCGAGGTCCTGCGGATCGGACGCGAAGCGCACCGCCGCGCCGTCGTTGACCACCGGCAGGATCTCGGGCGACCCCGCATCACGGTCGGCGGTGACCTCCTGCCACTGCGGGGTGAAGTTCGGGGTACCCACCCACAGCCCGCCGTCCACGCGCACCGCCATGTCCTGATAGCCCGCGAACGCGTTCTGGCCGCCGTACGACCCGAGACTCTCACCGAACACGACGAGCTTCGGCCGGGTCTCGACGGGCATGTCGATCCATCGCGCGAACACCGCGTTGAAAAGGTCGCGGCCCGCCTCCTGCGGCGTCTGCCGATCGGCGATGAACGCCAGCGGGCTGGGCAGGAACGAATACTGCATGGATGCGATCGCCGTGTCGCCCGCCTCGATGTACTCGAGCGACGAGGCCACGTCCTGGTTCACCCACCCGCGCCCTGTGGTGGTGTTGACCGCGAGTACCTTCCGTTCCCACGCCTTGGTGCGGTCGAGTTCCGCGACGACGAGGTCCGCCACCTCCTGCACCGAGTCCGCCGACTCCCGTCCGGCATAGACGCGGATCGGTTCCTTCGCGGGTCGGCCCGTCACCGTCGTGATCTGCGCGGCGTCGGGTCCACGGCCGACGAACGTGCGCCCCTCCTGCCCGAGCGTGTCCCAGGCCTGCGCCGACGCCGGTGACCCGCTGCGTTCGGGCACGGTCGGCTGCTCGACTCCGGGCGCGGTCGCGGTGTCGGCCCCCGAGAAACTCCAGTTCGCGAACGCGACCAGGCCGTTGTACAGCGCGCCGTTGACCAGCAGCACCGCGATGACGGCCGCAACCGCCAGCCCGGCGACGTTCGCGGCGGGCCGCGGAATCAGACGCCGGGCCAGCGCGGAGAGCGCGCGCGTACCCACCCGGATCCCGCGTGCGGCCTCGAGCAGCACGAACCACACGGCGGCGGCGATGAGGAACACGAGCAGCACATTCGCCTGGTTGGTGTGCTCGATGCCGACGAGATCGCGAACGTAGTTCTGCCATACCGTCCCCAGCACGAGGAAGACGGGGACGAGGATCACCGCGGCGATCCCCAGGAGCCACCATCCGATCCGCCGGGTGCGCGCCGACCAGGCCGGCGTCACCCCGCACGAGCGGACCACCCACGCCGCCAGGCAGCCGACGCCGTACCCCGCGGCCACCGAGATTCCCGTCGCGACGCCCTGCAGGTACCAGGCCCGGGGCAGCAGCGACGGACTGATCGACCACGTGAAGAAGACCAGGGCGACCGCCAGCCCGACCGGGTGGAGGCGGCGCGCCCACGCCCGCAGCGTGTCCCAGGGCCGGCGAGACTTCTTCTCGTCGGGGTCGGCATTGCCGTTGTCGACGCGCTCGGGTGCGGTGGTCATGCGCGGAACAATAAGGGTGATAAGCGACGGTTGCTGGACCTGACCCCACCACGGCGTGTACACCGAACCCAGGGGTCACTCTCTCGGCACCCTTCTCGGAGGTAGACATGTCCGGCATCGCGAGAAAGTTCGACAAGGCATTCGAGTCCCGGTCGGTCGACGATCTGGCGGATGCGCCGGTGACCGCGCTGCAGGGACTGAGCGACTCCGACGCCGAGCACCTGCGCGTCGCGTTCGGGATCAGCACAGTGCGGGACCTCGGCACCAACAAGTACTTTCTCTGGGCCCAGGCGATCGCCAATCTCGCCGACTAGGCGACACCGCGACACCACATCGCACGAGGGTCCCGGCGCACCCGTGCGCGACGACGTCACAGCGGTCGTCCACTACCACGGGTTTGCCCGTAATTCGGAGCGGCACGCCGATTGTCGGCCTGCAACTTCCCTTGATTGCCGCGCACGCGCCAATTGCTCGAGGTAGCTTTCGATGCACCCACTGCCCCAGCCCCCGGCAGTTCCGGGTACCTCGAAGCCACCCCGGACACCCGGTGGCTTCTTCCCCACCGGACCGACTCCGTAGTCGGCCCGCGCCCTCCGGACCGGCCAACGAGTCTCCGTTTCGGATTCACGTCGCACGAAACCGACTGCACGACAGTGTTATCCGAGCTTCCTTCTCGTTCGCACACGTGCCGCCCGCAACGCCGCGGACAGGCCGCTCCACCACCGGTCCGAGCACACACGTCTTCTCGGTAAGGGGTATCGCAATGCTTCTGGGGGAAACGAAACCCAGCCACACCAACGTGACCCATCCGGGTCTGCTCGAAGCGGCCGGGTCCACGAAGAGATTCGCGTTCGACGTAGCGATCGTCGGACTGGGATACGTCGGACTACCGACCTCGCTGGCGTTTCACGCCGCCGGATCCAGGGTGCTCGGCATCGACGTCAGCGAGGAACGACTCGACATCGTTCGCCGGCAACGCGCCGATCTCGTCGACGCGGACCGTCAGCGCCTCGCAAATGCCTTGCAGGACAACGGATACGAGACGACCAACGAGACCGCACGACTGGCGGAGGCGGCGGCGGTGATCGTGTGCGTGCCGACCCCGGTCGACGAGCATCTCACCCCCGAACTCGGGATCCTCCGCAAGGCGTGCCGATCCGTCGTCGAGCATGCCGTGCCCGGCCAGGTGCTCATCCTGACGTCGACGACCTACGTCGGAAGCTCCCGGGACCTGCTCGCGTCGGAACTCAACGCGCGTGGCCTGCACGTGGGCGCCGACGTGTTCGTCGCCTTCAGCCCGGAGCGCATCGATCCGGGGAACGACAGGTTCGCCCACGAGGAGGTCCCTCGTGTCGTCGGGGGCGTGACGCCGGCGTGCACGGAGGCTGCGAGCGCGGTCCTGCGCCGCTACACGAAGAACGTGCACGGCGTCGAGTCGACCGATGCCGCCGAGATGACCAAGCTCGTGGAGAACACCTTCCGCG
>Ga0131853_10013329_pt1 | contig 15063 bp, 10 predicted proteins | sample TergutLab28metaG_FD_92764 | JGI IMG/M metagenome (GOLD analysis project Ga0131853, IMG submission 92764) | Labiotermes labralis P1 segment gut microbial communities from Petit-Saut dam, French Guiana - Lab288 P1 (version 2) (version 2) | ecosystem: Host-associated > Arthropoda: Insects >... | reverse complement strand
GCGACGCAGCCCCTCCGGCGGCGGCCTCGGCCCTCGACCGCATCCGCAGGTGCTCGGTCAGCCGCACCAGGACCGCCCCGGTCAGGAACGCCTTGTCCAGGTCGTCCCCGCAGTCCTCGATCTCGAGGACCACGTTCCCGGACAGGAGCCTGGAGTAGTCGAGAGAGAAACCGCCGTCGAGGAACTGCCCGGTGGTCCCGCCGCGCAGCGAACCGATGCGGACGGACACGAACCCGCGCACGTTGTCGGTGATCTCCTGGGAGTACCCGATCTCCTCGACGACCTTGAGCGCGGCTTCCTGCAGGTCCCCGAGGGTCGGGTACCCGGCCCCGCCGGCCTTGCACTCGCCGGTGACCAGGTCCCATCCCGCCTCGGCGTAGCACCGCTGGAGGGCCTGGGCGAGAACCTGCGGAAACGGCTCGTCGGCCTGGAACGCCGCCAGGAACAGTGCCCGCACCAGGTCCGCGTGCGCCTGCAGCGGGAAGCGTGTCCCGTCCGGCCCTGCGGCCGGCTCAAGCGGGTTGATCCCGGCCGGCACCGTCGCCAGGTCCCCCGGCCGGATCGTCACGACCTCCGCGCCGGGTACCCGGGCCCCCATCAGCCGGTACTCGGCCTTGGCGGGCTCGATCACCAGCCACGGGATCCCGGCCTCGGTCGCGGATTCGAGGAGATGCCGCACGGTCTGCGACTTCCCGGCGCCGGTGGCACCGCAGACGAAGGTGTGCCGGTTCAGCGACCCGCGCCGCACGCCCAGTCTCCCGGCCGGGATCCGTCCGGAGTCCAGGATCGTCCCGAGCGGAATCTCGTCCAGCCCAGTCCCGTCGGCGGTCTCCGGCGTCACGTCGAAGTCCGGCTCCAGCGTGAACCGGACCCCCGGCACCTCCCTCGACGGCGGCACGGCCAGGGCCGACAGCAGCTTCGACGAGGCCGCCACCGGAAACTCCGGGTCCGGGTCCGGGAACTCCGGCACCAGCGACGCCGGCTGCGGCGGCTTCGCCCATCCCGGATCAGGAGTGGGTGCCCACGCCGGGAATCCGTTGCTGTCTGTCTGCTGCTGAACCCCGGGCGTCCACCGCGACGCTCCCGGGCCCTCCGGGCGCGGTGCCTGCCCGTACATCCCGAGTACTTCCTGCGCCCGGGGCCCCGGTTCCCGGACCGGTTCGGGCGGGGCCTGGGCGCCGGCGGCGGCGCCCAGAAGCTCCGGGAGGCGGCCCTGGCGCTCGTTCAGCCGTTTCAGGCCGAAGGGCATTCCTCGCGGGTGCAGCGATGAGGACACCAGCCCCGCGACCCGCATGAGGTCCCGCTTGTCGGCCGCTCCCGCGAGCAGCCAGATGTCCCACAGCCCGTGGGTGGCCGCCTCGCGCAGTTCGTCGTGCCGGGCCTTCCACCGCCGCGCCGACAGCTGGGCGCGCGGCGAGTCGTGCCGTTCCGCCGCCAGTTGCGCCAGCGACGCCTCGTCCAGGAGCTTCTTGTGCCGGTCGTCTCCGGCGGGCACCGCCAGGACCAGCCACCCGAAGGGGCCGTCCCAGGTCCGCAGCACGCCGAGCCCGTACGGTTTCCCCTTCGGCGCCGGGTTCTTCTCGTCCCCGGCCATCAGCGCGTCCGGGGTGATCGCGATCGGTATCCACCAGGGCAGGGCGTCGAACGCGGCGCCGAGCCCGCCCGGCGCCAGCGGCACTCCGCGCGCTCCGGCCGGGTAGCCGAGCTTCATCAGCCCTTCGGATCCGGCCTGCGCTCCCGCGCCCTCGGCCCGCATGCCGTTCCCGGCCGCGATCACCTGGACGGGGCCGCCGGCTTCCTCGCGGATCCAGCCGAACGCGACAGGTGACCCCTCGCCGCAGGCGGACGCCAGGGCCAGCATGCGGTCTTCGGCGGCCTCGGTCGCGAGCTCGGCCGCGTTCTCGTTCCGGTCCTCGCCGCGGGGCGCGACCCGCGGGAGCTCCGTCAGTCGCCAGGCGGGCAGCCCGCCCAGCATGTCCCACGCCGGAACGGTCATCCACGTTCCCTTCGCCCGCAGCCGAGCACTCTACGTAACGCCCCCGCTACCGAAATTAGCCTAGTGGTAAACCCGTGCGATCCGCCAGTATTTATGCCATCCCCGTCATCCCCGAAATCACCCCACGCTATGTTCGCGATTCCTGTCGCCCCAGCAACAGAATCCGCGAACCTAAGCTCGGGGTGACTTGCTTACTCGACTACCATAGGTGACGCCTACATACACCCCGCGCATCCGACGTGGTTACGTTACGTGCCATATGGTGGAATAATCCGACAACAAGGTCACGCAACGGAAGGGAAGCAGCGCGTTGAGCGAGCAGGCACTCCCGCCGCCGTCCGGCCCGGGCCCGGTCTCCCGGCCGCCCGCCGTCTCGGACCCGCGGATGCTCATGTTCACCGGCGGCCCTCGCCTCGGCTGGTCTTTCCGTGACCGCCGCGAGCTGATCCCGGAGTACCGGGAGCCGAAGCCGACCCCGCAGGACATCCAGTCCTCCACCGACACCCGGATCGCGGCCGCCGAGGCCCGCCTGCAGCGGGCCTGGAAGTGGATCGGCAGGCCCAGCATCGGCCTGGCCCTGATCCTGATCCTGCTTGCCGCGTGCTCCGCTACCTCCGGCGACACCGGTTTCAGCCCGATCGCGGCCGCCGTCGCCATCGTGATTCTCTGCGTCCCCGGCCTCGCCTACTGCGGCTGGTGCTGGCTCGAGCGGGACAAGGCCCGCGACCTCCCCGCCGAGCAGGCCTTCTACGCCGCGCGCGAGGCCTGGAAGCAGCGGGAAGCCCAGCACCAGGACGTTCAGATGTCCCATCTCGCCGCGACGCCCGAGTGGGGCAGCGTCGACGTCCCGCCGCGCCGGACCGACATCTTCGGCGGCACCATGCCCGGGTGGGAGGCCCTGCTGGCGGTGCATGTCTCGTCGCTGCTCGGCGGGAAGCGCCCCGTGATCATCGCCGACCTGACCGGCCTGGAGCCCGCCGCGCCCCTGATGTCCCTGGTCAAATCGGCCGGGATGTCGACCGTGACCTGGCAGCTTCCGCATGACCTCGGCCGCAGCGGCATCATGACCAGCCTGTCCCCGCAGCACATCGCCTCCGCCATCGCCGAGGCCCTGCACGCCGGGGTCCCCGGCGGCGCCCGGACCGAGCGGGCCACCGACCGCAGCGTCCTGGAGCAGCTTGGCTCCGTCCTGGCCCAGGGCGGAGGGGTGAGCCTCCCCCGGCTGGCCGGCGCCGTCCGTGCCGCTCTCGGCCAGCATCCCGGAGCGTCCGTCAGCGACGCCGAACGGGAGATCATCACCGGTTCCCTGTTCCCGCCCGGCAGCGCCCGGGACCAGGCGGCCCCGAGCCTGACCCGCCTGAACGCCGTGCTGCCCGGCCTGGCCGCCAACGCGGGCGAGGGCTGGCCCGCCGGCCCGGCCTCCTGCACCTGCCTGACTCTCGGCAGCGCCCTGCGCGACGCGGGCACCGAGATCCTGGCCGCCCTCGTCGTCCAGTGGCTCACGGTCGGTGTGTCCAAGGCCCAGGGCACCGCCCCGGCGATCGTCGTGGCCGGAGCCGACCAGATCACCCGGACCCAGCTTGAGCAGCTAGCCGACGCCTGCGACCTGCGGGGCGCCCCGGCGACCCTGCTCTTCCGCCACCTGCGGGACGAGGCGGTGGCCATGCTCGGCGGCGGCGCGAATACCGCGTTCATGCGGATCGGCAACCACCAGGAGGCGGAGCAGGCCTCGAACTACCTGGGCCGCCACCACACCTTCGCCATGTCCTCGTTCACCGCGACCCGCGGCACCAGCACCACGAGCACGACCGGCGCCAGCATCGGCACGTCCACGAGCGAGTCGACCAGCACCGCCAAGAACCGCGGCTGGCAGTCCAGCGGCGGCATCCTCGACTTCGGCAACGACAGCACCTCCGGCGGCAAGGGCAAGACCCAGGGCACCAGTTCCGCGGAGAACGAAGGCCAGAACTGGTCCACCGCCGACGGCACCAACCGGAGCGACGCAAGGGGCGTCCAGCGCGTCTACGAGTACCGCGTCGAGCCCACGGTTCTCCAGGACCTCCCGGAACTGTCGCTGCTGCTGGCCGACCGCGGCCCCGGCACCCTCCGCCTCCGCGCCGTCGAATGCGACCCCACCATCATCACGCTTCCGGGCGCCACGGCCTCCCCGCTGCCCCCGCCCCCGGTTCTCCCCGCCGGTACGCCGGCGGCCCTCAGCGGCCCCCAGCCCGCGGCCCCGTCCCTGGACGCCCCGCCCCAGCCCAACCCGGCCGCCCCGCCGCTCCCCGGCGACTCCGGCGCTCCCAGCTGGCCCGAGGCCCCCGCCGCCAGCACCGGTCCCTCCTGGCCCCCGGACACCTCCTGGAACCCCAACCGGTAGGTCAGATGGTCCAGCCGGCGGTTCCGAGCGGGAATTACATCACGGTGCCGGACGAGGCGGTCAGGGACGCGTACAGGTCGGTGAGGCGCTTGGTGACCGGGCCGATGGCGCCGTCCCCGATGGTCCGGCCGTCCACCGAGGTCACCGGGGCGAGGCCGCCCATGGTGCCGGTGACGAAGACCTCGGCGGCGTTGTAGAGCTGGGACTGGGTGTAGTCGCCGGTCTCCGTCTCGATGCCGCCGTCGCGGGCCAGGTTGAGGACGGTGGAGCGGGTGATGCCCTCCGGGCAGGACACGGTCGTCGGCGTGGCCAGGACCGGCGCGTCAAGCGGGACTCCGCGCGTTCCCAGGGCTCCCGGGGTGAAGACCATGAAGATATGGGTCGCGTTCGTCTCTGCGATGAAGCCGCGGTGGTCCAGGACGACCGCGTCGTCGGCCCCGGCCACGTTGGCCTCGACCTTGGCCAGGATCGACGGGAGCAGGTTGTTGTGGTGAATCTTCGGGTCCAGGCAGTCCGGTGCGGGACGGCGGACGCTGGACGTGATCAGCCTGATGCCGCTCGCGTCGTAGACCGGGTCCTTGAACTCCGCCAGGACGATCAGCAGGGGCCCGGACGCATTCAGACGAGGATCCATGCCCGAGGTAAGCTTCACGCCCCGGGTCAGGGTGAGCCGGATGTGAACCCCGTCGTGCATGTCGTTCGCGGCCAGGGTGCGGCGGATCTCGGCGATGATCTCCTCGTCCGACGGCACCGTCTCGAACGCGAGCGCGCGGGCGGACCGGCGCAGCCGGGCCAGGTGCTCTTCCAGGGCGAAGATCCGGCCGCCGGTCAGCCGGAGGCCTTCCCACACCGCGTCACCGCCCTGGACCGAGGAGTCGAAGGGGCTCACGCCGGCCTCGTCCCGGTGGACGAGTTTCCCGCCGAGGCCGACGATCAGGTTCCGGTTTCTCTCGTCGAACTTCTGTAGCACCCTCAGTCCAAACGCAGTCGGTGTTCCTGGAGCTTGTCGTAGTAGGGCTGGCACAGTTCGGCCAGGGGCTCGAGTTCGCGGGGCAGGTCCGCGCGCACGGGAGACCGCGGTGCCGGGGCGAAACCGGTCGAGGCGCGCACGCTGTCGTACCAGTGCGGCGCCCAGACTCCGTCGGAGTCGCGCGGGCCCGGCGGCCAGGACAGCATCGCGGTCGTGAACGGCACGTTCAGCGCCGCGCACAGGGCCCGCAGTGCGCGTTCCGGCGCGGCCAGGATGTCGGCGGAGTCAATGACGGGGCCGCCGAACGTCTCAAAAATCTCTGCCTGCTGGCGCAGTCCCAGGTCATCCAGCGTGGGCTGGGTCCGGACCTTCGCGTAGGAGGCCAGCAGGGAGCGCGGGTCCCGGATCAGGAACGCGTGCCGGAGCGGTTTCAGCGCGGCCCGGTCCACCGGCGGCAGGAGATGGTGCGTCATGTGCTTCTGGTAGTACACGGTGATCCCGGGCGGAAGCGGATCCTGGGCCAGGTCACGCAGGACGGTTTCCCAGTCCGGCGGCTGGCTGGCGATGACCTCATCCCGCGCCGGATGATCGATGCCGGTCGCGGACAGGTAGAACGAGTACAGCGGCTCGTCGGCCACGATCGTGTCGGGCCGGTTCTCCCACGAGCGCATCAGCGCGGTGGACAGCGTCCGCGGCCCCGACCACATCGCGATCCTGGTAACGCCCGTGGCCATCCGCCAGCACCTCCGGATCCTCCGCGTACCCAGTCCGCCTTCCAGTAGATCAAGCTCACCGGCCAGCGGCAATCACGATCCCGTGTCCGCTGTAAACGCGGAATGCCGCTGCCCCGTCCAACCGGCATGAACGAGTACACGCCTCCCCAGCAGCAACAGCCGCTGCAGAACCTCCCGCAGGTTTACCAGCAGGGACAGCCGGGACCCGGCTGGCAGCAGCCGCCCTCGTACGGGCCTCCCCAGCCGTGGCGACAGCCCTACCCGCAGCCCGTCCAGGTCGCGCCGCGGTCCCCGGCTCTCGGGCTGATCGTCTCCTTCTTCCTCCCGGGCGTCGGCTCCATGATGGCCGGGAGGACCGGGAAGGGAATCGGCATCCTGTGCGGCTACTTCGTCGGCTGGCTGCTCTGCTTTGTCTTCATTGGCTTCATCGTCATGCCCGCCTTCTGGATCTGGGGTCTCATCGCGGGCTACGCGGACGCCGTCGACTGGAATCGCGCCCACGGCATCGTGAGTTAACACCGGCCCCTTGCGTAACCCGGCTTTTCCTGCGAGTTCGCCCATATATCGAATTTCTGCATATCCCCCGAGTGCCTGCCCTTGAGGTCAAGGGCAGGCATTGTGTACGGATAGGGCATAATGTCCGACAGGGTAAGTGGTACATGGTGTACCCTGAATCAGGACAGCCTTCCAAAGCCTCTGAGGGGAGAGTCTTTTGTCGGTCGAGAGTGGTGCGCGCCCGCGGGTGCCCCGGCTGCAACGGCGCCTGATGAAGGGCGCCAAGGCCCTGACCTTCCCGTTTCTGCCAGACGACTACCTGGCCCTGATCAACCCGATGTGGTCCGCGCGCGAACTGCAGGGAACGATCGTCGAACTGCGCCCGGAGACCGAGCGCGCGACGACCGTCGTGATCCGGCCCAGTTTCCGCTGGCCGGGCCACCGCGCCGGCCAGTACGTGCGGATCGGAGTTGAGCACACCGGCGTCCGGCACTGGCGCGCCTACACGCTGACCTCAGACTCCCCGCACCCAGACGGCCTGATCAGCATCTCCGTCCGCCGCGTCGACGGCGGCCGCGTCTCGAGCTTCCTCAACGAGGAGGCCAGGCCAGGCATGACGGTGACGCTCGGCGCGGTCGAGGGAACGTTCTGCCTGCCCGAGCGGGCGGGCTCTCCGCTGCTGATGATCAGCGCCGGCAGCGGCGTCACGCCGATCTTCGCGATGCTGCGCGAACTCGTCCGCGACGGCGCGGACACGGACGTGGTCCACATCCACTCCGAGCGCGACGCCGAAGACGTGATGTTCGCCGGCCAGTTCGAGTCGCTCGGCTCGCTGCTGCCCGGCTACCGGCGCGTCGAGCGGCTCAGCTCGGCCGACGGACGACTCACTCCGGCCGACCTGGACCGGCTCTGCCCGGACTGGCGGCAGCGCGACACCTTCCTGTCTGGCCCGCCGGAAATGCTGACCGACTTCAGTGCCCACTTCGAAGCCGAGAACTGCCGCGAGCGGCTGTCGCTGGAGCATTTCCAGCCGTTCGCCGGCGACGGCGGCGCCGGCGGCCTGGGCCAAGGCGGCCGGGTCCGCTTCCGCGGCCGCGACGTGACCGCCGAGGCTGACGGCAGCACCCCGATCCTGGTGGCCGGGGAGAGCGCCGGAGTGCCGCTCAGCTACGGCTGCCGCATGGGGATCTGCCACACCTGCGACTGCAAGCTGGTCAGCGGACGGCTGCGGGACCTGCGGACCGGCGAGGTCTTCGGCCAGCCGGGGCAGATGGCGCGCATCTGCGTCTCGGCTCCTGAGGGCGACGTGGAATTGGAAGAGGGTCACATCGTGATTGACGGAACCGCACCTAGGAGCAAGGCATGACCGTAACTGACGCGGACCCGGACCAGATCGTCTACGACGGCACGATCCCCGGCGGCCACCCGCTGCACCGGCTCACCCCGGAGCAGGTCGAAGAGCTGGGCCGCGAGCTCCAGGCCCTGCACGACGAGGTCTACGCGGACCTCAACGACACCGACGCCGCCTACATCCGGCGCATCATCAAGATCCAGCGGACGCTGGCCGCCGGGTCCCGTGCGACGCTGGTGGCCTCCCGCTTCTGGCCGGCCTGGCTGCTGGGCACCGCCGGGCTGGGCACGGCCAAGATCCTGGAGAACATGGAGCTCGGCCACAACATCCTGCACGGCCAGTGGGACTGGATGAACGACCCGAACATCCACTCCTCCACCTGGGACTGGGACACCGCGTCGCCGGCGTCGGCGTGGAAGCACTCGCACAACTACGTGCATCACACCTACACCAACATCGTCGGCAAGGACAAAGACGTCGGCTACGAGATCATGCGGGTCGACGAGAAGCAGCCCTGGGAGCCGCGCTACCTGGGCCAGCCGCTCTACAACGCCCTGCTGGCGCTGCTCTTCGAGTACGGCGTGGCCGTGCATGACCTCGACGTCGACGCGATCCGGGCCGGCACCAAGGACCCGGCGGAGTTCCGCGAGCAGATGCGGGAGATCGGCAAGAAGGTCCTGGGCCAGGTCCTGAAGGACTACGTGGCCTGGCCCGCCGTGTCGGGGCTCCTCATGACCCTGACCGAGGTGGGCGCGATCGCGCTCTTCAACCCCGAGGCCGCGATCGGCGACGGCCTGCGCGGCGGCGCCGGGAACGTGCTCAAGCGGCTGGTCCGGCGGCGTTCCTTCCGGGAGCCCTTCCGCGCGACGCTCAAGGCCAACGTCGCGGCCAACCTGATCCGCAACCTCTGGACCTACTCGATCATCTTCTGCGGGCACTTCCCGGAGCAGGCCTGGACGTTCACCGAGGAAGAGGTCGCCAACGAGACCCGGGGCGGCTGGTACCTGCGCCAGCTCATCGGCGCCGCCAACATCGACGGCGGCCCGCTCTTCCACATCATGAGCGGCAACCTGTCGTTCCAGGTCGAGCACCATCTCTTCCCGGACATGCCCAGTTCCCGCTACCAGGAGATCGCCCCGCGGGTCCGGGAGATCTGCGAGCGCTACGACCTGCCCTACAACACCGGCCCGTTCTTCAAGCAGATCGGTTCCGTCCAGAAGAAGCTCCTGCGCCTGTCCCTCCCGGGCGGCGGCCCCTGGCCCAAGCCGGGCCCGTGGCGCGAGCCCGTCGCCGACAAGACGGACGCCGGACTGCCCGCTTTCCCGTAGGCGGAACGCGGCGGCCAGAGCCGCGGCGGAGGTTGCGAGCGGCCCGGACCACCTCGTGGTCCGGGCCGCTCGCCCAGTTCACCACCCAGGCGGCTCAGCCCTGATGGAACTGCGCGTCAGGGATGATGTGCTCCGAGTACGCGACCTGCGCGTTCTGGTAGGCGTGCTCCGACTGGGCCTGCTGGGCACCCTGGAAGCCGTGCTCCGGATGCACCGTCTGAGCGTCCTGAACGTTGTGGTCCGGCCGGGCCGCCTGCATGTGCGCGTTCTGGATGTGCTGCTCCGGCTGCGCCTCATGGAAATGGTGCTCCGGCTGCGCTTCCTGAACGTGGTGCTCAGGCTGCGCCGCCCGGGCTTCCTGGAAGTGGCGCTCCGGCTGCGTTTCCTGGAAGCTGGGCTCCGGAGGGGCCATCGCCGCCTCCATCCGGTCGGCGGCCGGCGGGCCCTGCGGGGCGGGCTCAGCGGCAGGTTCCGGAGCTCGCCCGGGCAGGCCCCTCTCGACCCCGCGCGGTGCCACGTCTTCAACCTGCGCGGGCGCCTGCCCGGTCACCATCGTCACGCTGGCTCCGAGCGCCCCGTCCAGCAGCCGCATCGACTCAACCATGCCGTGGCGTACTTCCTCACGGCGCTGCTCCAGGTACGAGCGCACCGCCTCGGCCACGAGCTCATTCTTATCCATGCCCAGAAAATGCGCGGAGTGGAAGATGAGCTCACCGGTCACCGCGTCGACCTCAATCGACATCGATCCCCGCTCTCCCCGCGTGTTCCCGGAGGCGTGCGGCTCCGGTGTCCACTCGGCGCGCTGCCTCCCGTTTGCTGCATACGAAATCTCCGACATAGGCTCGATGATAGCCAGATATCGTTACTAGCCGACCGTTCTTGGCCTAAATCGATCACATCTTCAGAGCTGAGGCGGTCACGAGCGGAACGTTCTGGCGTCGTCCCGAAGGACAGACGCCAGAAGGCTTCCTCAAGTGCGTGGGGATTAGAAGGTGACGACGCTGCGGAGGACTTCGCCGTGTTCCATCTTCTCGAAGGCGGCCTCGACGTCGTTGATGCTGATGGTCTCGGAGACGAACTTCTCCAGGGGCAGGCGGCCCTGGAGAGCCAGGTCCACCAGCATCGGGAAGTCCCGGCTGGGCAGGCAGTCGCCGTACCAGGACGACTTCAGCGACCCGCCCCGGCCGAACACGTCCAGCAGCGGCAGTTCGATCTTCATGTCCGGGGTCGGCACGCCGACCAGGACGACGGTTCCGGCCAGGTCCCGGGCGTAGAAGGCCTGCTTGTAGGTCTCCGGCCGGCCGAGCGCCTCCACGACCACGTCGGCGCCGAAGCCGTCGGTGAGCTCCTGGATCTTCTCCACGGCGTCGACCTCGCGGGAGTTGACCGTGTGGGTGGCGCCGAACTCCCTGGCCCACTCCAGCTTCCGGTCGTCCACGTCCACGGCGATGATCGTCTTCGCGCCGGCCAGGCGCGCGCCCGCGATGGCGCCGTCGCCGACACCGCCGCAGCCGATGACGGCGATGCTGTCGCCGCGGGTCACGCCGCCGGTGTTGATCGCCGCGCCGACGCCCGCCATGACGCCGCAGCCCAGCAGGCCCGCGGTCGCGGGGGCGATGTCCGGGTTGACCTTGGTGCACTGGCCCGCCGCGACCAGGGTCTTCTCCGCGAACGCGCCGATGCCCAGGGCCGGGGACAGCTCGGTGCCGTCGGCCAGGGTCATCCTCTGGGTGGCATTGTGGGTCGCGAAGCAGTACCAGGGCTTGCCCCGCTTGCAGGCGCGGCACTGGCCGCAGACCGCGCGCCAGTTGAGGATGACGAAGTCGCCCTCTTCAACGTCGGTGACGCCGCTGCCTACCTTCTCGACAACGCCGGCGGCCTCGTGGCCGAGGAGGTACGGGTACTCGTCGCCGATGCCGCCCAGCTTGTAGTGCAGGTCGGTGTGGCACACGCCGCACGCCTGCACCTTGACCAGGGCCTCGCCCGGTCCGGGGTCGGGAACGCTGATCTCCGTTACCTGAACTGGCTCTCCCTTGCCGCGCGACACCACGCCGTGCACGCTGTTCGCCATCCCGGGCCTCCTTCTCCGTCGTGCCTTACGTCCGCCGTTGACGTTACTCTTCAGGCCAGCTGGTACTCGCCCCGGGCGACGACGACGGCGCGGCCCCCGACGATTACCTTCTCGATGGCATTTTCAGTCCCGTAGGCGGCGGCGTAAAGGACGGACGGGCGGTGGATGTAGTCGCCCTGGTGGATCTCGATCTCCTCGCCGAAGGGGATCCGGCCGTGCCGCGCCAGGTGGACGGCGAGAGGCCCGGCGGCGGATCCGGTGGCCGGGTCCTCGGTGACGGCCAGGGCGGGGGCGAACATCCGCGTGGCCCAGGTCCTATCGCCGGTTTGGGTGGAGCAGCTGACGTTGAGCGGTATGCGTCCCAGCTTCTGCAGGTCCGGTTCCATGGCGGCCAGAGCCGGCTCGTCGGTGATCTCCACGTACACGTTGCGCGGCCCGTTGACGTAGATCTCGACGGGCAGGCTGCCTGTCTTCCCGGCGACGCCGAGCGCGTCGAGCAGCTCCCGGGTGTCCGTCTCGCCGTACGGCTCGATCGTCGGGATCGGCTGTTCCATCCGGCCGAACGTGAGCTTCCTGGTACCGGGGTCGCGCTCCAGGGCGACCGGGACCAGGCCCGCCTTGGTCTGGATGGTGACCGTGTCCTTGCCGAGGGCCTCGGCCAGGGCCCAGGCGGAGCCGAGGGTCGGGTGCCCGGCGAACGGGATCTCGCCGCCGGGGGTGAAGATGCGAATGCGGACGTCGGCTTGCTTGCGGTCATCCGGCTTGAGGAAGAAGACGGTCTCGGAGAAGTTCAGTTCCCGGGTCGCCTTCAGCATCAGGTCGTCGTCGAGGCCGCGGGCGTCGGTGAAGATGCCCAGCTGGTTGCCCTCCAGCGGGTTGCCGGTGAACACGTCGGCTATCAGGAAGTCCTTGGTGGTCATGGCTGCCGAGCGTAGACCGGGCGCCGTCCCGCCTGAAGAACCAATCCCGCGCTATTGGCTCTTCGTAATATCCCGCCAGGCGACGGCGCGGCCGGCGTAGTGGCGGCGGGCCGAGTCCACGGTCATCGCGGTATACATCAGTGCGATCAGGGGCAGGGCCAGGGCCCTCCCGGTGAAGAGCCGGTACAGGCGCAGCATGGGGACGTAGCTGGCCGTCATCAGGGCCCAGGCGGCCAGGCCCGCCGCCGCGGCCAGCGGGGATCCGGTGATCAGGCCGGCGATCGTGCCGACGGGAGGGGCCACGTAGATGCCGAAGAGGCCCACGACCGTCCCGGCCAGGAGGAACGGGTTGTAGTTCAGCTGGTAGTAGGCCGAACGGGCGACCATGTTCCACAGGTCTTCGAGCTTCGGGTACAGGCGGGCGCTGACGATCTCGGTGGTGAGGCCGAGCCAGATGCGGTGGCCGGCGCGCTTGAGGAGGGTCGCGAGGGCAACGTCGTCGATGAGCGCGCCCTTGACCGGTTCCAGGCCCCCGGCGTCCCTGAGAGCCTCGCGCCTGACGAGCTGGCAGCCGCCGGCTCCGGCGGCGGTCTTGCTCTTCGGGTCGCTGGCCCGCTTGAACGGGTACAGCTGGGCGAAGAAGTAGACGAACGCGGGGACGATGTGCTTCTCCCAGGCGGTGTCGGCGCGGAGCAGGACCATCTGGGACAGGAGCGCCCGGTTATCCGCTTCGGCGGCCTGGACGAGGCGCTTGAGCGCCCGGGGCGTCCAGGCGATGTCGGCGTCGGTGAACAGGACGTAGCGGGCGTCGTCGCCGAGTTCGCCGAAGCCCTGGTTCATGGCCCAGACCTTGCCCGCCCAGCCCTCGGGACGGGGCTTGCCGTCCAGGACGGTCAGGGCGTTCTTCCCGGACTGCTCCCCGATCCTGGCCGCCACGTCCGGCGTGCCGTCGTCGCTGTTGTCGTTGACCAGGATGACGCGGAAGTCGCCGGGGTAATCCTGGGCGAGCAGTTTCGGGAGGGTACCGGGAAGGACGTCCGCCTCGTTCCGGGCCGGGACGACGGCCACGACACCGGGCCAGGTCTCCGGGTCCGAGATCTGGCCGGCGGTTCCGGGCAGGCGCTGGTTCGTCCGCCAGAAGCCGCCGTGCCCGGCCACCAGGTACACCCAGGCCGCGAGGCTGACGACGCAGATGATCCCAAGTTCAAGCACGCATGAAGCTTGGCATACTCCTGCGCCCGGCCGCCCGCCCGCATCTCCCCCAGCAACAGCAACGGGACCGAAGGTGTCGCCATGACGACAGCGTCGGTCCCGTTGCGGGCCCCGTGGGGGGGATGGTGCGGGCCCCCGTAGGGGGATGAGGGGGATGGTGCGGGGCCCCGTGGGGGGATGGTGCTGGTGGGTGGTGTGGGTGGGTGGTTAGTCCTCGGGGTGGCCGAGGGTGACGTCGTGGGAGTGGGTTTCCCCGGCGGTGACCTTGAGGCGGCTGGCGGCCGGGGGGTAGCCGGCGGCGATGACGGTGTAATCGCCTTCGCCGACGTTCTCGAAGGTGTAGGTGCCGTCGGTGCCGGTGGCGGTGATCCCGGCGACGTTGCCGTCGGGGTCCAGGAGGGTGACCCGGGCGTCGGGTACGGCGGTGCCGGCGCCGGCGCGGGCGGCGCCGGAGACGCGGGCGCCGCCGCGCAGTTCGATGTCGGCCAGGCTCTCCTCGCCGTCGGCGAGGGTGACCGGGAGGGCGGCGGGCCGCCAGCCGGCCGCCGCGGCGGCGAGGGTGTAGGGGCCGGCCACCAGGTTGTCGAGGCGGTAGTCGCCCTTGGCGCCGGTCTGGGCGGTGGCGACGACCTCGCCGCGGCTGTCGGCCAGGGTGAGGGTGACGGCGGGCAGGGGGTCCCCGGCGCGGGAGCGGACGGTGCCGGCCAGGCGGGAGGCGCCCTGGAGGCGGATGTCGGCCTGGGCGGGGCGGGTGCCGGCAGTGACCGCGGCGGCGTGGGGCTGGCAGCCCGGCGCCATGGCGATGAGGGTGTAGGCGCCGGGCTCGGCGACGCCGAGGCGGTAGGCGCCGTCGGGGCCGGAGGAGGCCCGTCCGGCCTGCCGGCCGGCGGCGCCGATCAGGGTGACGGTGGCGCCCGGGACGGGCGTGCCGTTCGCGTGCAGGACCCGGCCGAAGACCGGCTGCCCGCTGACCTGACCGCCGTCCTGCGCCTGCTCCTCGGCGTGGGCCAGGATCTGCGCCGGCGTCGGCTCGGCGACGAGGCCGACCGCGTCGGCCTGCTCCGCCACCTCCTCGGTGTCTCCCATGGTGGTGCGCAGCCGGACTTCCTTCACGAACAGCGACGCGATGAATCCGATGACCATGATGGGCACCAGGTACAGGAAAATCGGCGGCAGCGCGTAGGCGTAGGCCGCGACGAAGATGTGCTTGAGCTCCGGCGGCATCGCGTCCAGCATCTTCGGCGTCAGCGACTGGGCGCCGCCGCTGCTCGTGTGGGCCAGGAGCGACGGGGGGACGGTCTCCTTGAGCTTGCTGGTCAGCCGGCTGGCGAACACCGCGCCGACGATCCCGGAGCCGACGGTGCCGCCGATCTGCCGGAAGTAGTTGGCCGCGGCGGTGGAGGCGCCCAGGTCACGCGAGGAGGCGCCGTTCTGGACGATCAGGATGAGAACCTGCATCACCAGGCCGATGCCGAAGCCCAGCACGAACATGTAGACGCCGTTCTCGAACCGCGTCGAGGTCACGCTCATCCGGGACAGCAGGCCCAGGCCGACGCAGGCGATCCCGGTGCCGAGGATCGGGAAGATCTTGTACCGGCCGGTGGCG
>Ga0131853_10013327_pt1 | contig 15064 bp, 4 predicted proteins | sample TergutLab28metaG_FD_92764 | JGI IMG/M metagenome (GOLD analysis project Ga0131853, IMG submission 92764) | Labiotermes labralis P1 segment gut microbial communities from Petit-Saut dam, French Guiana - Lab288 P1 (version 2) (version 2) | ecosystem: Host-associated > Arthropoda: Insects >... | reverse complement strand
TACCAGAAAAAGTGGCTGCAACATGTACAGAGGATGGACACAAACAGACTACCAAAACAAGCACTACAATATAAACCAAAAGGACGAAGGAACATAGGACGACCGAGGAAGAGATAGAGGGACCAAATTCATCTTGAGAATCAAGGAACAGGAAACACACCTAACCCTTCAGGAACATGATGATGATGATGATGATGAATATTCAATCCTACTGTGTCATCTGACTTAAGACAATACTTTTCCACGTAAAACTTAAATAACTTTCATTTAGCTTGTTCAACCCGCTGATGACCCAGCCTGGCCGAAATATGTAGAAGGAATTGCTCATTTATGAATCCGTCTAAATGCGCTTATGGTATACACCTAGCGGTTCTTTGAATCAAACTGCGAAATGCTACGTAAGTTATATGCCGAAACATGTAGGACTAATGAAAGGCTGTAACATTGTGTATATCGCAAGTGCGTTTACATTATATTATAAATGAACGATTTAATTAAAATGCATGTAATCAATAATTTCATGATGTGCAAGTAGTATTAACTGTTACGTTTCTTCCCCACAATATATGGCGTAATGTTGTAGGCTTCATTGTAGAATTACCTGTAAAAGTTCACGGTGAATAATGTTTCAATTTACAACTAATTACTCCACGTGGGCCATTTCTTAATATGTTTCACACAGAATATAGGCACGGAAGTGTTCTAGAGTTCACCAGACGCTGCACTGTTACAGTGTTTACTTGAACCTGATGAGTTGCGTTGTTCGCTTGAAACTGTGCGAACAAAATGCGTTACAGCATTCCGTTGAAACTGCTGTATTACAGTGCTCAATGTAATCTGCTGTGTTACACTTGTGCATGGAAGCTAATGTGTTACAGTTTTGACAGGCAGTTAACGTGTTACAGTGCTCACCGATATCTCTTGTGTTACACTTGTGCGTGGAAGCTAATGTGTTACAGTGTTGACCGGCAGTTAACGTGTCATTGTTCACTGGAATCTGTTGTGTTACAGTGTTCTGTGGAATCTGTTGTGTTACACTTGTGCCTGGAAGCTAATGTGTTACAGTTTTGACAGGCAGTTAACGTGTTACAGTGCTCACCGATATCTGCTGTGTTACACTTGTGCTTGGAAGCTAATGTGTTACAGTGTTGACTGACAGTTAACGTGTCAGTGTTGGACTGGAATCTATTGTGTTCCAGTGTGTACTGACAGTTAACGTGTCACAATGTTCACTGGAATAAGCTGTGTTGCAGTGTTCAATGGAATTTTTTGTGCTACGTTGTTGACCGGAAGTCGTTTGGTTTCAATGTCGGTTGGAGCTTGCTGTGTTACAGTGTTCACTGGAAGTTGATTTCAGACATCGCAAGACTGACAACATCAGTTTAAGTGCGAAGGGTTTTGTTTACCAGGACTCCCATGATTAATATATCCTGGAAGATTTTCGTAACGCTTTCTACTGGTGGCTGCCATTCCTTCACTGCTGTATGTTTGAATGATTGACGCGAACTTCTTAAGGTTACGTGTGACTTAAGGCTTTCGTCGCGATGTAAGTTAGATCTGCGCTGTTCTGGGATATTACGCAGCGTAGAGTAGTAATTCCGTACCGACGTTTTGGGATAACCTATCGGTCCTATCTTCAAGGGTCCAGAATTCTTGACCCTTTAAACGTCAGTAAGGAATTTCCACTCTCCGCTGCGTAATATCCCAAAAGAGCGCAGGTCTTGTTAAAAACATGCAGGAAACGTCGATACAAAGCTACATCATACAGTTTTAACGCTATAAAATAGTGGTTACTATATATACAAACTGCTGCGGTATTAAGAAGCGCAACGTTTTGCACTTTTTGGGGGGATACCACGATATTTGGCGACTTCTTACATACAAATTGTTAACGGATGGTCATTATGGTGGGGATTTTGGATGGTTTCTGTGAGATGTGCTGTCTGTTTTTAAACAGGTGTTATATTGAATTAATATTTTAGCGTCCTAAATAGTGGATACGTCTTGCCATGTTCAACACGTGACGCGGGTCACTAAATTGATGTTGTTTGCAGTCGTTACGGCCGGTGCTTGTTAAGGGAGTTCGTGAAAGAAGTTAATACGTTCCCGGAATTTATACGTTTCGCATTTAAGGTAGGAATAACATCTAATATGCTGCGAATTTCGTGTTCTGATATTTCGTCGAGGGACGAAGGAAGTTTGAAGAAAAATGAAGGTAACAATATTAAGAAGAGAAAGAGAACGTGAAAAGAACGCAAAGAAAAGCAGGGAGGAAGAAAGGAAGAAGGAAATGAAGGAAGGGAAAATAGAGAAAATAACACGGGAATGGGATAAAAAAAAGAAAGGAGGCGATTACTGCCTCATATATGTACTTTCCCTCCCTGCATCTGTGCATCTGCGTCTGTTACCTCACCAATCCATCGCGGGGCTGCGAACCTGTAGGAATGGCTTATACTGTCATTTAGACCTGCGATAAGTGATCAGGTGAATGGAGACAGGGCGAGAGATATCAGCGACCAATCGATCAACGTCATCGTGTGATAAGTTTGTATCGACATTCCTATTACACTCTTTCACTCCAGAAACTCTTTAACATTACGAATAAATGCACCTGAATTCAAGTGAAACAAATTTGTGTGTCAAGGGAGAAAATTGTCTTTGCCCGTTTCCGAGATTGCATGAAGTTTCATGCTAATAATATCCTAAAATAGAATTTCAGAGGTATCCTTTTCTATATAGCACGCAAACATATGCGTAACTTGAAATTAAACAGCGATCCTTTTCTTAGCGTATTTATCTAAACATGTATGTATGGTGTTCAACTGGATATAACATGCCACCGTGTACTTTGGTTATGCCGCCCGATTTTCGCATCGGTGGCTCTTTGAATTTTGTGAAAAAGTCATGCAAGTGTTACAGAGATTGAGAGAGATTTTGTCCAAAGCATTGACTACACTATTCATTTTGAAAAATATACCCTACCGCTCTACACTGTCCTTCTTAAACTGCCTATATCAAATTCTGATTTTACAGCATCGATAATAAATTTTATAATAAGTAAAATTACCAACGTATAAGTTTGGCAGTAAATGAATACGTTACTGAAAGCATAATGCCACGCGACATAGGGAAGATGTTATCTCGTTGACTAGTACATTACCTCCCACTTCCACCTACGTTTCCCTGTTCTTTAACCTAACTTTTGCTGCCTTTCCGCGACCTGTAGGACAGCGGGAAGAAGAACAGGACAATACGTAGCAGCCTTTCGGAGGAACCTGCTGCCCCCTTTCTTCACGTTAGGTTGAGGTTTGTTAAAAGTGATACATTTTGGATCACCAGTTACTACGGTGTTTTGCGTTATTAATATAACAAAGAACCACAAAATCATCATGTGTGTTGTAACACCGTAGCGCATTGCATGTCGGGAAGTAGCACGTTTTTCATTGCAGCATTTCAATATTTTGGTTATTCTGGTCACATTTTCTGTTTGTTTCGAGAGTTTTTTTTTTTGTATCGGGAAGTACGGCCAAGAGAGACAAATGAAGCTAATCTCACAAACCTAATGAATGAACAAGGGAACTTTGCTTGTAGCTTCATGTTGACTGTAACAAAGCTACGCGAGCAAACCTCCGCTAGACGTTTTTTCTTGAATCTCGTATTAAAATGCTCTACACAGTTTGAATGAGTCTGTTGTCTGTGGAAACTCTTGCGTGTTTGGCGAGAGTGGAACGGAGAGTACAAGAGCTGCAGTTGTCCATTTTTATATTATGTAAAATGAACTCATCGTGGGGACGTCATGCTCGCGTAATGCCAACATGTTCCAGGAATCCACTGTACGGTTTTTGATGAAATTTGTTATTTGAGTCTTACATAAAAGTTGCATAACGTAACGTAACGTAACTCTTTACTTCACAACGAAGCTCTGTTCAAATTATAACGACACTCTTGCTCTCTACATTACAGACAGCGTGTTGGGAAGTGGATCTGCTTCTGTTTGCAGCTATAAACGTTAACAGTCATTAGAGCTGCTTCAGAAAGCCACATCACTGGATCTTTGGGTATGTTCCTCGAATACGTGTCTTGAGTGTTACCGCGCCGATCCTGGTGGCCGCATTAAGGCGTAGGTCTGCGGCCGTTCGCTTGCTGGGATTGCGCGTTCGAATCCCGCCGAGACCATGTATGTCTTGTCTTTTGTGAACGGTGTTTGTTCTCGGGTAGAGGTCGCTTCGATGGGCCGATCTTTCGGCCAGAGGAGGCCTACCGCGCGTGTGTGTGTGTGACTTTGAGTGTGATCAGCTGCAACAATAACCCTCTACACCTACAATAAGTAGGCAGAAGAGGTCCTACTAAGCAGAAATAAAAGGGGCGTTACCGTGTTATTAAGCTGCTCTTTTCGAATATGAGTGCCGACTGAGGGTTTCATGATTTTCCTAAGTTTCAAGGAACATGAAGGGACGGTACACCGATTAGGTCAGACCACCTCCCAAATCCATTCTCCAATTCATCATTTACTAGGCTTCCTATCGTTTTGTTATATGGCAGGGGTGGTCACAACGCGGTTCGCGCACTTCAATGGTGCGTTTCGCGCAAATTGCACGTAAAACTAATGGTCCGGTAATGTGCATACACATTGTGCTGACCGTGAATGGCATTTGAAAATTTTAGGTGCAGTCGTCCCGTTGTATTTTATCAAACAAATGTTCATTTTTTCTTTCCGAACAACACAACTATATAGATCTTGTATGTTTGATTTTTTACTCAATACTGATGCATGTTTCGGCCATTACAGCCTTCATCGGGTGGGAATACTAGATCACAGAAGAATAAAATCGGAGAGGCTTCTCATTACACTGGGTTTAAAATTATTGTAAAACTTAAAATTATTATTCCTAAAACGGATTAATAATTGTGATGTAGTGAATTCTTGGAGAAAACTGTTTGGGTAGAAGATTCAGAAAATACGTTTCAAATTAAGTTCTTAACGTTTGGACGAGTGATGTGATTCTTATGTTATGGAACTAGATGCCTTTTTCATAAGGTTCACTTTGTTTGTTGGTATGTGACCGATATTAAGTAACTGGAATGCAAGGTATTTGCTAGTGGCCAGATACCGAGAAGTTTGTACACCTAGACTGAGGTCAAACAAACAAACCGTAGGACATTTCCTTTAGAAACAACAAACTGATGTGATGAAGGTGGACAGAAAACATAACCATTAGGTATAAAGAGTTAGGAAAACAGACACACAAATACACAGTGGTAGTGGGAGAGAACTGTCGAGTACGTTACTATTTTCGAGGTGACAGAAGGAAAGTGACAGTAATGAGGCCCGTCTTCGTGCTGATAGTCTGTCTGTGTCACACCTACTACACGTAGGCAGGAAGGTTTGCTGCTAAGTTGACCAAAGTCTGTGGTGGTTCTGACCAGTGTTGTGGTCAGAAACAAGGGAAATGTCAGATTACTAGTAATAAGCAACCTCTGTAATACGTGTAGTTTTTTGGTAATATTTTTTATGCTCGGGAATTAGCTAATATACTGTTGCTGTCTCTCCTGATCAATGTGTCTCCAGGCTTAGAAAAGAGTGGTTCCTAGGGTCAGATCTCTCGTAGTCCCTGCATGTTGCATCGTTACGTATAGGAGATAGTGACACGCTACCGGTTCAGGTCCCCGGTCTCCGAGTTCGTGAGCCTAGTTCTTCCCTCATAATGGCGCAAAATCTGATGTTCCAGATCTAGTCGATGTTACTGATAGGTTAGACCCTTGCGTCACAATAATAATTATAAATTTATAATAACTTTATACCCACTGTTTGTAAGGAGAGGTTTCTTCCCTTTTGCTCTTTTTTGTGAACCAGTATTTTTACTTGATGTTGGCGGAAATAGAAAGCCGAAACACGTAGCAGTATTGAATAAAATCGAATACACAGGATCTGTATAGGTGTGTGCGGAAAGCAAAAATAAAAACTAGAATTTTAAAATGCTTTCTAAAGAATGGAGACTCATTACAGACAACAACTAAACTATTACAGTTGAATGAACAAAAATAAGAAGTCAAGTAAATATTTTATTTTATGTTTGCAGTGAACAGTTTTTGCCTAAGTTGGCTCTTAATTGCGTCCCCCGAATCTGGTCACCCCTATTATACAGTCTGAGATGTTGACAGCGTCGTTAGACGAACCACAAGCAAATAAATTTTGTAGAAAGTCGGAAGGGGTCATTTAATCATAACTTGTGTGTTTTTTTTTCTGGGCAGCCCGCAGCGTCCACTTTGCAAAGCACTATCAACAAACTTGAGTTGAAATGCTGATGACACGTTTGGCTGATTCTACGCTGGAGACAAGAAATAATGAGGGTAGCCGCTGCATCAACAACAAACTGTTTTCATTTTAGCTTTTTGTCTCCCTATTTCTTTCTCCTTGTGGGAATGAAAATAGAAAATACACTAAATTTAACATAATTCTATATAAGAATTCAGCAGGACGGTGATTGATTAATGACACACACGGTAGAATGCACAAAGCTTCGCGGTGCAAGAAATATTAGCCCAGTTGAAATGTGAGAGTAGACTCATGCGCACATTATGTCTGAAAACATGGAGGATTTAACACAGAGAGATAATAGTTTGTGTATGTCAGCTGCACGTGTTAATTTATCGTTGAGGTAAGTTAGCAACTTCGGACCGTTGTCTTGTGAGTTAATCTCTAAAGCATGTACGAGTGGGCTGAACATTAAGACGGTCTGCATTGTGCACACAGTGGCTGTGTGTGTTTCATATGACTTCGCAATAAACAGCGATAATTTCACTGAACACCTTTAACCTACAAGTCTGTGTAATGATGGTGCAGGGTGCTCACATTAAGGTAGAAAATGAATCTGTATATGTGTGTTAAACTCCTTCTTAGCGTGGGCCGTATGGCCTCCCAGGAGGCGCACCAAGTTTCTAAGGGGCCACCGGAGAGTAAAGGAAAATTAGGGGGCCACAGTAATGTTTGAGTGCGGCATCGAAACTTCGTTGTCTGGGTACAATATTTCAAATTTAACACTGAATCAAAGATTATATTCTTTCCTGCATCCTCCGCAGCACAGAAGGCAAACTTGTATTTTGCTGTTTTCACCACGCCTTATCCGGTTGAGTCTGTTTTAATTTGGCGACTTTTTTGCTGTCCAAAGTAAGTAACCGCCCTGATGCTGTGAAGAGAGTTGATCTCCGCTTGTCCCTGGCTACACTGCAACCGGACAAATTTGGCTAGCTTTCTTCAGTCCAAAGGAACACGCTGACTATAAGGCCATCTGTGAACAGAATTTTTAAAATGTATAAACAAACAATGCCCTACACATAAAACAAAATATCTAAAAACAATACAGTGTTGTAAATAAAAGTAATATAAATATATTATAATATATAAATCAACACTGTGGAAATAAAGTCACTTCTTCATAAGTAACGGCATCTACAAAGGGTGAGGGGGTCACACAGATAAGTCAAGGTCAAAAGAGGGCAAAGCGAAATAAGGGGGTGAGAGGGGAGTTTGAACAACTCTGATTGAAACGAATTTTGAGGAGTAGTAGAATTTGGACGTGCTGACAGCCCGTATACACTGTCGCATTTGTTTGAATCTTCTGTCTGCCTGACTATCTATATACTCAGAATTTTGTCCACAAAGAAAAGAAAGTCGAGAGTCCTTGATGCATTAAGAGTTCCTGTTTGGCACTGACATAGTAAGGCACGCGGCCTGCACGTGTTTGCACATTATTTGATTGCTCTCCCTTCTAAATCCTTCTGCAATCCGCTATACGACACGAATGGCCGGGGTATGATTAAGTGCAAGGCCGTTTATCAGTTAACCCACAGTTTGAAGGGCTGTAAACAGCGTGGCTGGAGAATTTGTCCCATTAGAGTTGGACTGTTTCCTGCCATAACCAAACACCTTTCACGTGACACATAAAAGGCCGGAGCGTGATGCTGAGTGCTGATCTTCTAGTGCAGAGGTGTTTGTCCTGTTTTCACATCTTCGCTTCCTCGTCCCCACCGGGCTTTATGTTCTGTCCACGTTTATCAAATGCGTCAGTATTATGTATTGTTTTTTGATTACGTAATGGCGCTGTACGTAGCTGAGGTTAGAGGAAGTTGAAAGTTATGAGGACTAGTGAAGAATGGCTGGAATAATATTGAAAGTGCGGCCGTCGGCTAATTTGAAGGAAAAATCCGGCATTTTCGTGGAGAGGCTACTGAAATGCGCGGCAGTCGTCTGTCTAGGTAGCGGTGTCGTGTCGTGTCGTGTCATGAGATTCGAAGTCTCACTTCCCGAATACGAGGAAGGAAGGGTACGCGCACAACTACTGAGGTTCGGGTCATTATTCGTGATAAGTCAACCGTTCGAATATCGGTGCTTGAGGATGCATCGTTATATAAATTATTACAATAAATAGCAGATAATCCTTCGAACCGTGTTTTTCATTCAACAGATACAGCTACAAAAAGTAAAATCCTGCCGCACAGTAAACACACATAGACTGCATTATAAGGAACAGTCTGTTAGTGCTTGTGAGGAAGTAATCTCTGTTGTTATGATGATCATAAGAACACGCGCGCAAGCACGCGCACAAACATCTTGTGTATGTAAAACGTAGTTCTTAATCTTGTAGCAACTGGTACATGCAATAACCTCTCTACTTTAAAGTATTAACGCATCAGTTAATCCTTCCGTAACCTCAGGTTGATACAGGGGCTATGAATTTCCCATGGAATGACAAATGGCCTTCCACAATTTTTTGGTCGTCCAATCAGCGTAGTCGGTATAGAAACGAGCCTGCGGGCTGGACTATCTGTGGTTTGAATGTCTGAAAGTGAAAGAGACTTTCCGTTTTCCAAAACGTCCAAATCGGCTCTGGGGCCCAACCAGCCTTTAATTAAATGGGTAACGGCGTTCTTTCCTGAGAGTAAATTGGTCGGAGGCGCGAAATTAGCTGCTAACCTCCATTCACTGCCGAGGTTAAGAATGGGTGAGGTGTACCTTTGTTGCCATATGCCTTAATGGCAAGTAGTGCAGTGACTGTGTTTTCGGTGACCGCACGATAACACTGAAACTGGAAGCTTGATTTAGTGACATTTGTGTTGCGATGGTTTTTGTTTTACAGGTAACACCAATACCTTGTATCACGACATTCATGTATGCGGATCTTACGGCACCTGGATGGAAATAATTCCAATACACTGGCTGATAGATTGCGTTGTACCAACTGCCAATCTTATGTATTATTGATAAGCAAAATAGACCTGCCCATTGGATGTGGTTCTTCTCTTTGTCAGTATCGCAGTATATGTTAGCGAAATCTGTAATTTAAAGACGCACTAAGAGTAAAGTTAAGAAATTAAAGTTGTCGCATGTAATTAATAAATAAATAGTAATAACATTCCGATCATGCCCACAGGCTTTACCTCGGTATTTCGCGTCTCTTTTAGAGCCGAGACCACTATATATACGTATTGGCAAGAGTACGGGATGTATGTCACGTCCTTGTGTTTTCTGTGAGGTCCGCGCTAGGCAACACGAAACACAAGACACCAAACTGTTTTATGTATGTGTGTGTGCGCGACAATATAATATTAAAGAATAATTCTTCTTGATGCTTGGACAGCGTGGGTTATCATCATCTGACGAAATTACCTTCCATCCGGTGAAGTGTGGAAAGAATAATGTTTCTCTCCCGACGTCTCGCTGTAAAGTTTAGCATTCCTGCGTGTTTTCAAGTTTCAGCTCCTGAGTGTGGCTGCCTTGACTGGGGAATATTTCGTTTTTCCACATTTTGTCCTGAGGAGTACTAGAATATTTCTTTAAAGCAGAACATGTTTGCTTTATTACATATCCTGCCCAAGAGTTATTAAAAGTCAAACCATACAGCCTAGCTAAATCCGCGAAACTAAGACTTTGAGAACCGAATTGGCTTATTCACTCAGATGAGTCGAGAAGTTCCATTGCCTTTTATGGAATGTGAAGATCCGTTAAAGTGCCCAAAAGAACCCTCCACCAGAGATTATCCCGAGCCACATACATTAATTCCATATCATCTGATCCACGTCTTTAAGATTATAACCCTCCGCAGTACTTCTTAATCTTAGGGAATCTCTTAAGTGTTTTTCAGTGGCGCAGGTAGCACTGAATAAAGAATTGGTTACAACAGTATTTTTCGTTTGTATTGTTTAGTCAAATTTTGATATTGCAGATGCTTATGTGTATGGACGCGAAGTTGCTATTGCATGCACTTCTCTCTATATTGGGCTCGTTATGCAAATTATGCTCGATTATTCCATAATTGTTGCAAATTGTCCCTTTCAACATCCACAGCTTTTAAACTGTGTCCACGGAATATTAGACTAGTGTAATATAAACATGACTTATTACCTCCTGGGTACAAAGCAAAAGCCTCGCTGGTGTTCGGTTGACGAACCTGCACTTTTCAAAATTCATCCCTTCTTAAATTTTCTTACATTTCCCAATTGGATGAATGTTAAATTTCGCTACTCCATAATAGGTCCAAAAGTCAAAATTTTGAATACGTTATCTCCATTGGCTGCTAATTACTTGACTCTGTTTTCCGTGTCATAACTTGTCTGAACCCATTTACGTGTCCTGCTGGTTTTTCTTAACGTGCAAGTGTGACTAACATGGTATCCGCCCCCGCAAGATTTCAGATGTACAAAAGCTGTCAAAGTATACAATTTCGACACTTCCAGAAAATTAACTAAACCCTTTGTTTTGACACTGACAAACCGTGAACCTGCTATCTTACTATACCTGACCTAAACTCTCTCTCTCTCTCTGTCTGTCTGTCTCTCTCCTCTCTGAGCTGCTATGCAGAATCGTTACAGTTTGCACCCTTAACTAAATTACTATTTTTAAACATATCTCTCCTGTCAGCCAAACGTATAATTGTGACACCTAATAAAGGAACTAAACAACATATAACGGTCATGAGATTTTTTTAATATTATCCTTCTGCCTTGTTTAGGTCTTCCAAGTGGGTTCATTCTTTCGGATTATACAAACAAGAGTGTTGCGTACATGAATCACATAGGGTATTTGTAGGTTGCTGTTCCCATTGTGATGAGCAGTGGGTTTTTAAGCGTGGGGGGAGTTCTTGAGCAGATTAAGAACTCTGTTCTGAGGCATGTTATTTGACCATGGAGTTGGTTGGTAGTTGTACATCTACAACACGATTACATCCAAAAAGTCCCAGTCATTCTGCATGACAGCCTTCAGCGCGAGTCTCACAAAACATGCAGTCCTCCTACCTCAGTCACATGGTTGCAGCTGCTACGTACGCAGACGAATACTGTCACCTCCACTGCTCTGATTACAGAAACACATTGATGTAAACGCACACGACTTCTTTCGATCACTCTCCCGACTTGTGGCAGCAATCTACGCTCGCTAATATTTCCTGCACCTGAAGCTGGGTACTTTGTGGAATTAATCATACTGTAATTAATGCCAAACACGTTGCCTGAGCTTTAACTTTTTCTTATGAAATAACGTTCACGTTTATTATATCTTATTTAAATTGTGACTTAGTTTCAGGATTGACCTGATGTAAATCTGTGCCTATAAGCTTACTGTTCGTGTTCCGATAAGTTCCATAGTTTTTTTTTCAAGGAATTGTCAGGATGGAATGTGACTGAACAAACAGGCATATCACAACCTCATTCGTGTCTTGAAGATTGCTGTATTCTGTAATGTGACGTCAAATGTTCTGGTAGAGAACCTGCCTTCCCACCGTAGTCACCAACTTAAGAACACCAAGTCTCACTCTCATAGATTCTTGTCTTCTACGGCGAATTTTAGTCCGATGTAGATTAGCTATCAACGCGACCCAGGCTGTATGCATTGTTATGCATATTCATAGGCTTGGCCCAGAGCTGCCACGAATAATGCGGCATTGACGCTTGTCAACAGATTTACATGTTTTTCTTCGTCGTCTTTCCCGAATGTATTACCACTCCAATCTACTGGAACTTTTCAAACAAACTGCTCGTAAGCCCCGAGAAGAGATATGTAAGCCCCCAAAACACATTTCCTGTGAAGTATAGGCAGCCATTACTCAACAGCGTCACCCAACTAAGAACTGGAAGCTAGCGCAGAGACATGCTGTATGTGGTAGTGTAAGTGGTTACTAATCTACAGTTGATAACGGAAGTAAGAAAAGAAGTGTTTGTTATGGATTGAACGCGATTATGGTAGTTGGTAAAGTGCAGTGGTTGGTACGTGTACTTCCAGTTTTAACACTAAAATTCCTTATTTTGCCCAGAATTAACTATTCGGTCTTTGTTATGGTGATGGAATGTTTGATATGAGCTAGGCATTGAATGTCTTAATAATGTTTAGATTAACATTGACGGGTTTTCTCCTAGTCCTTCGGTTTTCTCCTGTCGCACTTAATCCGTCTTAACTTCATCTACTTTATCATAATGACAAATCTGCCAAGCCTGTTAGAACCTTCAAGCGAAGTGGTTCTCTGTCGGATGTTGGGAAACACTGGGCAGAAAAATGCTTTCACAGTGTTTTTGTATTATTGTATGTTGCAGTGGGGTGATTGCGCGACCCTCGCATGTATCAACCTGAAATTTGTCCCTAGAATTAAACATTTTTGCGCGCATCATTTGGATCACAAGGGACGGACGGCAGCGCATTACGGACCTTCCGCTAATTGAACTCACAACAGAAAACTTTTATCGTTACCTGGGCGCGAACTACTGATCTTTCTACAACGTAATTCCATTACCACAGAATGGATTGCAGAGGGAAATAAAAGAGAACGTTTGTGCAGAGTTTTTAATAATGTATAAAATAGAAGGCAACAAATGCTCATTGATTCTATTGGCATCCTATACCAGTGTTGTCATGTATTGAGGGGGTGGGGGTACCTGTATTGACAGGACGCACTGCAATAATTGATAGCAAAAGAGGCGGAGCGAATTTGGACATGAATGATCATCGGTTCCGGAGTACGTTTATTGTATCACCGATCCTAGCAACAGTGGATTAAGTGTTCCTGTAAGCAGAAGCTTAGAATTATGTAACTCCTGTTTACAGTTAATTGTGTTTCCATTCTTGAGTGGTGGGACAGTCTTATTTTTAGCTAGCTTACGAACGTTTCGGAAATATGACTTAAGATATAGGAAGTACCAGTAAAATGGACGAAGTTTCCTTATATGGGACTTCGTAACTTCTACTTGTGGTTAATGTTACGCTGGTTGGGTCTGAGAATGTGAAGTGCTCTGGACTTGCAAGTTGAAGCGTGAAGACTTGGCAAATGCTTGCAAAATTTTGCTCCAAAAATCTCAAGGGACGTACATCAGGCAGTCATGTTTTTATGTCGTAGAATGAAGTTAAGCCGTAAAATCAATATGACTTAAGTATGATTTGAGCTAACGCATTCAGATGACTTAAGGTAGGGTCCAGGTTATGTCATCGTTTGTGTTCTAAGTTTCAAAAGACTAAAATTGTTCATTTACTTTTATTAGTAGCAGTTAATTACGGCTGAATTCCGCAAAAGGGCCTTATACTTCGGCCTCGGATGACACGTGAGATTAGAACACTGGTGGCTTAATTTGCAGGAAGCAACTGAAGCGCTGGAAGAAAAGTCTGCCACACCGCTGCTTTGTCCACGTGGAGAAATCTTTTTTACCATAGTAAGAGAAGTTGTGGAATTTAGATCAGCTAAATTCGTCAAGAATTGTTCGTTTGCGAACAAGAAACGAGAAGATGACGTAGTGGAACGGAATTCTGGATATCTGGAGTCTGACGAGTGTCTGAGTTTAAACACTTCAGATTCAGTCTGAATTGCAGCACATGGTCACAGCGCCTCATCTGATGCATGTTCCATAGCCGACGACTGCGACCCAGTTCACCCCGATACTCTTTTTGCACTCGGATCGCCACAAAATGCTTGTGAGCCTTTTAATCGAAGAGAGTTTATGGACCTCATGTTGTTATTCCAGTTTAATTTCCTTTTTAAATAACAGTGTGTATTTAAATGTTTAAAGCTGTCCGTATGGCCAGTTGAACGCTGTAGCGAGAAAACATGTGGGGAAGTGAAGATGTTCTTGTCCCAGGCAGTGGATGGAGGTGGTTAGTCAGGTTAACGCCTCAGCCCTTTCATCCCCGGGGAAATAGCCCCGGGTGCACTTTGGACAGGAGACTGAGTGTACCCGGTGTGAGCGCTGGGGAGAAGAGACAAATATCTGCCTAGGCCGGGATTCGAACCCAAATTTCTCGATCGTCTAGCATGTGTGACATGGTACTTGACTGGACACAGAGCAATCAAGCGGAATGATTTCTAATTGTTGGAGCTGGCGATGTAGGGTGGTTGTGTAATGTAATGAGGCACTTTATAGAGGTCAGCTTGCGTTTCAACTGTGATGACAAGAAAAACTAGGTACATTACTTATTGATGTAAGGTGTTTGTCTTTGATTGTAGAACACAGTTAACAGCTTTATTTTTACGTAAAGGTACGCACTTACATTCACAACAGATCATCTGAAAGACTGGCAGTTGCAAAAAGAAGCTCTTATCGCAGGCTGATGCTCTATCTTCATTTTCACCATCTGAAAATTATGTTACGTCACAAGTATGCCTAGCAGTCACGCGGCGTCACGATGGAGTCGTAGTGTAGAAATCTGCTAAAGTGGGTTTCCTGCCCAAGCTTACCCTTGGACATTTTTCCCAATACAGGGCGCATAATGTTTTCTTCAGAACCTTTTCCCCATCCCAATGCTGCAACGTGGGTTTGGGGGGGGGGGGGGAGGTGGCGCTGTGTGCTCAAAAGTGTCGGCCAGTGTTGCCAGTTTTAGGCCTACCGGCGCTTTTGTTGACTGAACGTTCAAGAAAGCCTAATGTTCAGTTAGGAGGGAGGTCTTGTATAAGATTCTCATTGAGTTTGGTATCCCTAGGAAACTTGTAAGGTTAATAAAGATGAGTCTGATTGAAACATATAGCAGAGTCCGGGTAGGCAAGAATGTGTCTGACAGGTTCCCTATTAGGAATGGTTTGAAACAAGGAGACGC
>Ga0131853_10013326_pt1 | contig 15065 bp, 8 predicted proteins | sample TergutLab28metaG_FD_92764 | JGI IMG/M metagenome (GOLD analysis project Ga0131853, IMG submission 92764) | Labiotermes labralis P1 segment gut microbial communities from Petit-Saut dam, French Guiana - Lab288 P1 (version 2) (version 2) | ecosystem: Host-associated > Arthropoda: Insects >... | reverse complement strand
CCCCCTCCTGGCGATTTTTAATTTTTTTTTGATTGGGGGGGAAACCAGGCCCCACCCTGGGTCCCAAACCCCCAAAATATTTTGGGGCCCCCCCCCCCCCCGCCGAACATCCCCGATAATCAACGTCGCCATCACACCACACCACTAAACGGGTAGGCCTTGGCTAAGGACTCAGACACACCGGCGTAACTAAAGGCATCACACAGACCAGTGGCGACAGTACCTTGGTATTTTGTTCTACAAGTCCACCTAATTAACGGGTTTCATTCTAATCTAAGAACAAATCGACTTGTTTCGAAATCTTTCCATTTTTAACCTAACGTTAACATGGATGGCAATAATATGTAAAATATATGCTGGAGAGGACATGAGAAAACGGGCCTTTATGACATAATGCGAAGGGTTGGAGGAAATCACTCACTCCTCATGACATACTTTTCGGCTTGTAAGGAAGTTACGACGCACACAGGTAGACGTTGCAGCGCTTTCGTGTCCTGACGAGCCGCCTGGAAGTGTTAAAACGGCCTACTTCAAGCTTACTCAAAGTTCACAGACAGTTCAGATCCGTTATTTGTTTCTTCTTCGTCTCTACTGTAACTGGCCTAAAAATATTATTTTGGAACTGGACCAACAGACTAGCTATTTTCACAACAGCGTGGGGTAAAAGGCGCTGTACATAATACTGCCATGGTTCCAGACTTCATTCGCTTAATACCATGACGCCAAGCAGACTGGTGAATCGTTGACGTCACGCTACAAGAATGGCGCGATAAACCGCACGTCGTAGATAACATACTTACACATTCCGTTATCATCTGAAAACGTGGGTTGAGCCATGTACTGTCCTTATAAAGATCTCTTGTTGCGGGAAAAATATCCCCCCCAAATCACAAGCAGACTGTACAGCCTACAGCTGTAGCATATGCTGTGGTGAAAGTTCGGGAGAGATTTGGGAGCAAGCTGTCGTGCCCTTTGTCAAGGTACGTCGTACAGATTGTCAAACTTAACAAGGAGTCTGCTCACAGTATGTAAAATAACAATTTGTATCTGGAATTACAAGTTAAAACAGGCGCTGGAGATGACCACCTGCAACTCTCAGACATGCCTGATATGTGGTAAACATGTTATTAGAACGTTTATACTTGTAGTTCTTATCTAGAAACTGTCAACACTGCGCGCCTGAAGATTTCTGTAAGTTCGTCGTCCTATGTCTGTGGAATGTTTTATGCTTCCTCACACATAAGTCACATAGCATCAGACTGGGTAAACGAGACCGCAAAGGACGATTTATTATTCGGCGTCCAAAAATGTTGCGTACGGTAGTCACTGTATTACTGGGCGTATGGACGGTTGCAGTGCCCTGCTGAAACAACTCATAACTTACACTAATAGAAAGTACGAGAATTTGTCTGAGGTATATTTCTGTTTCTGTATTTGTCAATGAATAGACTATGAGGCCAATTATTCTTGTTGTACTGACAACACAACACATTCCTACTTGGCTTCCACGTAACGGCACCACGTGTATTGGCCTGTGATTATCTGCCGACCATTATCTGTTACAGCAATCGCGTGGGCGTTAAACTGAAATCAAGCCTTGTCTGTGCAATAATCTAGCAATGGATCGAATTTACCACTACACAACTGCAAATAACCAGTTCTCTCTAGTAACAGAATGCCTCCTGAAGTTCATGCACAATCGTAAACTTATACGATTTCAAACACAGAAATTTTGTGACTGCGCGTACCGATTATTACGATACGATGGCTTACTGGGATAACCGTCTTACCTTCGTGCAGATGCTTTTAATCGGGCTGCAATAACTTATTGTTTACTTTCGCTTCTTCACTACGAAGGGACCTGTTCGCAAACTGTCCACCAGTCGATGCACTGTTGATACAATTGAACTCCAGCACCGGAAAACCCGGCGTCTATATTTGCTACGATACACTTTATATGACTGCTGCCTTTACACAGGTTAACACAACAAAACCCCCCATGCAGCTCTGTGCTTCATGTTTACGAGAAACAATAATTTGTGTCTGTTGCGCCTGTTAACGAACGTGGACTGGTCTGACGTCTTCCTGGCGGTGCGAATAAGCCTTCAGATGACGGTTCGTAGTGTGATTTAACTTCCGTATATTAGACATACAGGACCCGATACGACTGTCAGGTGGCTTCCGCAATGAAATGCACGCTCCGTATTGTCATTTGACTGAGAACTGACAGAAGCCACGAAATGTCCGTCCAGGGTTCCGGCCCCCTGAGATTTGAAACAGGGGTCGTCGAAGGCGATATAATGAAATTACCCTATGCCCCCTCACGTATTCTGGAGACGTCCTGGTGTTATACATCAGATATCTACTCTACGTACGCCGTTCGCAACCAGGAGTCCTTCGAATCAGGTAACACACGTCATCACTGTCGTAACGGGCATTCTCTAAAAAGGTGATAAACAACCGGTATAGTCAAAATTCACGACGGAAATATCCTCAAAACAAAACTACGCAAATCTGAACTTCGAAATATCACCCTCAATGGCCCTTTATGCGGTCATCAACATACCTGAGTCAAAAACGGCTGTACTATACCAACAAACAGCACTGCCGCCACCTTTCAAGAATGTCGTCTTGCAGGTGGGGTTGGTTGTAAAAGAGAAGCACTCCATGGTAACTGATGCACAATTACTGTCTGGATTAAATCAACATTTATTGAAATTGCATGATTTCAGGCTTCCGCCGCAAAGTATATGAGAACTTAGCCCTTCCGGGTTCAAGAATTCAAAAGATCCAAAAGCACCTTTTGGATTCTTCACCCTTGAAGATGTGACCGACAGGTTGTCCCGAAACGTCCATTATTACCACTACTCGCCGCGTAATAACACACAGGAGCTCTGTTCTCATTGACTGAAACGATCGCAAATGTTTTAAAATCATCAAACCACTTTCCACCTGTGTTTTAACTAGTCAACACTACCCTTACACGATCAGTATTACTATCAATACCATAGTACTGGGCATGCAAACAGCCCTTTAAAGGAACATCGACACGTACCCCTGAAGCTTCAGTATGCCAGCATCGTGCTATCACGTCGTTATCACACTCGAAATAAATGATCCAGACAGCGCCCAATATACTTAGCTGTGTTCACAGTTGTGAAACTAAATAGTAATAGATCTGATATTAACAACGAGTTCTGCTTAGAAGTCACAACGCCCGCGTTCCCACTAGACTTCCAGTTCTATCATCTTGCGTTGTTAATAGATACGCAAATTTATGATTCAACAATAAAATTCAACTTAGCTCACGCGACAGCGTACTTCTCAAAACCGTATGGTCAATCAAAACCCCATGACGTTAACATGAATCGGCAGCGTGCTGCTACCGCACAAATTCGCAGTCTCGTATTAGGCTACTACTTGTGAAGAGGCTACTGCATGCAACTTTAACAAACTCTCCACTGAATTAAATTAATGACAGTATAATATAATGACCAGCATCAAAATTTAACTTCAATAAATTCCATTTTCTTGAACTCAAAAGTTTCATCAGCATGTCCACTAATTCCCCAGGCATTTTCTTCTTTTTGGCGCAACAATCCTAATCGGGCCTAGGCCACTCGTGTTTCTGGTTTCTAGATCACACACAATTAGACACACAAACACACACACAGTAGACTTCTATGAACGAGTGATCAGCTCGTCGCAGGAGCTGCTACCTATACAAACACGACAGACGCACATCAATGCCCTCAACGAGATTACAACCCGCGATCCCAGCAAACTGGCGGCTGTAGACCTACGCCTTACACCGCACGGCGACCGGAATCGGCGTTCCCCTGACAGTTAAAAAAATTTGTTTTTCGGCACATACTGAAATGTACTTGTTTACTGACTTCGTAAAATGTCCCCACATTAAATCCTACAGTTCATCCCGTCTGTATATCCATGCCAGCACTTCGTGCCTACAAACCGAGCTGTCCTCCTGAAGAGCTGTATGCCATCGTGTAACTGCCGCTTGCCTCTCGCGTAATATCCTTTGGCCACCAGCGGCTCCATGCTAACCCTCTCAAGCCATAATTCATTCATCGGATGAAGAAGCACGTATCACTGCTCACCCACATCCTCAAAGCAATCTGATTCCAAGGTCAACTATACAAGAGAAAAAAGGTGAAGTTAAATTTCCCCTGCGCCCGGAAGAAATGTGGGAGAGAGTACGCAAAGCTACACTCATTCTGAACGTCGCGCCCTCTGGCCACGAGATGGTGAGTGGTCAGCCTCACGCCCCGGATGCTTTGCGCCCCCCCCCCCAACCCCCCAGCCGATACCGACAGCATGGATGGCTTGGTCACCCCAGCGCCAGTACGGAACGCTTTGAAAAAAAGAAAAATCTGTTTTCATAGAAACGCTGATGTGACCGCACACAGCAAAACCGCTAAAATCCAGTACCGAATAGGCTACTTCGTAACATCTTATCACAGGTTATACAGTAAAATTATCTGTGCTTAATTACACCATATTGGGGAAGAGGAGATACAGCACCACGCATCATTAATCTAGCAGATGAGTGGTAGGTCAGGTTCGCGCTTCGGCCACCCTGCAGGAAAGAGCCCCCGGTACCCACTGATATGGGTGGGTTGACCTAAGAGTTCATGTGGAAATGGTGGCTAAGAGAAAAATCTCCATACATACTGGAGCTGAAATCTGGTCATCAAGCACATAGATAACTACAATGCTGACAGAACTCTCTAGTAATAACTAAAATGTCGTTCAGTCAAAAACACAACAATATATTCAATAATGTAAAGTTGCTACATGCTTCAGTTACAGGTAACCATCATCAGGCAGACACTTCAGTACATGGACACGACATGTTCAGTCCTTAAAGTATGGGATCCCACACTGTTTACATTTGCTGTGTAGAATTTCAGACATTTAGATTAATAAACTGCTCAATATTTAATATCTTAACTAATGTGTTTTCTGAAATTATACTGTATATGAACCTATCAATGTAGGTCTATCAGTTAAAATTTAAAATCTTAAAAACCTCAACACTCAGCATGCATGCATCTTGAAAGATAGATGCACTTATCAATTAGAAGTATAGTTTTATATATATGAGAATTTAAAACACTTTTAACACTTTGACATGTTCTTCTGTTCCTTAAAATTGGATGTTGTCATATGCACATCATTATGCCATCTTTGGGGGTATGGGAGAGGGTCCTTATTTATAGTAAGTGTCACGCACAGTATAATCGTTCTTTTCTACGTATGTATTGTAGTGTTTTTGACTGAACAACATTTTAGTTAGTACTACAACACAACAGGATGGCTCCTATCAAAGAACTCTCTAGAACCATTCATAAATTCCCTGGAACTTGCCTCACTTGTAACCTGTTGGGTGCATTACAACAATATAAGAAAATTGGGCCCCTGAGCCATCATAGCCATGATGCCAATGAAAAATCCCTGTTCTTGCCTGGCAAGTAACTCCTTTGTGCTTGATGCAAGTCACTGTAATGGCCTCAAAGAAAGGAGTACATATAAAACATATGCAGAATTGCCAGATATTACATTGCAATACCATATGAAAGAACACAACCATTTCTTTGATTTCTATGATGCTGCATAAACTATTAACTCCAGCTTGTCAAGAAATTACCTGCACTTTATGGAACCTGAGGATTCATTATCATGTTCACAACAGCCCACCACCTGACTCTGTCCTGCACCAGATCAATCCAGTCTATGCCCTCCCAACCAATTTCTTTAAATCTGTTTTAATATTATCACCTGATCAATGCCTAGGTCTTCCAAGTAGTATCTTTCTCCCACATTTTCCCACCAAAAGCCTGTGTGAACCTCTCCTCATACCTGCAACATGCCCTGCCCATCCCATTCTTCTTGATTTGATTGACTAGTTAACGTATGCTGAGGAGTAAAAACCATGAAGCTCCACAACTTGCAATGTCCTTCGTTGCCCTGATAAATCAAATGTATCACCCAGACCCAAATATTGTCCTCAGTACCCTTTTTCCCAACACCCTCAGCCCATGTCCTTCCCTCAATGTAAAAGACCTAGTTTCAGACCCATACAAAACAACAGGCAAATTTACAGTTCTACACATTTTAATATTTATAATTTTGCACAGAAAATAGGCAGACAAAAGATTATGGAGTGAATGGCAGAATGTACTCCCTGAGTTCAATATGCTTTTAATTTCTTCATGAATGCAATTCTGGTATCTTAGAGTTGTCCCCTAATATCTAACTCTGCCCCACTTTCAGTGGATTTATTTCTTATCTTTATGGTGTGATTCTGTCCTGAACTGTGTTCACAAGACATTTACTTTAACTTCTATGGGAGGCACCACTTGTCACAATTCAGCAATGATGTTGCTCATTCTATGGTGAGTAGCTTGGTGATAAATAGTACTCTTTGTGGCCTGGATTAACATACACAGTTATTCATTCATGAAGGTCCAGAATTAACAACCATATACCACAGAAATGCAACTTGGTGAGTAGTATATCATGGTAGGTGTAGTGGTAACTGAATTAAAGAATACAGTGCATATATTCTTCCATTTGCATGCAGACACATTCATTTATGACACTCCAAATTTATGAATATTCAGCTACCACAGCACAAGAAACTGCAGCAATTTCATGGTTATGTTTCTTCTAAGGTAAAAAATGTTTGATGTGTTTTCACCTACCCTATACTGCAGTAGACCCCACAAACCAAATTCCAAGGTATGTATTCATCAGGTTTCCTTTTCATTTGTAAATTACTGTATGATTCATGATTACTAATTGTGAGACTCCTTGAGTGGCTCTGTACCTTCCAGATATAAAAAAGATTTCATAACCACTACTCTACAGCACAGTCTCAAGACTAATCTTCACTGCAATTATGAATATGATTTCCTCCAGATTATGTAACCAGCACATTTGTTTGAAAGGATATTCAGCAGCTTCTTGACTATAACATGGTGGAGCCCTGTATGGGGTACGAAGATGTCTGAGATGAGCAAATCCCTTGTATAAATAATTTTCAGACATAAGCAACATATGTGATTTGACGCCAGGCTGGACTAAGGGGCAGGCCAGCCGGGTAGCTGCCTGGGCAACAAACTCATAAGGAGTGCTAGGACGTCATTGGAATAACTGGAAACATGTTAGGAAAATTAGGTTTCCACATGTGAAAGGATTTCTCCAAAAAATCATCCACAATTTGGGCAAGTGCCCTCAAAAAGGTTTACCAGCCCTGTCCCAGGCCAACAAAGTTTCAAAGTATCAGTATGACGAAGCGCCATATTATTAACCTGTCCGTGGCACCCACATGTCTCAGGCCAGCCCTGTATGTTGCATATTCAATTGGTGAACTCTATGTACCGAACTGGGTTATGTCACTTCACAAGGACTCATAATTCTTTACGTTTTAACAAGAAAAATATTCCTCACTGTGCAGTTCACAAGGCAGATTGTGCTCCACAAAGTTTACATGCTCAATTAAAATAAAAGTTAGTTTCACCTAACTGTAATGCAGTATTACAAGTTTACTGTGAATAATGGCACATATGTACTGGACCCAGTGGTGGGTGGAAAAGGGTAAGGACATGCAGAAATATCTACAGTTGTTTGTTTCAATGGCTGTGACATCATAAGCAGCATTACTGCACACTACGGTATCAGACACTACGAGTATGTATATTCACATACCCATAGCATATACAAGTGCCTCAGACATTTACAAACATCAGAAGCAAAGGTACTGCTAAAATCTGTGTGCCTTTTTGCACAGCTGTTAACAATAACTAGAGAACAATGGCCACATTTTATTTGTATCTGTCATTGAATCTATTCCATGTGATTTTATGGGCAGATTCTTGGAGATGGATGAATGTTAACTTGCCATAAACGTGTTCTGCAACTTTCAATTTACAGTCCTGTGTAACCGTCTGAGAAGTAAAGGCTTCCCTACACACGCCACAGGGGGTGTGGAGGTATAGCTCCACACATTCATAACCTCAGCACTAGATTTAGGTGAGTGATCAGCATTAGACCCCAGCCGCTTTACCACCAGACACATAGCCCCCAGTACACACTGACTGGAAGGCTGGATGGGTCTGACTTTTTGAGAAAAGAAAAATCTCTTACCCCTGCCGGGATTTGAACCCCCGATCGTCCACTCTGCTTAACCTGAATGTACATATTAAATTGCACTCATGAGAATGGAAGGCAAACCTAAAACTTACAACATCCTATCATTTCCATAATACTTTAGCAAGTCATACGATGTCTCCCAATACAGATTTAATCTTCCGAATTTTGTTGATATTTATAAATCGTTAACGCGTTTGAACCAAACGGATGTATAAAATCACGTCAGAGTTAAGAAACACTGTATACTGTTTCGGACACGAGTCAACTTAAAACAGACGATAACGCATAATACACATTTGGCATTAAGTAAAAGGCAGTACTTTTAAGTTCTCACTACCTCTTGTAACACACGCACAAAAGCAAACTCTTATCCTATAGGGCACGAGCACTTAATTCATGCATGAATTATCCCAACATCAATCAGTATCCTTCTTCTTCATGAATATTGTTAGCCTGTTACACTGCTCCACGAAGCAAGAGCAGTAAGGCTACTGGAAATTAAAATTCACAACTAGTCAGATTTCTTTAAGAGAGTCAATCGTAAACATGGAAATCTTGATACTGAAAACCTTTCCGACACAGCATGCAAATCGTTCTCCAAACATTAATCAATCACACTGAAAACTAAGGAAACATTCTTAATACTCACCTGTGTTTCCTTTGCCTAAGAACACTCCTAATCCTAAAAATATTCCAGCTTTTCCTCCCCAATCACGATTACTACACACACCAGCCATTTTCTCCTGAGACAAAACTTGTGACGTCACTACACAGAACCATGTACTGAACCACGAGCACAGAACAGAGGTCGCAATGAACATGGACCACTGAACTCTTGCATGACGGAATGAACAAAAGTTGAGGTCGCCAAAGAATATGTCCATCGTTTTAACCTCCAAAGTTGGGAAGTGGTTATGTAGTTTCTTCAATCCCTGTATGTCCAAGTATGCACATCCAACAGCCTCTGTATGTACGAGCGGAGACCCTCATAATGGACCACACACCGAGATCGAAATTAATAACTAACTAACAGCTTCCAATGTGGTTATTATTTTATCTGAAAACTGTTGCTCGTCGCTTCACGTCAGTTGGTCAAGCTTATAATATTGATGTACAATGGACGTTTTTATATGACGTGACACGTGCCTGATTGCCGAACGAAAACAACACACTGCAAGTCTAAAACTACTTTCGCCCACACTGAACTAAAACGCGGGGACCCCGATTTCTGGCAAATTGATATTACTGCGCTGGCTGTCGCCACGTGAAACGGTTTGACCTAAGTCATACTGCTAGTTTTCAGATAAAGTAATGTCACTCCATACTGCTGTACAGCAGTGTGATACCTAAATCACACCTGTTCATGTCAAGTTTGATCAGTCTTATTCTGAGCCATCATTATCATTATCAAAATTCCATTCCAGAACCATGTCTCGTTATACTTCTGATTAAGACTCTCTCAAAAAAGAATCATTAGAAATTCAGTGAAAAGTGGCAAAATCTTTAATCCATGGCAAAACATCATCACCTTTCAAAATACAACTCCCTGTATGTACAAATTATGATTAATGTGTGTCCTGAGTCCAATCAATCAATCAGCCCACAACTACTCAATATATGGCTTCCTGATTTTTTCTATTTTTCATTACAATATATATATTTTCAATAATTTAGTTACACAGTAACTTTGGACTTGTCAATAATATGAAACCAACATATTGAAGGTAATATAAAAATTAAGTAAAAAATGAAATAAATAAATGTGTACTAATTGAAGGCAATGGACTACAATATATATAGCTGATACAAGTACAAACTCATGTCACCAATGCTAAGATTAGTATAACTGCAGAAATTCATTAAATGAATAAAATAATTATTTAAGGTAGATTTTTAGATGACTCAGATAAATCAAGCAAAATGCTTTGCTATTACCCAACAAAAATACAAGTATTAAGCCTTTATTTTAATACATGTGCCATGCTTTGTTTATTACGTTGTACTATGACCAACAAATGCACAATTATTTCACAAATTATCACACTCCATTTTGACACTATAGTGTCATCCTCAGGGAGGTTGTAATCAATACCTTGCTCAGTTACACAAGTATTTCAAATGCAGCGGTTGGTAATACAATTTACAATTAAGAACTTGCATAAAACCTAATGAAACATTTTAATTGTAAATTGTATTACCAACAGCTGCATTTTACATATACTTCTGTAACTTGGTAAGGTATTGATTACAAGCTCCCTGAGGACAACACGATAGTGGCGAAATAAGTAGTGATAATTTGTGAAATAATTGTGCATTTGTTGGTCATAATATAAATTAACAAAAAGCATTAAACCTATTTACATGATGCATCCATTTGCAGAATTCTAATGCATGTGGAGCATGAATTTTCCATTCTTCCTAATGCCTGAAGAATCTAGGCTCTTTTTGCAAATCTCTGATCACAACAAAATACAGTGGAGGCCTTAACCTTGAAACACAACAGAGAAATTGTCATACCACTTAAACCATACTTCCTGTTTTAAGAATGCTGGAACAGAACCACTGCTTAATTCATTTTTAGTGTACCTCAGAATGACACATATTAAAATTAATGTAATAATAATAATAATAATGCACTTGATCAAGAGCTGCATAATTTCAAGAAATGGGACATTTACTGCAGTCAGGATAATGATCGAGACTAGTTTGCTGGCACAAGAAAATTCGGTACTCATTACAGCAACCACACAACTTCACCCAGCCCCCTAATCAACAGAGAGCAGAGGTATCAAGTGGTTAAGGATACATAATATTATTCCTTCACTCTCCCATACACCTTCATAGTGTGCAAACCATTTACAGGTCAAGATGAGGCTACAGTAACCAGCCTCTCACTTCAGAGGCTGAGGTTCAATCTCAGGCAGGACCATCAATTTTTGATAGGCAGACAGGGCCACCACTCTTTCTCAAATTTAAACTTCAATTGTCATTCCACTAATACTATGTATTCATATTTCACCTTCATCATTGGCACAATAGTCTTATCCACTGCCAATTTATTATACACACTCATTATTTTTGTGAAGATAAAATCAAAGGGATTTATTTCTTGCAAAGAAATTTACAGGACGTTTTCAATATTAGTTACAGCTATATGATTAAATCTGCTTGAATGCATGTACAAAAAGTGCAAACTCTGTCAGGGATTCTGGGAATACCTCAAGCTCTTGATTTGGCAAAAATTTTGCATTCTGCAGGTTAAAGTCAACATGACTTGCCAACAAATACTTCAGCCTTGTATCAACAAAAGTTCAATGTATCCATAAACATTCCCAAATACATGAAAAGTAACACATAAAAGGTAAGAATGTTTGCTAGGTTATGTTAAAAAATAGATGCAGAACACACTTGTTTTTTTTTCCTGTACATCAACTGGAGTGTATCATGCAAATGCTCTAACAACTGTATGATTTTAATGTGTGGCATCCTCATTGTGTTGATACCACCATCAGGTTTCATATTACAGTAGTGCTTACAGAAGGAAATCAATACATTTTGGTTGTGTAAAACAGCCACGATCAGGTTTCATATTTCAGAAGGGAATAATAAGCATTGAAATTCATTTCCTTCTGAAATATGAAGCCTGAGGGCAGATGTTTCACACAGCTGGAACATGTTGCTTCTTGATCACCTTAATAAAGTGTGGTGCATAGAATGACTGAAGCTGAAATATAGTACAGGAAAATAGAGTGATAATGTGGACACAAGCTAATTAACCCTTTAAACACCAAATTAAATCCCATCTGCCACTTGCTGGCATTATTAGCTCACCATATTCTCCATGTTAGTGACTTACAAATTTGGCAGGTACTTAGGCAAGGAAATTTATGGCAATTTTTTTTTTGCACAAAATACCATTGATTTCATAATTTTATCTTTTTCTGTTCAAATAAGTTTTTAATAAACAATGCACAAAAATTCAAAAACCAATAGTCATTTACAGGTTACAGCAATTTATTAACAAATACCACACAGACCAGCAAAAACTGACAATTACCTACCTGGCCTAACCACAGAAAATTATGAGTTTGGAAGGTGTCCTATGGTCAAGTACAAGGGAATGTTTTACTAGTTAATGAAGAGGACACTGCATCCTTCTGGGCTGACAGTTTTTCAAAAATATTATACAATATCATATTCCTTCTTGCATTTTTTCCTCTCCGGAATTTAACTTGCTGAATAGCTATCAGCTTCTCAAGGACTCTGCTTTGAGATGACAAACCGAGTATAAAAAATTAAGTTCAAGAGCTGAAAATATTAATCACCCCAGGAACATCCACATATATGAAAACAGGCTCTTTGGTGCTTGCTGTGAAAAAGAGAAAATGCCGACTGTGGAACAGAATGACAGTGGTCATTTTGAAGACGAAGTCCCAGAACAGAAAATGCATACGCTATCAAACCAACCCAATTGTGCAAGTTGTGACAACATTTAGTTAAGGCCTTTGCTCATCACTTGAAGATGAACCCAACAGGCTGTGGTAAAATGTCAGTAACTACCAAACTTGTGTTGTTAACACCCTACAAGAGTGAAGGCCTCAAGCTAATCCTTCCCATCTATACTTAGGGTTTTAATGTGTGACACACAAATGAAAACCAGACAGCACATGCATTACTAATGTCTGTATCATGATGGGATTCACCGACGTATAATGTGCAGTGACATAATGCGGTCCACTGTTTCTTTACAAAAAATGTGCTCCGACAAATGTAACAACATTAAAACTGTCATCCTCAGCACTAGCAAGGTTTGAACTAACAGTCTTCTGAGACATCAAGGGTAGATATGCTGCATACATCTCTTATTAAACTATGGGACATCAAAAAGTTAAAGCATGTGGGAAAAGGATTATGTAAAGTTATGTATTACTTTGCAAATTGTCACAGTATCGCAAGTCTGAGAACCCATGTAGTAAACAGTCATAAAGCAAAGAGTTGTGACATTAAGTAGGCCTATTATTTTTTTTACTGAATGTGTGCAGTCACATTCTGTATGGTGGCAGACTGTCACATCACCCTAGAGTATGAAAAGTCTATCATCACAGTAGAACCAAAAATCACCATTACAGACTGGTCGCATTGTATAAAAATATACTAGAAAGAAGAATGTGAATATCATACCATGTGTAATACCAACAAAAATCAAGGTAAATCAAATACAAAAAGACAATGACACAATTTATTTTATGACTTATAGTTTTTCAGAAGAGTTACATTTATTTGTCTGCTTTCTTTGACTTTGCAGATGCCTGTTGTGCTTTCAGCACCTTCACCACAATCTTCTGTTCTTCTATCAGGAAAGCACGAATAATCCTTTAACAGAGAAGAATCAATTTTCAAAATAAGGCTCATAAACTGAATTCTTAATTTTAAAATATTCACAACATATAATATTGTAGTTTTCACAAATATCAAACACAGGAAGACAGGCCACAAATGGGTAACAAGCTTGATGGCACCATATTCCATTTAAGACATAAAGTGAACACACACCACGCCATGTGCTGAGGGAAGGTCACTGATACTGGTACTAAAATAGACAACACCTTCAAAAAAATCTCTGACTCTAATCTGCCAGAGACTTAACAATATGCCGTAAACTACCTGGCCACCAATGTACCAACTATAACTGGCACAGGACAGACAGTGGGAATAAATTTTGATTGTTTTTGTCACCTAAAAGAGATGGTCTACACAGGAGAAAAGCAGCTGCAACAACTTACATTCTTGACATGTAAGAATAGTGTCTTATTTGTGATGACAATAATATGCAACCAATACACAAAAAGGCACATTCATCACGTTCCTGAATGTGAGAAAATACGAACTCAGCATGTCTAGGACTGCGAGATTTCTGGCTTCCACCGCATTGCACTTTTGGCCTCTGCCCTTTGTAGATGCATGTTTTAGCTTGGAAATCAGCCACACATCTTTCAGGAAAACCTAGTGGTCTTATGCCATGTACCATTCAGGAGGATTAAAGGCCTTGTGTGCTGTAGTTCATGAATGCTGTGATTGTGATTTTGTCACTGAGAACTGAGCAGGTGGAAATGGCACTTACTTGTTAGCCACCTCTTATTACATGTGTATGTCACAGGTTTTCAGTACATACATCACTGAAAAAATTACAGCAAAAGTTCTACAAAAATATTCTATGCCGAGGGTGATGAAGAAGAAAATACACAGCAGGGTGGACACATTCTGAACAGCATGCTTAGTGCTGGACAAAAATGAAATTCAACAACTTGTGTTTCTCCCAAACAAGGTATTGTTTGTATTCAGCAGAAATGTTTACAGTCAATATGACTGGTGTTATACCACTATCCAGAGAGCGAGCAAGAGAGAGCCAAAATGTAGGACATTTTACTTCTTTGTCAGCACTGAATGACAATATTTAAACACAAATTTGTTAATATTTACAAACATATATTGCAACACATTAAGAAATATTTCTAGAAGATATAAGGTCTAACTGGCATTCTCTGACCACAGTATGAAATATGGTAACCTGAAATGCAGCAGAAAACAGCCACTGGATGCGGGCTATGTATATGATGATGCTTTGCTAAGGAACACAACAAAAAATACTAACCTAAAGCAACCTACCATCAAGTGGAAAGGTTAGTCTAATTAGTATATACACTACACAAAGACCCACATTATAATGTGCATGTGTGTGTGTGTATTCTGATCTGAAGTAGCCTAACTGAATTTGTGCCCCCCCCCCCCCCCCCCCACCCCTTGAATTTCTATTTAAACAACTCTCCTTCTAATTTTAATTTTTTTTTTATTTTATTTTAATAATTATTTATTATTATTTTTTTTTTTTT
>Ga0131853_10013325_pt1 | contig 15065 bp, 10 predicted proteins | sample TergutLab28metaG_FD_92764 | JGI IMG/M metagenome (GOLD analysis project Ga0131853, IMG submission 92764) | Labiotermes labralis P1 segment gut microbial communities from Petit-Saut dam, French Guiana - Lab288 P1 (version 2) (version 2) | ecosystem: Host-associated > Arthropoda: Insects >... | reverse complement strand
AATTGGGGGTAAACCCCAAAAAAAATTTTGGGGGGTGGGGGGGTGTGTTGGTTTGGGGGGGTGTGTTTGGGGGGGGGGGGGGGGGGGGGGGGGGGGGGATGGCAGCCATACATGTACAGCCAGTACAGGCTGGCAATGTTGGACAAAAGCGTTAGATGTAAACAGTTCCAAGATTTCGAGAAACTATGAGAAGTTACTTAGAGATATCGCTGGCTACCAAAAAGTACAGAATCCATTTCACACGTTGTGGGTGAAGACCCTCGCTATTCTGTTAATGTAAAAATAGAGAAAATGGACTTTTCGGTAGGTCCAGACTTGTTGACCTTCTTCTCTGATTCCTACCTTGAATTCGAAGTGACACCACTGTCACCTGTTCTTGCAAGACCAGCAGTCTTGTCGAAGGTAAAGAGTTGACTCAACGTCATCTACATGGGGGGGGGGAGAAGAGCTACAGCCCACTCTTTCTTAACCTCGGTACCAGATAGACATGACTGCCCAACTTCACGCCCCGGCCGCTTTACACCCACAGCAGACGTCAGCACTCTTGCCCGTGCCGACAACCGAACACCAGATCAATCCCGTAAGCCCAAGAAAACAGTTACTATTTTTTTGTCAATAGACAGGGGTTTTATAACACCCCGTCTGTCGTAGAACAGAAAAAGTTGGTTGCCAGTGTCCCAGTATTCTATGGTAATTTCGCTTGTCCCGTAAGTGTAGTTTTGTCGTTCGGCGTTCTCTACTGTTTCAACCGACCTGCACCACTGGTGTCTCCACGCCAGTGGAGCCCCAAGCTCCATATTTAATAGATTTACAAAAATCTGTCTGTAGACAATGAATAAGGCCCTTTAGCGGGAGATACGCCCGTCGCCAAGTCACCAACCTACACAGAAGACATAACAAAGAAAAGGCGACGCAATACGTCTACACCTCGAGTAGGATTCGAAACCACATTCGCAGTGACCAAATGGAGAAGACAGTATAAGCCCTTCATAGCGCAACCATTGTTATCGGCTCTTTACACTTCGTATTGCCTGAATAACTATTTTACATGTTTCTACACTGCCGTGCATACTATAGTCAGTTACAAATGTAAAAAATAGGTGGCGGAGTTAGTAATGCACCGTTACGTGTGGTGCATGTCTTCAGGTTGCGGACGGAGGAGACTACCTCCACACATCAAGCCTAGGTGAGAATAGTCAGTAAGCAACTGTAGGTGGCCGATAAGAAGTTGTCATTCACGCAGCGGCAATAACAACTTCTCACCGAAAAAAAAAAATCATATTCCTTGCAGGGAGGAATTCCCTGGCCAGCTCAACAACTACCAACGATTTCTGGGATAATCTGTACCAAACTTAATCCCTTGCCATTTACAATAAATCACTGGCCTCGAAGTTAACTTATTAATAATAAAAATTTATTATTATATAAATTACATGGCAAAAACCGTAAAACCTGGAGACGCTGCGAACAGAATCAGTGACTACCCAGTGTGATGCAATTACGATGCACGACTAATTTGTAAGTCTATCGATGAAATATTGCCACAAACTGTGTATCAGAGCAGTGGTTTCAAAACTTTAGTTCGGGAAGCACCTGGATATCATGGCTCCCCGCGGAACGCTATAAAAATTGGTTCTTTTTGTGCCATAATTTGAATTATGAGCAGTATAACCGAATGAAAGTATGAAGCCTTCCTAAATTATGGGCCCAGTCAGACGGTAAGCTTTTACGTAAGAAACTGAAAGGAAATGCAAAACTGATAAACTTCTCCGTAACTTTATATGTACAATGAATTATGAAACGACAAGCATTGCTCTGTATCAGTGGCGCAACAATGCTATCCGCTGGAGCACAATTTATGAACGGACACTGGAGTACAGGTGTCATCGCATAATGAACAGCAAGTGTTCGTACCTGAAGATTTCAATACGACGCAGAAGGTACTGCCTGTCTGCCGCTCTGTCAAATGCGGTACCCTAAAACTCAATCATAGTTTGGCCGGGGGGGGGGAGCGGTAGACGGGCAATCAGTAAGAATATTAGGCTAAGGGCTGGACGTCCTGGTACATGAGTTCGATCCGCGGTAGGGGCACGTACTTTCGTCCTTTCCCCAGCGCTACGACAGTTTATGTGCCCATCTCAGTGCCCTTTGAAATGCATATGGGAATATCTTCCGTCTTAACAGCAGGCTGGGCATGAAGCTAACACTCCCCTCCATGTGGTCCCGGCGTTTAAAACGCTCTACGTTTTCGGCCCCCATACGTCTTCACAGAAGAGTACTTAAAGCAGGGGAAAAGCTTCGCACTACATTTATCACACACAATTTAACATGAATAGAAATATGTACTGGAATCGGGTCAGCTCCATTCGCATAGGGGCTAGGCTACGGGCTAGACAACCGAGAAATCCTGACACAATTCCTGACAAGGACACAGCTCAGAGCGACCCCAACGGTAGGGTGCACTCCGCTTCCTATTCAATGGGAATTGGGAGGACTCTCTTCTCTGGTGTAAAGCGGTCGAGGCCTTAAGTTGACCACTCATTTCTATCTAGTGCCGAGATTAGAAATGAATGGAGCTCTACCTCCACAGGTTAAGAATGACTGCAGCTATACTTCCACAACAGCGCACGCCTTCATGATATGCAGAGGGTCAGATTTGCCTTCACTAACACATGCTCTCACGATGAGTACAGATATTTTTAAACGAAATCATCCACAAATTCATGACACGAAGAGGCATTTTCATTAGCAATTAATTACAACGTTCGAGTTGAGCTTTAGACAGCTGCGAATCGAAATTACACTACACATCATCGAACAGTTGCGGGTGAAAAACATGAAAACCGAGGGACACAATCTATTTATGTGTTAATTTCACGCATTTCGTACACATAAATGCTACTTTTATCAGCACTGCACTTACGTTTCTGAAGTCCATAAGCTGTGTTATGAGGGTCCCGTCAGATCGCTGGAACTCCAGCGTCACGGCGTCCTCACTCACGTTCGCGGTGATCGTTTCTTGAAGCACATCACCACCCTACAACAAAGAAACATCAGGCTGCTCACAGGGTATAATGGTGTTCAATGACACACACACATTATTATTTTATCTGACAAATGTCGTTGACCTCTTCCTGCCGGCTCGCTTAACTTATAAAACGCCGACTCGCGATGAACAATCTACGTGTTATATGTGACGGGTGCCTAAGGGTTCAAAAGAAAACACTTCTAGCGCCTTACTTAAACATGGCGAGTGAAAAACCTAACATACAAAGCAATACATTGAACTGAAATGTGCGGACACAGCCACATGGTATTAGAACAGGAACGACGCCCTGCTGCCAGTCATCAAGCACACGGTCTGATGAGCGACGCAAGTTGTCATACACCTCATGAACCCATACATACATACATACATACACACACACACACATACATACACATACATACATACATATGAATAACAATTCACCATTCTAAGAAATCATGTTTGAGGTCAGGTAATAGTCTCTAAGCTGTGTAATTTGTGCCAACAGTCTCCTCAATTGTTCCCAGAAGAAATCAGTAAAGAGAAACAATTTGTTGTAGTGTTTTAATTTTCTCTGTAATAATCAAAACACAACGGATGTCATCTGGGAAAACAATCGTCTGTTTACAGACAAAACATTTCCATAGCAACGCTTAATTTCCTGTGTCTGGAAACAGAAAATAATCGAGGACAACAGAAGAGCTTTCTTCAGACTCACAAACCAGCACACGGAAGCTAATCCTGCTACGCTTGTATGTATAAAGAGCACACTCTCAGGACTATCTAGCACGGAAGCTGTCAACATTAACTTTCCCAAGGGAAACCGTGTTCAGTGGCAAGTATAGGCCCACCAGGTACCCACACACTAATTGGATCGTTGTCAGCTCCGATCGGCCAGGAGTCCCGACGATAAATGTGTCTACCGTCTGCCACAAGCAAATTTTACGTTTTCTTCTCTCTTTCTTTTTTCTTTCTTCTAGGAGTTGCCAATCCGAAGTGCAAATAGTGCAGTACACTTTTTAATTCGACTGAAATAAATTTCCAGTCCTTGCCTTTAGTTAATGAATAAATTTCAATTTGTAATTTAAACGTTATTCACTCTCTAAAGTTTCAACTGATAGGTATATAATGTGCAATTACACTTACTGTATTCTTCTGCAAACACTTGAAGTACAGTGCGTACAATTTACCAGTTTTAACATTTTTAATGGGCCGGGATAGCGTAGTCGGCATGACTCGCTACAGGCTGGAGGGTCCGGGGATCTAATCCCGGTGGGGGTAAGATTTTCCGTACCCGTCCAGACAGGCCCTGGGGCCGACCCAGCTTCGTGTAAAATGAGCACCGGGTCATTCCCGGGGCGTAAAGCGATCGAGGCATGGCGTTAACCAGTCACTCCCTCCTAGCGCCGAGGTTAAAGAAAGAGTACAGCTATATCTGTACTCCCGCTCTGTGCTTTTATTGCATGCAATAGGGTGAAATTTGCGTTTACCTTTTACCTAATCTAAATTACGCATCATACAACATGGTAAATAAGGGAAATACAGTATGTGGAGCATTTCCAGCTGATTCATGTGTTTTTTTTTTATATATATAACGACGCTCCAGGAAGGGGAAACATATTCATCTCTTCTCCTAAACGCCGAGAGCAACCCGGAGGCCCACACATCCTCCAATTCAATCGGTACCGGGGTTCCCTCCCGGGGTAAAGCGACCAAGGCGTGAAGTTGGCCATTCACCACCTTCTAGGAAGAGGTTGAGAATGAGCGGAGCGAAGATTCAACTTGCCCTACACGCCTTCATGGAGCGGAAACAGACTTTTAACTTACACCAAAAATATTAAACGCCAATCTATGATAGGACTATAAGAAAACGAATCGGATAGGTAGTGGAAGAAAGTGATAATGAGCTACTTTGAGATACGATGACGGCATGTGGAGGGATCTGAGGTAAAGGCGCCAGCACTCAATTACGGTAACGCCTATACAGTAGCTGAACAATTACAAATACGAAGTCTTCATTTGTTATCCACCTCTCAAAAATATAACCCGTAATATTTATATAAGCAATAAACTGACACTGATCTTACCAATTTTTCGCACTTTGAAGCCAGTCTGTATGAATACAGTGCGTATGTCGGCAAGCGTTACTATGGCAACCCTAAGTTCTATCAAATGATTCACTTTGCATGACCTCTTCACGCAACACAAATGTAACCCTTTGCAGCTAATTTCATCTACATAAATTCAGTTCCTACCTTACAGAAAACGCACTACATATCAGCTACAAATCTCAACCGTTTGAATCTTTTGAAGCCTAGCTGTTAGAATATGCACCACCAGTTTTAACACTCAAAAAGTTTACATTCTGCTCAAACATCGCAAGTGTTTACTGTGCGGTAAGAACTGTGTTTTTAAATAAAACGAATTACGTTTCGTCCTTAAGGAGTTAAAGCTATTTATTTGAAAAATAGTTATTCCCTATCAGAGTCACACGGAACACACAGAGCGTGGAGCCAACATTTTTGTTAAAATTATGGAATATCAAATCTAATGAAGACCTTATCAGCGGTTTACGAATTACTGGCGTACAGCCGAACGCAATGGCAGAGTTAGCAAATTTAACAGGTGTTCCACAGGGCAGCAAACGCTCACGCATGCAGGAGGGCACGTACACTTTCATGTACAGTGGTCGTTACAACTGCCTGCTTGCCTGCTTTAAACGAACATTACACCAGCTCCAGTAATTTTCGCAAAATTTTATGACATCGAATTCCATGAAATAACTTCAGCGGTTCTATAATTATAGGCGTACAGCAGAACGGACTGACGAACAGCGAGTTTAATAACACGTGCTCCACAGGGATGGAAACGCGTCTGACAGACCTGCCCTGTAAACAAATCCTGCTTTCATAACAAGTAATTGTTATTTTATTTACTTGTTGTCATGAGCAGTCGGTATAGCGACTAGGCTGCGGGCTGGAAGGTTCAGGGTTCGAATATCGGCAGGAACAACAGATTTTTCTCTACTACAAAAATGTCCAGACCGGCTCTGGTGCTAGAACAGCCTCTATGAATACCGCGGCTTTTCCCAGGGTGTAAAGTAGCCTTGGTTTCATGTTGACTATTCCCTCCCATCTGGCGCCGAGGTTAAGAATGAGTGGAGATGAACCTCTACGCCCCCTATATTCTTCGCGGAATGGACATGGGCACCTTAATCTTTAACTGTCGTTCACTTACCGATGTGTACAACAGCTTAGATTATATAGCATCAATTTGTAGAATGATGTACTAATTAGAACGACAGTTTTACATGACAACATCGAAATGCAGGTGATTAAGCATCCAGACCGGCCGTGCGTTCCACCCAGACTTCCATTCAACGCATCCCGGGGGGGGGGGTTATGCCCAGGATAAAAGCGGAAGGGAGGTAAGGCTAACCAATTATCTCCATCCACTGTCGAGATTACGAATGAGTGGAACTATACATACACTCCGCCATATTCCTTCATGGTGAGCAAAGGGACAAATTTCTTTGCACCAGTCAATGGATCAGGAACGTTGGTATTAAAATACTTCAGATCAGAACAGCGGATCATTTTCAAATCGGGCACACACACACACACGCGCGCGCGCACACACACACACACGCGCGCGCGCACACACACACACACCACACACACACCACACATACATACACACACTCCACACACACACACACCACACCACACATACACACACACACACACACACACATACGCACCACACACACACACACACACACACACACCTGTAATCTCCAAATTAACACTTGAACTCGATCTCGTCAATCTGAAACGTGCTAACACATTCACGTAACCACTGTTGCTTAGTCATAATTAAAGCCCGTAAGCAAGCGGAGAACGGAAGAAAAGAGAAGAAAAGAGTACAGTAGAGAACAGAAGAGTAGAGGAGATCCGCGGCGCAAAAGTGGGGAGGAAACACGCGTCTCAGAGCTACTTGCTCAAGACGTTATCACACAAACAAATCTAACTCTTTCTTGCAGTTCGAATTACGATATACCTGCTAATAAACTAGCGAAAGCCGCACTGACAGTCTATGGAGAAACTTGTTATCAACGTAATTACTGCATACAAATCAAAAACACCTACGAAGTATACAATTTCTGTATACCTGCAACAATTATTCCCTACAAGAACAAATTTCTTCAAAAATACCTAACCTCAGTTTCCAGAAATGTCCCGGAAAACTGAATTCATACTAAGAAACTAACTTACTCACTCCATGCAGCAGAGTCCTTCTTGAGAAGCTGACCGGTTTCCAGCTAGTCACGAAATTCCCCGCATTTTATGGAACCCGAAGGTTCATTACTGTACTAAGAAGAGCCCGACTAAGACATTAAACCTGACACAATAACCTGAAAAGCACTACGTGCTGCTACCACATATAAAGGTACGTTAGTTACATGCTCTTCAGCAAATATCAGCGTGTTCGTACCAACTCAACTATCCCTTCCGTTGCAGTGTATTACTTTCGCCTTCTGATCCGATTCGTAACTGTCTGGCTGCTAGAACATGTTAAAGACAAAGCAGCAGACGTTAGCCTCTACATACCACACACTGTCAGCACGTCACAACGGTAAACATCTCGAACAGAAAATCACAGCCCTTGTTCAGCAGGTGTTCACGTACTACTTTCAGTCATTCAGGAAGGCCAGTGACGATGATACACTAAACCGAGTACTAACATATTCCGGACTGTCTGGTAAACTATTCTAAAGACGGATCAGCTTCCGTTCTAAGGCGATACTGTTTAAGGAACCTACGTGATTTGGTCCATTAGACAGAGCTAACGAGAATCCAAGAACCCACACAATGACGCCTTCTCAGGTGAAGGTCAGAAGTCTCCAAGTAACTTCTGGATAATGCAACACGTGCTTAAATCATTTTTTTGTGAAATGAAACAATAACTAACCAACAAATTCTGAGGTGGGGGACCATTCATAAAAAAATTACAGTTACTAAGTACATACGGAACTGATAGGTCCATTAGAGTGCCCAAGAAAGCCCGCCTCTGCAGCCTGTTGTGATCCATCGGACTCAGCTCTCACGTACTAAGTTTCTTTAAGACTTGGATGCATATTGCCATTATACCTCCATACAATGGCAAAGACGGTCTCTCACTAACTCTATCTCAGGCCAGACCCTTCAGGATTTTCGAATAAATTTTTGTATTATTTCTCTTCTACCGTACGTGTGTTACTTGATTTACCAGTGTAATAATACTGATCGAAGTGTGCGGATTACGAAGCAAGCCCGTAAGACACTTGCATGCCGGTGTAAATGCATTATCAGACCGGTTACCGCCCTAGAACTTTTAAAAATATAAAAAGAGTGACATGCTGCACTCATTCTTAACCTCGGAACCAGAATTAGGTGAGTGGTCAGCCTCGTGCCCCGGTAGATCCGAAATTTTTGACAAGAGAAATATCCTACCAGGTATCAAAACCCGGACCATTCAACCCGTGGCCTAGTCACTACATGTGCTACAGTATGAAGCCCAGCAATAACATGTTTCACTTATTATCAGACATCTGTATTTACGCGACAAACCAGCAACCTGTTTACGTATCGGACATGGTGAAAAACTCCGGACAAACCGAAACGTGGATCCAAACATAGTAAGCGAACTAATCACGTGCACTTGACACCACGACAAGCAACAGACATCTGGCCGTTCAGGCAAAAAAGCGACAGCGCCGCGCTCGTGCGGAAACTTCTCCTTCACAGCTGTTGAACGTGCAGCCTATGCATAAGAATGCAGGCGTTCAATCTGCCTGCTCTCTATAAATTACTCCATATAGAAGTTACATCTAAACGAATTAAATCCTAACGTGCGGCTTATTCCCCTAATTGTCCAACGCGATTCATGCGAGTACCTGTGGTTAATCACAAATCCGCACGGAGCTGTCGGATCTCGAAGGCTAGTCACAAGAAAGAAAACCCCTCCGTTTACGACACGATTCTTGGTGCTCCTAGTGCTTTCAACCTTACGTTCTTTTGTACCTTCGCTTGCTGCGGATGGATCAAGCTTCACGCAAGTTAGCTGTGTTTATTACAGTTATTACAATTCGAACCAACCAATGCACACTATTTTATTAAGTCACAATATTACAACACAACAGCTCCTCCATGTTTCGGTCCACACTGGTACATCATCAGGGAGTACGAAGTTGTACAAAACAGTGCTTAATGTTTCCTGCGAGTAGCTGCCGAAAAATCCTCACTATGTTATATTTATGTAGCAGATCGAGTTGTGCACTGAAAATAGTAACTGGAGATGCTTGTGTTCTAGGTTCCACTGTGCATGTATTCTGGTCCCTATACATTTTCACTGTTTTGTTATACATGAAACGCAACATTACGTACGGCCGCTGCGCTGGTTAAACCCACAGTCGTTCACTAAAGACGATCGTAACATAAAACATAAATTTTGTTAGTGATTCGTGTACTCTTATTCGGTGGACGTCTTGTACTAAAGGTAATCACAGAGGTGTCAATTTGAAACCATACCCTAAGGCAAAACATCGCCCTTCATATCTCTGTGTTAAGGTCGATGTGTGTATTCAAAAGAATTGGGGGCGCTTCCGCCATTTCTGGCTGTTACCTACAACCTCGAGCGTTTTAAGTTTTGATCTATTTTGATATCTCAACATTACACATTATTTTTATCGTTGTTACATGTTATAACTTGCGGTAATGCTATTAACTGTGATACACTATGATTTCCTGAAATCGAAAAATGTCGGAAATGATTATGTATATTAATGTACGAAATTCTGTGTATTACGATAGTACATGATCATCACAATTACCCAATTACAATGTTCAGTAACTTAAGAAATACAATGTCTTTTATTCGTATAGTTGTACATGTGTCATCCTGTATTTGTCACAGAAAGAAACACTCGTTTCTCATGTTTACTGTATGTTATTTAGTGTTTAACGTAACAACAATTCATAGTAACAGCTTTTACTGTTGCAGCTTATTATCCTGCGCGAAGTGTCATGGGTTATGGTGGTGTTCGTTAATATCTTCAGTCTACACACAATGTAGTGTAATTAAAGTTGAAGCAGATTAACTGTTGTACGCGAAGTAACTAAGCAACACTTTCCCTCATCTATAATAAGTAACACGTGTACTTCAGGTCGGTGTACGCTTCACAGACTCTCATTACCGCTGTTCTTAAAAGAAAGGATCCTGATTACGTTTTATACAGCTTAGTTTTCTCTCGGGCACATCATTTTAACAAGCGCGCTGTTGTTCATAGCCCACAGTTCACAGGCCAGTCTTTGCATCATGGTTTCAATTCGATAGCAGGGTACAGGAAGTAAAGAACTTCAAGAAGCATAGTCCCTTTGGGAAGCTGATAGTAAATCAGCTGGCCAATAAATCACAGGCCCTGCAAGCAACCAGACTGTTTATTGCCGTTTCCGCAACCGCAGGATGGTACAGACCTATGCTGAAGCACACTAATCTAATCAGAAACTGTTTTCACGTGATCCAGTTTAATATTGTTCTTCCGACCACGCTTAGGTCTTCCAAGTGGTCTCTTCCTCTCAGGTCTTCCGACCAAAGGTCTGCACACAAGACTCACCTCTTCTATGCGTATTACATGCCGCGACCATTGCATGTTCATTTAAACATTCTACAATATTCAGCGACGAGCGAAAATTACACATGATGTAATTTTCTCCATTCCCCAGTTACTTCCCCCCTCTTAGGCCCAAATATTCTCAATACCGTACTCTCCCAACACCCATTAGTGTGACATCACCATGCTTTGTATGTCTCCTGTAGGCTTCTAGCGCAGTTGGCCGATGTTTGCGAAACTTGGTAGTAAAGTCTCGGTATTCGGAGGTCATCACAACGTCATAGTAAAGTCTCGGTATTCGGAGGTCATCACAACGTCATACTTTTTGACTTCCCACATTCATTACTATAAACAGAGGGCGCGCGTAGTTTGGAGTGAGAGCGACACTGTGCGTGATAATAAATTTTCGAGGACGATGCCACTTTTGTGTTATCCGCTCGTGTTGAATAGCAACAAGATGGTTGTAATAATTTCTTCTACCATTCGATGTGATGAAAATAACTAATAAACCACTAAATTTTGCACAAAAACATGTGACGCACATTTTTTAATACTGCGTGTACCCCGCACAATGCAGAAATCAACAAATAAAAACCAAGCTTCCAAGCACTTGATATACACACACAAAACAGATGCACAAATCTCCCCCTACATGTTCCGGCATTCCATGGGTGCCATCTTCAAGCAGCCTTCACGGTAGTTAAAGGTATCCTTTCGAAGTGGTCCGTAGTATGCAGCACAGTGACACACTTGAAAAAGTAATCGAAATCAAAATTAATATTCGAAGAAACATCTCCGAAATTATACCGAAACTTACACTCATTTATTGTTAAATCACCACTTTATTAATAAGTTACGTACTCCAATATGTTTCAGTCCGTAGAGAGTCATCTTCAGATGTTATAAAGAATACACTGCAGCAGCGTCGATCAACAAAGTGAATTACCAGTTGTAAAATTTGGAAGTACAATGAAACATCCATTATACTCCCTGAATATGACCGTCTAATGGTTGAAACAAGTTGCAGTACGTAAAGTGTTAATGAAGTGGTGATTTAACAATATATATGAGTGCATCCATCGGTGTTTATTCGATACAATGACATTACTGCACGGATGTGAACAAGACAAAATCTCCACTACTGTTTTAACATTCTCACGTTTCATGAGTGGTTTCTCCTGTGTTTTAGTTGGAAAAAAAATTATTACGTGTGCAAGTTTGTGACCGTGCTGCATACTGTGGACCACTTCGACAGTACTACTTTACCTTGCGAAGGCTGTCTGAGGATAGCAACCATAGTGTGCCGAAACATGAAGGAGGAGATTTTGTGCATCTGTTGTGTGTATATATCCAGCATATGCAGGACTGGTTTTACACGCTGATGTGACACACACACACACACATATATATATATATATATATAAAAGAATACACGTGGCGCAATCCGTGACGTTAATACACAGATTTACCAAGGCGTTCTTTACTTTGGAATTGTCAACGGCTTCACGGTACAAGTGTAAACGTTTATTCCATTTACGAGCATAAGAATACGTAGTGTGGCCCTCCATGTGCAGATTTAACGAAACCCACAAACCCCCTACACCACAATATGCAGATAGCTTATAACGAATTCCACCGAAATCGACAATAAAACTGAAAAGAACATTCAGATTTTCATGTACGCCATCATGTAAAGTACGACTTTCGCTGCAGCATCATCAGGGAACTAATAATTAATGAAGAGTTCTGATTCCGGTCGAATTTAAATGCAGAAATGCAGAAAACACGGCAAAATTTCGTTTATGCCCGTAAATAAATTATGTCCTTCCCTGTAACGATTTTCGCGAAACTCCAAACTGCTCAACGACATAGCATGGAGATCTACAGGTAAGGCAATTCCTGGACAGGGCCTCATCGGCACATGAAGGTGATAAGGTTGACCGCCTACCTCCCCCCCCCCCCGGGGAAAAATTCCTGGTACTCCTGTTACAGTATGAGTCGACCCCAGGGACATAGCGCGGCCAGAATGATTACGTCATTGAAAAAGTTCAATGTCAATGACCAGTGAGAATCGAACCCGCGACCTTCGGGCTGTAGCGCAGCGCCTCAACCAACCGAGCTACCGCGTGCCCCCGGCACAACGGCCCAGATCTTTCCCAACAAAATATTATCTCTACGTAACAGAATGCTTATTCCATCAAGCTGTCTTTCCGGAGCTTTCAAAGTTCCCAGTGTGCGTATTCGGTCCAACTGTTACGGTGACACTGTCACTTAACAGTAGCCTGTCCGTTAAGGCAATAAGGTTTAAGAACTGATATATAAAAGACGGGCGGTACTTGCAAAGGGCCCCCATACACTCTGAGTTAAACTGTGCAGTTTAACTGTGTAAAAAAACTGCAAGAAAAACTGAACTGAATGTGGGATTCCCTGAGTGAACTGCGCAGTTCTCTGTGTGAAAGACGATTGGAAAGGACAGTTCTGAGGCCTGCGCTATTGCCTGTCAAAACTGCGCAGTTTACTCAGTTTTCCCGTCAGGTATGACGTCACACAGTAAAATCGCTCAGTTTAACTGAGACTGTATAGCGCCCCTAAAGCGGCCGAAATTTTAACGTACATTTTATACTAAAAATAAAGTCGAATTCTAAAGTCCCGATCACAAACCCTAGTTCTTTAATAAACAACTACAGGGTGGCGCACTTAAAAGAAGCCCATACCCTTGCAGTCTGTCCGTAATGGCAGTGTTGTTTAAAAAGTTGGCGCATGCGCATACAGCTGTCATATCACTTCCTCCTGAGTTCCAAGAGCCTGCGTCACACTAAGGGTAACGCATTGATAAAAAATGGCTTTCTCTGTTCCCGAACATGTCGCTGTTGTGGAAATGATGTGTGCTACCTTTAAATGTGCCACGCTGTACACGTGTCTCCGTCAAATAAATTAACGTGATCAGCACAGACCGGAATTTTGTTTGGCCCACTCAATTCCACTCCCTCCTTAAATCTTCAAATGGTGTAACTTACTGTCTTCAGCCCACACCACTACTCTTTTCCCCTGGCTCTTATTCCTTACGCTGTCTAGTGTTTCCCCTGCACAGCTCCAAGTGATTCTGCGAGTCAGTCGGTCCCTTGCTCCCAAGCCCGTGTCCCCGCCCCACCATCGGTATCTACTTCTGCATAGCTCGTATCTCCACTTATCATACTCTCGTTCCTCTTGAAAACTTAGTCAAGAAGACCTTCTCCTTTGCCTTGTGATGTGGAAGTCGTGCCTTGTGGTTACGAATGAATTACACTGGTAGTGAGGTTTTAAGGTTCGAGGACTGACGTAAAGGTGATAGGCTGTACGAAGGACTGGATGAGAGCATGCGAACTAATAATTTACACTCACGACACTAAACCAACAAAATGCACAGACTTGTTCCTTATAGATATTTTATACTATTATATCGCACATTATACACCTACATGTTTCGGCCCGTAAGAGACCTTCATCAGGGAATCAAACCAACGCAATGCAGCATAAAACCAAATTAGCCAATTATGTATACAGCTGACGTGGTGTTAAAAGAATCAAATGGTTACAATGTAGACATTCTTAAGGGACAAAGGTAACATGCACATTAGGGTGACCTTATATTGAGAATACTTGATTGTATTTAGACTATTTTATTTGCCGTATGTCTTGTACTGTGGTTGTTTTAACTTGTTTTGTAATGTGTGAGTGTGGATGTGTATTGAATATGTAATGTGTGAATGTGTGTATGTATGGGTTTTGTAATGTGAGGGTGTGTGTATGTGCGGGTTTTGTAATGTATGGGTGTGTGTATGTGTGGATGTGTGTATGTGTGGATGGGTGTATGTGTGGGTGTGTGTATGTGTGGGTGTGTGTATGTGTGCGTTTTGTAATGTGAGGGTGTGTGTATGTGTGGGTTTTTTAATGTGTGGGTGTGTGTAGGTGTGGGTTTTGTAATGTGTGGGTGTGTGTATTTGTGGGTTTTGTAATGTGTGGGTATGTGTATATGTATGTGTGGGTTTTGTAATGTGTGGGTGTGTGTATATGTATGTGTGGGTTTTGTAATGTGTGGGTGTGTGTATTTGTGGGTTTTGTAATGTGTGTGTGTGTGTGTGTGTATTGGTTATGTAATGTGTGAATGTGTGTATGTATGGGTTTTGTAATGTGTGGGTGTGTGTATTTGTGGGTTTTGTAATGTGTGGGTGTGTGTATGTATTGGTTATGTAATGTGTGAATGTGTGTATGTATGGATTTATAATGTGTGGATGTGTGTATGTATGGGTTTTGTAATGTGAGGGTGTGTGTATGTGTGGGTTTTGTAATGTGTGGGTGTGTGTATGTGTGGGTTTTGTAATGTGTGGGTGTGTGTATTTTTGGGTT
>Ga0131853_10013322_pt1 | contig 15066 bp, 15 predicted proteins | sample TergutLab28metaG_FD_92764 | JGI IMG/M metagenome (GOLD analysis project Ga0131853, IMG submission 92764) | Labiotermes labralis P1 segment gut microbial communities from Petit-Saut dam, French Guiana - Lab288 P1 (version 2) (version 2) | ecosystem: Host-associated > Arthropoda: Insects >... | reverse complement strand
AGGGTATTAACTATAATTTTGCACAGGCATTATCGCTTATGTTAAATTCGGGCATTTTGGTGTCGGATGCGGTGCCGCTGTGTGCAAACATTATGGGCAATACCGTTGTAAAAGAAAATTTGTACAGCGCACATGCCCTAATGGTTTCCGGTAACGATTTTTCTGTTGCTATGAAAAAAATGCCGTACATAGACACAATGCTTACAGACCTTGCCCAAATAGGCGAAGAAACAGGCGAGCTGCCAACGCTTATGAAAAAATGCAGCGAATACATAGCCACCGATTATAAGGATAGCTTAAAGCGTTTGACCAAACTTATTGAGCCGATGTTAACCATTGCCATGGGGGTATTGTTGGCATTGCTTATGCTTGCGGTCGTTTTACCAACATTTGAGCTTGCAACGGTCATGTAGTTGTAGTAAATTCAAAAAAACAGGAGGGATTTCCATGACTTCTTTCACAAAAATGCATGGCTGTGGGAACGATTATATTTTTTTCAATTGTTTCGAAACCATGATAGAAAACCCGGCAGAACTTGCGGTAAAACTATCCGACCGCAACCGCTCCATAGGCGGGGATGGCATCGTGCTTATTATGCCGTCCAACATTGCCGATGCAAAAATGCGCATGTTTAATGCAGATGGTAGTGAGGGGTTGATGTGCGGCAATAGCGTGCGTTGTGTGGGTAAATATTTGTTCGACCGTGCGATAGTTCAACACACAGAAATGTCGATTGAAACATTAAGCGGCATACGTAAACTTGTGCTTAATGTCGAAAGCGGCAAAGTGGTTGCCGTCCAAGTAGACATGGGTATTGCAGAATTTGAGCCGGAGAAGATCCCGGTAAACCTAACAGGTTCTATGATCGTTGCCCGCCAAGTTAATTTGGGCGGTAAGTTGTACGAGATCACGTGTGTATCCATGGGCAACCCGCATGTGATTATCTTCCACGACGATATAGACCATTTCGACCTGCACACGGTTAATTCAAAACTTGAAGAATCCAACCTGTTCCCCGAGGGGCATAACCTTGGGCTTGTGCAAGTGATAGACCGCAATAATGTGCGTATGCGCGTGTGGGAGCGTGGCACGGGCGAAACGATGGCAAGCGGCACAGGTGCATGTGCGGCAGCAGTAGCAGCAGTGTTAATGGGATACGCCGACAAAGGCACCGATGTAAATGTGGAAGTAAAAGGCGGGATTCTAACCGTAAAATATACAGACGAAGCCGTGTACATGTCCGGCGATTGCGTGACTATATATGAAGGAGTTGTTGAATTATGAGAGAGCTGGTATTGGTGTTGGACGCAGGAGTGCCTTACAAGGAGCAACTTGCGACTGCTGTGCGGGATTTAAAAGTGTATGCAGAAATTTTGCCTAACACTGCATCGCTTGAGCGAATTAGCGGACTAAACCCGATTGGTTTGATACTTGCAGGAGAAAAAAGCGAGTTTGACTCCGGTATTGAGGGCTTGGGCATTCCAATGCTAAATATAACTTCCGCTGCGGGAGTGGATGTTCTGCAAAACTTCCTTTTTGATACATGCAACGCAAAAGGCGAATACAAAGTAGAAGAATATATCGACACGCAAGTAGCGGCGATACGCCGGCAAGTGGGCAAGGATAAGGTTCTGCTCGCGCTTTCCGGCGGGGTGGATTCGTCTGTTTGTGCGGCGTTATTGTCTAAAGCTATACCGGGGCAGCTAACCTGCGTTTTTGTAGACCACGGCTTTATGCGCTTAAATGAGGGCGACCAAGTAGAAGCAATTTTCTCTAAACATGACCTGGAATTTATTAGAGTAAATGCAGCAGAGCGTTTTGTGGGCAAGCTAAAAGGCGTTACCGAGCCGGAAGCGAAACGCAAAATAATTGGTGAAGAGTTTATCCGTGTATTTGAAGAAGAAGCAAAAAAGCTGGGGCGCATTCCATACCTTGCGCAAGGCACAATTTACCCGGACATTGTAGAATCCGGCGGGGTGCATGGCGCAACAATAAAAAGCCACCACAATGTAGGCGGCTTGCCGGAAAACCTGGACTTTGACGGGCTTGTAGAGCCTTTGGCAGGGCTATTTAAAAATGAAGTGCGCAAAATTGGCGTAATGCTGGGCTTGCCGCCTGCGCTGGTGGAACGTCAACCGTTCCCCGGACCGGGGCTTGCCGTGCGTGTAATGGGCGAGGTTACATTTGAAAAGCTGGACACACTGCGCAAAGCGGATGCCATTGTGCGTGAGGAGCTGGATAAGTTGGACAAAAAGCCCGACCAGTATTTTGCTGTGCTCACCGATACGTATTCTGTAGGGGTTAAGAACGGCGAGCGTACGTACAGCCCTGTGCTGGCGGTAAGAGCAGTGAATACGAAGGACTTTATGACAGCGACATGTACGCAACTGCCATATGAAGTGTTGGATAGGGTGGCAACACGCATTACTACGGAAATAGCGGAGATAAGCAGGGTTGTGTACGATATCTCCAGCAAACCGCCGGGGACGGTGGAATGGCAGTAAATACCAAAAATAGATATCGGAGATAGAACATGAGCAAGATATCAGAAATTATCAAGAGTAAAAAGCATTATGACGGTTGTACGCTTGTAGAACGTATGAAAGAATGTCACGCAAATGCCATAAGCATAGCATTAATTGAAAATTTTGAGATTTGCGAGGTATATACTCACGGAGTAAAACGGAGAGGAAAAACAAAAGAAGTTACGGCAGATACACTTTTTCAAGCGGCATCAATCAGCAAGCCGGTATTTGCTGTTGCCGTCATGCGTTTGGTCGAGAGCGGAACACTTGATATAGATACAGATATTTCAGAATATCTTGTTGGATATGAAGTGCCTACATTTGATAATCAAAAACATAAAATCACGCTGCGTCAGATACTGAGTCATAATGCAGGCTTAAATCTTCATGGTTTTGCCGGCTATCAGCAAGGGCAAGAGGTACCTACGGTTGAACAGATATTAAATGGAGCATTTCCCTCTAATCATCTGAAACTGAAGCTGATAAAAAAACCTGAAACGGAATATAAGTATTCAGGCGGCGGTTATGTTCTCGCTCAAAAAATAGCTACTGACGTGTGCAAATGTGACTTTAGTGATCTGATGAACGAGTTAGTTTTATCGCCGCTTAATATGATACGCAGCACTTTTTCACAGCCTCTGCCTAGTGGTAGGCTAAACGAAATCGCTTTTGGCTATGATCCGCACAATTTAGAAATACCTGGCGGCTACGACATTATGCCAGAACTATCGGCGGCAGGATTGTGGACAACACCATCAGACCTTGCACAGCTTGGCACGGAAATAATGAAAGCGTTAAAGGGTGAAAGTACGTTCATCACAAAAAAATCAGCTAAGTTAATGATGACAAAGACGTATACAAAATCAGAGCATGGGATGGGGTTTGTTGCCGGAAAAAGCAGAAAAGGACAAATATTTGGGCATAGTGGCTACAATGATGGTTACACTTCAAATATGGTCTTTTGTTCCGATGACGGTTCGGGAATCGTCGTAATGATAAACTCAAATATTGGCTATAACATACTTTCCGAAGTAACCGACGCTTTTAAGGAAATATATAGTTGGTGATGCGGCATCCAAAATAAACAAAGAAAGCGAGGAATAAATAACATGGATACAATTAAAATTTTTGATGCAACAGAAGAAGAACAAGGTTCCATTGGTTCTTGCTTAGTTCATTTTAACAATTCGAAAGTGCCGTTTACACAGAAACCGCTGTATATACATATCAACAAATGTATAAAAGAAGATGATGAAGTTATCGGAGGCATTTTGTCCGAGATCTATTGCTGGAATATCTTATCTATTGATGTTTTGTGGGTCAAAGATGAACATAGAAAAAAAGGCTACGCTAAAGCTTTACTTAATTGCGTAGAAAATGAAGCAAGAAAAATGGGCTGCCGGGTTTCTCATTTAGATACATTCGACTTTCAAGCAAAGGAACTATATGAAAAGCTTGGATATACAGTATTTGGTGTTTTAGAGGATTGTCCTGAGGAGCACAATCGTTATTATATGTCAAAGAAGCTATAGTAGGTGGCTACAACCGATGTAACTTAAACAACTGGCGGAACAACTTAGAGGGTACTCATGGGTAAAAGACTGACCATCAAAACAACAATAAAAGAAGCGGTAGACTATTGGAGCCGGCGCATTGATGAATGCGACCTTAGTGTAGATTGGCTGGAAGCCGATACGCACTGTTGGCGGTGCGGCTGCGAAAAGCATTTGCAGCGTTGTCATATCATTCCCGATTCGTTAGGTGGAAAAGACGAGCCTGCCAACATTGTTTTGTTGTGTCGCCGCTGCCATGCAGAAGGACCAAATGTAACTGATACAGAAATTATGTGGGATTGGATTCGTGCGTACAAAGTTGCTTTTTGCGATACGTTCTGGTCGATTGGGGGTATGCAGGAATATCAATTTATATATGGTAAGCGTGTAACGGCTGAAATGATGGAAATACTGCACGCTGCGGGAATATCTGAAGATGACGAGCAGGTAGGGGATTTGATTAAAGTGAACATGCAAGCCGTTATGGAAAAAGCAAGCATACATTTTGGGCAGCCGTATTTAAATGCTGTTACGATGGCAGGGTGCTTTCGTATGATGCTTAAAAAAATGGCAAAAGAATTGGGTGTAGAGTTTCCATTGGAAGATGCGCAGGAGAAGAGGTCTAAAACGCCGTGGTGGATGGAAGTGTAGAAAAGCTTAGTTGCATTGGCATCTATGCAAAAAGACCCCCATTTTCCGGAGAAATATGACCTTATTCAAAAGGTTTGAAGTTGTAGCTGAATTTTAGTTTTTATGAAAGCCCGGTAATGTGCCGGGCTTTTTTATTTTATCTCTTGCTCAAGGTTATCAAATGCGGGGGTTGAGAAAAACTCGCCAAGGGTTATTTCCAGCCCGTCGCATATTTTTTTGATGGTTACGATGCCGGGGTTTTGGCTTTTGCCGTTGATGATATTTCCCATGGTTGAATGAGGAATGCCGGAATAGCTTGCAAGCGCATTGAATGCCCATTTTTTTGCTTTGCAAAGTTCTATTATTCTATTTTTCACAGCTTCATTTGCGTCCATAAAATAACCCTCTATCGACTTTATATAGTCTATTCTAGGCTATTTAATATTGCAGGATGTATTTTATATAGACGAATTTTGACTATATATAGGCAACTTAGCTATATCTCGACATTTATAATGATGTTGTGAGACAACTTAAAAAAATGTAGAGGAGCGGTTGTATGGAAAATTTATGTGTTAGCACAATGGATGAGCAAGGGCGCATTTTAATACCCGGCAAGCTTAGAAGCCAAATAGGCTGGGAAACAGGTGCAAGTTTATCTGCCGTGGTTGATGAGGAAAGCAAAACTTTATTGCTGACTAAAAGCGAAGGGCTGGTTATTGACGAAATTGGCTGTGTTGCCGTAGGTAAGGCGATGCGTGAGCAGTTAGAGTTTGGTGTAGGGGATAAAATTGCTTTGAATCTTGATGTAGAGGGCAAAAAAATAAAGCTTACGCTTTCGGAGAAGTATGTGGGGGGATGAGGGGTGTGATAATGGTGAGGGTGTACGTAAGGATTGTGTTGTGTTGGTTGCGAGGGCGGAGGGATAGTTTTAGTTTCTTATAAGCTTGCCGAATGGTAGGCTTTTTTTTATTGTGCTGGTAAATTATGCTTGATGAAAAGAGTATTTTGTCGTATATTGAAGTTGCGAGTTGATTTTTTTACAGTATTTATGGAAGGATGAGAGCAATATGCTGGACTACATAATTCAATTTTTGTCAGACAACCCTGTTGTCGCTACTATTGCTACTTTGATTGCTACTTTAGTTGGGATTGTAGCAATACCACTAGCTATAATACTTAATAGAGCGAAGAAAAAAAAAGTGTTTTATGTTGTTAAGACAGACACTTTAATTTCCAACTTTAATAGCACCATTCCAGGTATAGAAATTACCCATAACAGCAACAAGGTGGAATCATTGTACTCATCAAAAATATATGTATGGAATGGTAGTAAAACACTCTTAGAAAAAACTGATTTTCATGCCGATAAACCTCTTGCAATTATTTTTAACGGTCGTTGTAACATATTAAATGCAGCTACGACTTCTGAAACAGATGATACATGCAAATTTGATTTGTATTATCCGAATTCAGGCAATAGAATCGCCATAGAATTTGAATGCTTGGAAAGGAGCTATGGTGGGACTTTTCAAATTTTGCATACAGGAGGATATGGCAAAATACAATTAGATGGTAAAATTAAAAATAATGGAAAAATAATTGAATTAGACAACTTGTCGGCAAGTACTGATATTGTAGTTGGGTGGGCATCACTAAGTTTGATGGTTTTATACTCTCTAGGTGTAATTTCTTTTTGGATTATTAACGGTTTAATTTGGGGTGTCGCAGCACTCATATTCTTGTTGCTTATATTTCTATTGATTCTTTTTGCAGCGAAAAGGAAACAAAGTAGGCTGGTACAGCTTGAAAAGAGAAAAACAAATAAGACTTATCGTTCGCCTAGACCGAGATCACGCCTTCCAGCAACGTCAGAGGTAATCCCACTGCGTCCACGCCCACGAATCCCAAAGCTTGTTGAAGATGACTTATAATTTTGTTGCAACTAAATCATCCTCACCAGCTATTACCAAGGAGTCCACCCATGCCCACACTAACCTCCAAACAAACCCTCATCTACAACTTCCTAAAAACCACCATCCGCCAGCGTGGCTACCCGCCCACTGTGCGGGAAATTTGTGATGCCGTTAACCTCAGCTCTACATCCACCGTACACGCCCATTTAGAAAGCCTCGAACGCAAAGGCTATATCAAACGCTCGCCATCGCAAAAACGCTCGGTCGAAATTTTGGAAGAGGGCTTCTATTCTCAAATGCGGGGGATTGTTAACGTACCCATTATCAGCAATATCACCGTCGGTGTTCCCATCCTTTCGGAACAAAATATAGAAGACACTTTCCCATTACCCGTCGATTTTGTGAAAAATAGCGACACTTTTATGATATCCTGCACAGGCAGTAACGCAGCCAGTCAAGGCATTTTTGAGGGCGATTTACTATTGATCCACCCACAGCAAGCTTATGCTGAAAGCGATTTTGTGCTTATTCTCGAAAAAAAATCTATATCATGCACAAAATTCTCCGCCAGCAACAAAACCTTCACCCAAAAGAACTTCTCCCCAAGCACAGACCCCGTACAAGAAAGCCAAATTCTAGGCAAAATCATAAGCCTATATCGTCGATATTAATCAATCGAATATAAAATAAAAAAATTGCACATGCTATATGCACTATTCAAAAACTGTTTCCATTCAGAAACCTTTCTTCTGCTATGGCTCATGAACGTTCGCTTGCATCGCAAGTTTGCGCTTCGCACAAACTGCTGTCTGCTTCACGCGAACATTCGCCACTTCACGCATAAGAAAGCTTTTGAAAAAATGGAAACAGTATCAACTCGAGGTGTATATATCATGGGCAATTTTTTTATGGACGACACGAAAAAAAAGCTGCGTAAGGCAGCCAATCGTTTTCAAAAAAATATCAAAAAACTACTAAAAAAAAACGGGCTTTTAAAACTCTTTATCTTCGCATTTTGCTTGGGCTTGCTGCCCGCCATTGCAACAAATGCCGAAACACTGCCCGAACCGGACGGCGCAGAAGTATTCTTTTTCCGCACAAAAGAAGTGGACGTGCCGATAATCATGTACCACATGATAACCGAAAAGCCAAAGTACATTGGCAAATATGGCGTAACCCCGGCGGAAGTGGAAGCGGATTTAGTCTATTTAAAAGAAAATGGTTACACAACCGTACACATGCAAGACCTTGCAGACTTTGTGGAGCGTGGCGATAGGCTGCCCAAAAAGCCGATTGTGCTAACCTTTGACGACGGTAACTCCAGCGACTACACGTATCTTTTTCCGCTATTGCAAAAGCACGATATGAAAGCAGTGCTTGCCATCATTGGTGAAGTAACCGACCGCTACACAAACGATAATGCCAAAAACTCCAAGGGCAAATACCCCAACCTAACATGGCAGCAAATAAAAGAAATGCACGAGTCGGAGCTGCTGGAAATTCAAAGCCATGGTTACGACCTGCACGGCAGACGTGGCAGTGGAAAGAAAAAAGGCGAATCGCCGGACGCTTATAATGCCCGCCTTTCTGCCGACCTTAAAAAACTGCAAGACGTTTGCTACACACAGCTTGGTCATGTGCCAAATACATTCATATACCCGCTTGGCATAGTAAGCGAAGGCTCACGCCAAGTGCTTGAAAACTTGGGCATGGTTGCAAGCCTCGGTTGTGAAGAAGGCGTAACCGTAGTGCGCCAAGGCGATAAGGATTGTCTCTTTAAAATGCACAGGTATAACCGCCCCAGCGGAAAGTCGGTGCAAAGTATCTTAGAAGGGATTGCAAAATAGCGGTTTTTAGGCTACATTTGTTCATAACTAAAACATGAACAGAGTGATATTATGACCGAAGCTGCATTCATTTCAAAAAACGAAAATGCTTGGAAAAGCCTGGAGGCTTTTAATAATACTGCTGCAAAGCGGGGTGTAGCCAAGTTTTCCGAGGCTGATATCAAGCAATTTGCCCATCTTTTTAGGTTAACAAGCCATCACCTTGCTTATGCTCAAACACATTTCCCCCAAAGCCATGTTGTGCCTTATTTAAACAGGGTGGTTGGGGCTTCTCATAACAATTTTTACACGAGGGAAAGTAGGACAACTTCCGATGTTTGGAAGTATTTCACCCATACTTTCCCAAAAGCCGTGCAGGAAACTTGGCGTTTTTGGGTGCTTGCCACGGCTCTTTTTACGTTGGGGATATTGTTTGCGGGCTTTTACGTTGCCGCCGATGTCACCCGCTTGCATGAGTTTATGCCTGCGGGCTGGGGCGATGGTTTTTCGGCAGACGAAATACCGGACTTTGGTGACGGTTCTGTCGAATGGCACTATGCCTTGGCAACGGCATCTATCATGACCAACAACATTGCCGTGTCGTTTAATGCTTTTGCCGGGGGGCTTTTAGCCGGAGCCGGCACAGTGCTGATACTCATTTACAACGGGCTTATAGTGGGTGCATTGTTTGGCTTCTTTCATCAAATGGGGGCGCACATGCCCACTGCATACGGGCTTGTGTTGCCGCATGGCGTCATTGAGCTTATGGCGATATTTTTGGCGGGCGGCTGTGGTTTAATGCTGGCAAAAGGGTTGCTATTGCCCGGGGAATACACACGTAAGCAGTCGCTGATAATGCAAGCGAAAGCGACGGCAAAACTTTTGCCGGGCATTATCTTGCTGCTGGTTATAGCCGGCGTAATTGAAGGATATTTTACGCCGCTGGGTATTGACCCATGGATAAAATTATCGTTCGCAGGGCTTACCGGGGTTGGATTGTTTGCGTATTTTACCAAGGGTGTGCTGTATGGCAAGGAGTAAGGCAGTTGTAACCGCTCCAACCACCTACGAAGACGCACTGTGGACGCAGGGTTATTCAACCGTTGCAGGTGTAGACGAAGTCGGGCGTGGTCCTTTGGCGGGTCCGGTTGTAACTTGTGCGGTAATTCTGCCGCAATGGTTTGTGATAGAAGGCGTAAACGACTCCAAAACGCTAAGCGAAAAGCGGCGGGAAGAACTTGCCCTGCAAATTAAAGCGAATGCTATAGCGTATTCGTACGGCATTGTTGATGTTGAAAAAATAGAAGAGATAAACATACTGTGGGCGGCTATGCTTGCAATGGAGCAGGCGGTTAACGGGCTTAGTATCACGCCCGACGCAGTTTTAGTAGACGGCAACCGTTTACCGAACCTACAGCAACACGCCGTTTGCATAACAAAGGGCGATACCAAAAGCCATATGATTGCCGCCGCAAGCATTTTAGCAAAAGTAAAGCGTGACAAAATTATGCAGGAATTGCATGACAAATATCCCATGTATGGGTTTAATAAGCACAAAGGCTACGGCACAGCAATGCACAGAAAAGCATTGCTAGAACACGGACTGTGTCCGCAGCATAGGAGAGGATTTTGTAAATTATGAGCAATCTATTTTTCACAAGCAAAAACGCAGCAAGTAGCTTAACCGAAAAGGAAATGGAAACAATCTTCGCATTTAACGAGGGCTACAAAAAATTCTTGGACAACTCTAAAACCGAGGGCTGTTGTGTGCAAACCGTTATAGAAATGGCAAAAGCACAGGGCTACACAGCGTTTGTGCCGGGTCAAAAGTACAACCCGGGCGACAAAGTGTTCGTACGTAACCGTGGTGCGGCGGTAATACTTTCGACCATTGGCACACGCCCGCTGGAAGAAGGCTTGCGTATTATTGCATCGCATATCGACTCGCCCCGTTTAGACTTAAAGCCCAACCCGCTGTACGAAGAATCGGAAATTGCGTATTTTAAAACCCACTACTACGGCGGCGTTCGCAAATATCAATGGCCTACAATTCCGCTTGCGTTGCATGGCGTGGTGTTTAAAGCAAATGGTGACATGGTGCGCATCAATATTGGTGAAGACGAAAACGACCCGCTGTTTTACATTACAGACCTGCTGCCACATTTGAGCAAAAGCCAAAGCAAAAAAGCCCTTTCGGAGGCTTTTACCGGCGAATGTATGAACTTAATCGCAGGCAGCCTGCCCGATAAGGACGATGTAAAAGAGAAAACAAAGCTTGCCGTGCTTAAACTGCTGCACGAGAAATACGGCATAACAGAAGCCGATTTCCACACGGCGGATATCAAAGCCGTGCCTGCATACAAAGCACGTGACATAGGGCTTGACCGTGGGCTTGTAGCATCCTACGGGCATGACGACCGTGTTTGTGCATACACTTCCATGCTTGCAGACTTTGGCGTAAAAATGCCGGAATACACCACCGTTACAATTTTGGCAGACAAAGAAGAAGTGGGTAGTGACGGCAACACAGGGCTATCGTCAAATTTCTTTGTTTATTTTATTGAAGAACTTGCAGATATCGCAGGTGCAAAATTGCGCCGTGTGCTTTCAGCATCAAAAGCACTGTCGGCAGATGTTAATGCCGCATACGACCCTGCGTTTAAAAATGTTTTCGAAAAACGCAACAGTTGCTTTATTCACCATGGCGTGGGTGTTGCAAAATATGTAGGTTCCGGCGGAAAGGGCGGCACGGTGGACGCTTCCGCCGCATATATGTCGTTTGTACGGCAAATGCTGGACAACGCAGATATAAAGTGGCAAGTAGGCGAGCTGGGTAAGGTAGATGAAGGCGGCGGCGGTACAGTTGCCAAATTTCTTGCAAAGTACGACATGGACATTGTGGATATAGGTGTGCCTGTTTTAAGTATGCACGCACCATACGAAGTTGTAAGTAAAATAGACGTTTACATGGCGTTTAGGGCGTTTGAGGCGTTTTATAAGTAGTAACACATTTCACCTTCTTGAATATATTATAGTACAAGTCCTGCTTGGACTAAGAAGGAGGTGAGAACGATAGAAGTTGCGCAAGATAAAGATAAAAATAAAAAACTCATTGTATGTCCTACAAAAACATGTGAAGATATAAAAGTATCAGTTCCGGTTGAGGTTAGAACTAATACACAAATAGGGGACATTATACTAAAATGTAATGGGAGTCATATACTGAAGAAACAGGACAAGTTACCAAGCGTAAGTAAGTTTGAAATCGTGCAAGAAATATCAGCAGAGATTCCAATTAACTTTATTACCGAAGTTGAAGTTAAAGATGAGCATGTGGATTTTGATGTGCATGCTTGTGAGTAGTTAAAAAAAATAAGCCATTTCCTTTTTAGGAGTGGCTTATTTTTTTCTACAATTCAACTTCCCCCATTAACACATCCAACCCCGTATATGCCAGTGCCAGCGCACCAATTAGCAGTCTTTCATGCGCAAGCTCTGTTATTGTTGCTGCTGCAAATTCTCTTGTATGCCCCACTATAGGCGTGTTGGAAATACCAATGTACGGATGAATTGTCGGCAGCACATTGCTTACGTTGCCGATATCGCTTGATCCTGCGCCTTTCGACGGCGGCAGAATATCTTCAATGCCCAAATTGCGCAAGTTCTTGTTATACGCTTCCAGCAGTGGGGCGTTTGTTTTTAAGTCGTCATACGAAAGCTCGTAGTTGGAAACTTCTAAGGTTGCGCCTGTCATCAACGCTGCACCTTCGGCAATTTTCAGCACCTTTTCTTTTACGCCCGCCAAAGCTTCTTTTGTTGCCGCCCGTAAGTAAAACTGTGCAACGCCTTCATCCGGCACGATATTTGCCGCAACACCGCCTTTGGCAATAATACCGTGCATTCTAACGTCCGGGGTTACGTGCTGGCGCAGTGCGTCTATGCCGTTAAACAGTTGAATCACGGCATTAAGCGCATTTATACCGTCTTCCGGGCAGCCTGCGGCATGGGCTGTTAGCCCTTTATACGCAAATTGCAACGCTTCCATTGCAGAAGATTTGCCGCTTTCCATAGTTTGGCTGGAAGGATGTATCATCATGGCGGCGGTAATGCCGTTAAACATGCCTGCGTCTACCATTGCAACTTTTCCGCCATTGGTTTCTTCCGCCGGCGTACCGAAAACATGAATTTTGCCGCCAATTTCGTCAATTGCTTTGCTAAGTACAACGCCTGCGCCTGCACTCATTGCGCCAATCATATTGTGTCCGCAAGCATGTCCTATCTCGGGTAGTGCGTCGTATTCGCAAAGGAATGCTACCGATGCACCCGGTTTTCCGCTATCGTAAACAGCGTGGAAAGCTGTTTCTATGCCAAGCGGGGCATGTTTTACATCAAAGCCATGTGCTGCTAAAAGATGCTCCAATTTTTCTGCCGCTTTGTATTCGACATTGCCCAGTTCCGGATTATGGTACATAAAATCGCTAATGCCGCAAATTTCTTTTTTGATGCTTTCACCTATTGCAAATAACTTTTCTTTCATGTTAGCTCATCCCTTTCTATGTGCAGATTATATGCTATACTCACAAAAAACGCTAGGAGGATGGCACGATGAAAGACGAAACTTTTTTACAGAGTTTGTTTAAAACTGCTTTTATTGGCGAAGTAAAGAGTGAGAAGGATTTGCAATTGCCAGCTAATGTAACTTGGAGAGTAACAGAAACACCATGGGCTAAAAAAGGTGTAGCCGTTGAAAAAGTTTATGACCCTCAAAAGCAAGGCGTTTTTACGTTTGAAGGCACTTCTACCGAGGCGGATGTCTCTCCTAAAATATATATAGAAAACCGCTATAAAACCCCTGCGGCGTTTCTGCCCCGTTCTATGGAATGGCTGGACAGGGGCGTTGTTGCCGTGCCTGCAATAGGCGACACAGGCATTTTGGTTAAATGGCGGCTGCTTGCAACAGAATACAAAAAAAATCTCACCTTTAGTGTTTACCGCAATGGTGAGAAAATTAACGGGCAGCCGATCGTATCCCAAAACTTTATAGACCCGGACGGTAAACCCGGCGATGAATACATAATAGAAGTATCTGAAACAGGCGAAAAATCCAAACCCACAAAAGCATGGGCAACAAACTACATGGACATCCCCTTACAAAAACCCGCCGACCGCCCAAACCCCGCCATGGCACTTGGCGCAGAATACGGCGATGCTTTCCCCGTAACGTACACATCAAACGACCTTTCTGTAGCAGATATAGACGGCGACGGACGCTACGAAATTTTGGTGAAGTGGTATCCTTCCCAAGCGCAAGACCCGGGGCTTGTGCCACGGCACACGGGCGAAACTATTTTTGACGCTTACACATTAGAGGGAAAATTATTGTGGCGTATTAACCTTGGCATAAACATCGTTTCCAGTGCGCACCACAGCGTTTTTAACTTTTTTGATTTGAACGAAGACGGCTTTGCCGAGCTTGCAATCAAAACTGCCGATGGCACAAGGGTGTATCACTCCAAAGCGGACGGCACTATCTGCGACTTAACCGACACGCCCGTGTGCGTAATTGGCGATCCTAATGCCTGCTGGGTTGGTGGGGTTAACGGCAACACTACCATGCTGGGCAGGGTGGCAATCGGCCCCGAATATTTTACAATTTTTAACGGACGCACCGGGTTGCCTATTCACACCGTGGATTATTTTGCGCCGTATGCAATAAATGCGGGCAAATGGGGCGATAGCTGCAACAACCGCAGCGACCGTTTTAACGGCTGTGTTGCGTACTTGCCTAAGCATAGCGATCCTGCAAAACCTTATCCCACCGTAATAGAAGTGCGGGGGCATTATGGCCCGCACTTTGTAGCCGCATATCAACTGATAGAAGACCGCATAATAAAAGTGTGGGAATTTAAGCTAAGTGAATGGGATGCAGGTGAAGCGCAGGGCAACCATCAAATTTCTGTAGCAGATGTGGACGGCGACGGCTTTGACGAAATTATTTTTGGCGGCATAGTTTTGGACCAAGACGGCAGCATACTTTGGAGTTCCAACGGTACAAGAGGAACGCTTGCCGCCGGGCATGGCGATGCAATGCATGTGTCTGTAATGACGCCGGACAGCAGCGATTTTTACCTTTTTAGCCCAAGGGAAGCCCTACCGCCAAATAATGTAACGTTGTTTAAAGCCGCAACCGGCGAACCTGTTTGGGCTTATTCCGCAAACAGCCGTGATGTGGGGCGTGGCATGGCAGCAAATGTAACGCCGCTGCCCGGGTTTGAAATGTGGGCAAGCGAAAAAACGCCCATGTACAATATCTGCACGGGCGAACTTATCACCGACGAATGCGGCGGCATTGGCGTATTTGGCAATGCACCCGTAAACTTTAGGCTTTATTGGGATGGTGATTTGCTTTCTGAATTGTTGGATGGTCCGGCGTTTGGTGCGCTTAGCATTACAAAATTTGACTATGCAAACAAAAAGCTGGACGTGCTGGCAACGCTGCACGGTACAGTTTCCAATAACGGCACAAAAGCAAATCCTGGGCTTACGGCAGATATCTTTGGCGACTGGCGAGAGGAAATTATCGTGCCAACAGCCGACAACAACGCCTTGCGCATCT
>Ga0131853_10013320_pt1 | contig 15068 bp, 14 predicted proteins | sample TergutLab28metaG_FD_92764 | JGI IMG/M metagenome (GOLD analysis project Ga0131853, IMG submission 92764) | Labiotermes labralis P1 segment gut microbial communities from Petit-Saut dam, French Guiana - Lab288 P1 (version 2) (version 2) | ecosystem: Host-associated > Arthropoda: Insects >... | reverse complement strand
TCTTCATTCCATGTCCGAAGCCATTTCCGGTTTTTCCACGTCTTATATCCTATGCTTTCTTCTGCTGCTTTAGTAATGGCCTCTTTAATTTTCAACCAGTCTGTATCTATCTCTCCTGTTAACAGTGTGAGTTTTTCTTTCAGTCTATTCCTGTATAAAGTTCTTATTGATTCTTGTTCCAACAGATATAATTAATATGTTAATTATTCCTGCTGTAATTTGTATTGTATTATTTTATTATATTATGCACAGTATTTGATTTTGGAGACTGTAGTATTGACATTTGTTTATTGTATTGTGTTTGTTTGTGTGTTATGTGTTTTTTCTGACAAGTTTCATGTCCGACTTTTGTATGAGAAAATCTGTGGACCTACGAAATGATATGTGTGTGTGCGTGTGTGTGTGTATGTACTAGATCATCTGTGGTATGTACTGTGGAAGAGTGACGGTGCCTGTTAGCATGATAGGGCATATTGTATGCCGCTACTTTGAATTTATCTTTGTCTTATCTGATGTATGAGGTTGTATAACTTAAGATACTTGTAATTGATTCGTGGCCTTGTTTGTTCTTGAAGATACTTGAACTCAAACGTATGATTTGATACTCTCACTTAAATAGGTGTGGTGTAGCTTGCAAGAAGCATGGAATTTTTACGAGGTTGTGTGAACAATAGTTGTTCCAAAATGGAACCATGGCAAATTGTCGGTGTAACTGCAGCGACGGTATTGACAGGAGTGTGGTTTTGGGAATTTTTATTTCAGGAAGAAAGTTAGTACCTTTTAAGAGATCATTAATTTTAAAATAAGAATTGGTGAACCCAGTTTGTATCTCTTATGAAGCGAAGTTCACCGTAATATTTCATTTTTTGCACTTATCTAAGGACTAGACCTTTCCAAACGGTGTCTTTTGTTTTTATATGTAAGGTTTGGTAACGCGTGGTAAGAAGACGATTTTCAAGCTTGCACGCAAAATACCAGCAATTTCTCGACGTATAGAACGTGAAATGAAAAAGATCAGTGAAGGATTTGAACAGGAAGTAATCCATCGTAATCAAGGAAATCCGTATATCACAACATTGCCAGAGAAAGGAAAACATCATAATGAAATCATTCAGCAGGTTGAACAGTATCTATCGTTTGGTAAGTGGATGAATAGTACAATACGGATTGCGTGAAGGGAGTTTATAATGTGTGAGGTTAAGTAACTCAGGGTTTTCTGTGTGGCCTTACTGTCTTGTGTGTATTTGATGTGACTGGAGTGGATGTAAGAATTTTCTAAAATGGATTTTGGGAAGTAAATGTAGATGTAGTACATGCACAATCTGCACAAGACTTTCTCCTTTATTTCCTAATTATTGCATGACTGTGACATGTTTCGGTCACCCCTTGTCTCCATCTTCAGGCAGTTTTCAGGAAATGATTGGGAAATTATGTGAACATGTAATGCCATACATTCTATTAAATAATGAACTGTGGGATCCCAGCAGTGTACATGTTGACTGAAAACAGGCCATGTTCAAATCCTTCTGTGAAACCAACAAATTTAAACAGTGTATAGCAGAATGTCTCACTGTTTCCATTTGCAGTATATCTGTCCACATCATTAACCATTATAACATCTTGCTAAATTTCCATTCATACTTGTGACTGTAGGTATTCCAGTATAAATGTAATACACTAGGTTTCCACTTTATGTTGTCTGGATGGTATATGTATTTCTCTTGTTTATTTGTTATGCTTTACTGTTTATTTTATGAAAATATGACAAACTCTAATATTGATTAGGCTAAAAGATTCTGCATGATCATGTTTTTTAACTAAGTTACAGGGAGCAGTAGACTGCTATGTAATTGTTTTCTCTGCTGTGTACAAAAAAGTGCCTATGTAGGTCAGTTCATGGGTGTAGACAGGGGTGTCATCTGACAAATTATTAATATACTTGAAAATACCCTTGTCATTTTGTTAGGACTAAGATATTTCCTTAATCTGGCAACCATGGGACAAAGCAGGTGCCAGATTATCAAATATTCCAGCCTACCAACCAGTACCTATACTGTTCTAAGTTCTGATAGGTAATTTTTTGTTACTGCTTCTATATTTTGGCTGCACAACTAATCAGAGGAGTATTCCATTTGGATATCTCCTTCAGGTATTGGTTCAGGGTCATAATGATCCTCTTCTTTGTTTTTTGGAGTCCCCTCTGTTCCTGTAAGGGATGCTGCAGGACTAAGGGACCATGGTTCAGGACTCCTCATAGCTGAGGACATTGATGGAGCAGGAGTATGCATACTGGATTGTCCCAATGCCGAAACTTCTGGACTTGAGGACTGATTTCATCAAATGCCATAGTAGGACTGATTTCATCAAATGCCATAGTGTCATGATTTCCATAGTATCATCTTCCAGATTAAAGGAGTTTTATTGTATGTAACGTTGAATGGTATGATTTATGAATTGGAAGAAATCTAGAAGGAACTGGTCTTGACATGATTGAAGTCTATTGTTACATTTGCCTGGAGGGACTGAGGACAACAATGCAAACCTCAGTCAAGGTAGCTGGTGTCATGGCAGAAGTGTGTACCAGACATCTTTTGAGCACAAGTCTAAAGATTTACCACTGCACCAACCTGTTTGGTCTTTCCATCTTTCCCACTACTTTGCAACGGACTCAGTTCAGAGATCATGCCTAAGAATCAATCATTGGATACACACATTTTGGGGTATCTTGCTTCTGGACTGCTAACCCCCAGTAGTAAAAGAAATGCATAAGTGTCCAATTAAAAATGGCTTCAGTTTTACTTTCCAAGACTTAATAACTCACATTTTGTTAATGTAGTGTCACCCTGTAGAAATGTGTGTGTATATATATATACACATACATACATGTGTGTGTGTGTGTGTCTGTCTGTCTGTTAGGAAAAGGAGAGGGTGTTGTTATGTGAATTTTTATTAAATGATTAAGGACACTGGTGCTGTGGAGTTACCACAATAATTTATATGAATGCGTGTTATTTCCTGCAGGTGATTATGACTGGAAGGATGGTTTTGTTTCTGGAGCTGTCTATAATTATAATCCAGACTTAATAAAGTTGTTGACTGAGGTATATGGCCGAGCATCATATACAAATCCTCTGCATCCTGATGTATTTCCGGGGGTGTGCAAGATGGAAGCAGAAGTGGTCAGAATCACAGCCAACTTATTTCGTGGAGGACCTAACTCTTGTGGAACAGTAAGAGTTTATTTTTATTCTGATTTTTTAATTTGCCTAGAAGTAAAGCATGCACATTTGAAACCTTTTCTTGGCACTTTAAAATACTCTGAATTTGCAGTTTTCTGAGTTTATGTAGTTTAGTATATACATAATTGAGTAAAATGTTAGCTTGACATTGTAGCAAGTGTAGCACAGAATTTTATGCATTAAGCAATACTGTAATGTATAACTTCCAGGCTTGTGTACAAATAACCCCATACTGGAATAGGTGACACTGAAGGTGGTGCAGAAGTTAGCATCCAAATCTGTATGTCAGTAAATAAGACTTAAATATAGAATTGTATTTTGATGATACACAACTGACATCTTAATTGTAGAAACACTTATCCTCACAGGATGTGATGATTTTTATTAGTTTCTTAGGCACATGTCAGGATAGTACTTTGATGTAAATCATGACTGCTACCTCCCTATTGCCATTCATGGCCACTTTCACAATTATGTAGTTTAGACAGTGTAACTCAGAGTGGCATGGAGATGTAGGCATAGTGTACAAGAGTTTAATATCTGAACTGGAAGGGGAATTGTGGTTAGCTAGATATTTACCATGTATAAAATCTATACACCATTTTCAAGGGTATGGAATTTATTACCCCTCAAGACTGTATCCATAATCATATGGTTTTCTCCTCTTCAGATGACAACTGGTGGTACAGAATCAATCGTTATGGCTTGTAAGGCATACAGGGATTATGCGCGCACTGAGAGAGGTGTTTACCACCCAGAGATTGTGATTCCAGTAACAGCACACCCAGCATTTGAAAAAGCTGCAGCGTACTTTGGCTTGCGTGTAAAACGTGTTCCTATTAATCCGGATACCACAGCAGTTGATATTCGAGCCATGAGAAGAGCAATTAGCAGAAACACATGTATGGTGAGCATCCCTTCAGTGACTATAGTGATATTGTGAAGTTAACAAACTGAACTATAAATATAAATGACTTCAGTGTTACCTTAAAATGAAATTGTATTGTTCTTTGTGAGGTGGTCAGAATGTCTTCCTTTTGCTTAATGGGTATACGTTGGTGGCCAAATCAGAGGGGTGGCAAAGGGATGCAGGATAAAGGAGGGAATGAGGTGATGAAAGGACAAGAAGGGCATGAGGGTTGAAGGTACAAAAGCATTCACTTTCCCCAAGAGATTAAATTGAACCAGGTTAGCATAGTCAGTGTAGTGACTAGTCTACAGGCTGAACGGTCTGATGTTCAAATCCTGGCGGGGACGAGAGACCTTTTTGTCTCCAAAAATGTCCAGACTTTTGGGGTCCACCCAGCCTCCTATTCAGTGGACATCAGGGTTCTTTCATGGGGGTGAAGCAGCCAGGGCATGAAGTTGATCACTGACCTCTATCTAGTGCTAAGGTTAAGTATGCGTATACTGTAGCTGTACCACTGTTCCCCATATGTGCCTTTGTGGTGTGGACTGGGACCACTTTGCTTTTACCAGGAGACTAAATCATTGCATGCACCAATATAAATGTCTCCACCAGATGGTAAATGTATGTATACATTGTGAAAGGATTTTCTATAGAAGTTTACAAAGGGTATTACATTGGTTTGAATACTAAGATCAGGCATTTGTAACAGCAGGTACATTTCCATTTGGTTTGAAAATCCTTGCAGTTAGTGGGTTCAGCACCGAATTATCCGTATGGAACAATGGACGATATAGAGGCTGTTGCTGCTCTGGGTCGTCAATACGACATTCCTGTACATGTGGATGCTTGCCTTGGTGGCTTTGTAATTGTGTTCATGGCTAAGGCAGGATTTGATGTGCCTCCGTTTGATTTCTCAGTACCTGGTGTCACCAGCATCTCAGCAGACACACACAAAGTGAGTAACTTAGTGAACATTGAACATTCAGCTTATAGGGACTTCTCATTGACCACAGTTTGTTTCACTACCCTCTCCAGTGCATTGTTTTGAGCATTAACTATTGACAGAGAAATACTTGATACACACAATGCTTTGGGTTGTAGTGGCATATGGCATGCTGTATGCTGGTCTCTGTGTATTTTCTTGGTAGCAATTTAAATGTCCATGTTCAACCAGAAACACAGGCCATTACAAGATACAGTTGGCATTTAAATCCATCTCTTTAGGGTTAAGGGCATAAGTGAAATTTTGTCTGTAATTCTACTTTTTTTTTTTTATTTATTTATTTTTTTTTTTTTTTTTTTTTTTTTTTTTTTGCCTGTATTGGATAAAATTCAATACTGGAGATGTCCAAAAAGAGATCTGCACCATATGCTTTGAGAATTTATGAGTCTTTAGAAAATTGGTACAAAGAGGGCTGTTCATTGTTTATGGGGACCCATTAAATTGTATTCATGCATGTACTCTGAAACTGTTGATGGAGTCTTTGTATTACATGGAGTACACCGTCTGCAGTGTTGGTCATCTCTAAATATGCTACACGTTCTACCCATCTCATTCTAATAATGTATCATGAAGAGAAGAAATGTGGAAGCAACTTATGAGATTTCTCTAGCCTATAACTTTCCATCTCTCACCTCCAGGTACCCTCCTTAGCACTCTGTTGTCGCACACCTACAGTCCATCTTTCCTTAGGGTTGGAGACCAAATTTTCACATCCATAGAAAAGAAGTGTGTAGGTAGGAGAAGTTAGAGTGTTCTGAGCTGAATGTTGGCAAATGTTTAATGTGCTTAACCTTCTTTAACCCTTTGGCGCCAGAATTTTATCTTTCGTGCCGGAATTAAATCCCCCCCCCCCGGTCCACTTTAATGGCTGTTCGGCCATTTAAAGGGCTCACTGTATGACATATATATATATATATGTCGTTCGGCGCCAAAGGGTTAAATTTCTTTATGATCATATATTTATGTATGCAAATTGCAAAGGCTACAGATGGAAATGCACATTTTATCTCTTGTTTACATGTGTATCATCTGTTTGTACTACTACTACTACTTACTGCAATTGAGTTGTCACTCAGTGGCAGTAGTCCATACACTAGATACAGACAAAACAAATAAGAATAAATATACATAAACGAAACAATATAAAAAAAACAGTAAATACAAGTACACATATTACCAAAACACCCACACATACACGTACCCACACATTACAAAACAAGTTAAAATAACCACAGTACAAGACACACCTGAATGAAATAGTCACAATACAATGAAGTACCCTAAGGTTACCTTAATGTACATGGTACTTTTGTCCCCAGGAACTTCACCATAACTCACTTCATTTCACTTCACACACACTTGTAATGATGTGTGTGTGTGTATATATATTCTATGGCATTCGTGTAATTGATGGTGTGCTAGAAATTATCATACCTCTTTGGCAAGTTGTGATTGTCTAGTGCTGTTATGTGTTTTTTAACTTCAGATACACTAAACCTTGTTAAGTTCTGCAGTAAAAGCACAAGTGCAGTGACTCACAATCCTGTATGCAGTCAAATTGCTTTCGTGTTGCAGTATGGATATGCGCCAAAAGGTTCGTCTGTTGTGCTGTATTCTGAGCCTAAGTTCAGGCATTACCAGTTTTGTGTGAGCACTGACTGGCCTGGAGGAGTCTATGGCTCACCTAGTGTCAATGGGTCTCGTGCAGGAGGTGAGCAAGTACATGTTCATTTGCACTGTTTAAGCCTTGTCTGCTATAAGATGGTGATTTTTCCTCTGTTTCTCCTCAGTTTATCTTTAGAAATAGGCTGTCATATTATGTGACTGAGTTAAAGATTTTGTTATATTTTCAGGTATTATTGCTGCATGCTGGGCAACAATGATGTATTTTGGACTTGAGGGATATGTTGATGCAACAAAGAAGATTGTGGAAACAACCAAATATATTGAGAAAAGGTCAATGGGAAAATATATTATGAACCTAAAACTAATTTCTGGTATAATTGAGATTCAGACAATGGTATGTCACAGAATAATGTACTTCGTGGATGTTATCCATTGTCTCATTGTTAAAAAATAAAAAAGTATGAAATATTAATAGAACATTGTTCTGTAATGCATTAAACTCTGTTTTGGGTACAGGATTGATTCATGCCCTCGGGCCCAGAGATGGAGAGTAGTTTAGCCTATCAGGCCCACCCAAGTAGGTCTGAACTTTATTTAATCTGAATATGAGAAGCAGTCCTGTCCCAGAAAACTTGGTGTTTTATTAATTTATAAACTTTTCTTATGTTTTAATTTTGCACTTTCTTTAGTTCTGTATTTGCAAATTCATGTTGTAGACTGCGTACTATGGATGGACTGTTTGTATTTGGCACGCCTGCAACATCAGTAGTAGCTATTGGTTCTAATGTGTTCCACATCTACCGGCTGTCAGATGCACTCTGCAAGCGAGGCTGGAACCTCAATCCACTTCAGTTCCCACCAGGGTGAGTTTTCCAGCTGTTAAAAGAAACAAATTTTTCTTAACAGCTGGAGGAAGGAGTTACTTAATGGCTATTCATTTTATGGCCTTTGTTTTAAAAGTTTTGTAGCTGTGTTAGCCGAGGTTCTTGTCACATCGTTTTGAGGAGCTAGAAGGTGGAAAGATTATTCCAGTTATGTCCGGCTGAGAACTTACATAAATTTCTCTTCAGTAAAAAGTGACATTTTCTTATTTTCTTTTTATCCAGCACTGAGCCTGTCATTCAAAATTTTTCCAGTGTTTCTTGTTGTTTTACAATGGACTGTTCGTACAGGGTTTTTTTAAACAACTTCCAATGACAGTTTATCTGTGATACATACTTTGAGGAATTGATCCAAATGAATGATCTTTGTTTAGTTGAATATATTTCACAAGGGCACAAAGACTGTCACTGTTGTATGACTAAAGTAAGGTAACTAGGTACATGTAGCTTGGCTGAGATTGCAGTGGTGATGGCAGTTATTGTTTTGGCTGGCACATAACGACATGCTCTAGGCTGTTAGTTCTACAGCTCAGGGACGCAGTAAATGTACTGTAATGTAGGTAATATAGAATTTTGTTCATGTCAAAAAGTCCAGCTAATTTCAGTGTTAATATTGCCATATTTTCATAATGTTGAATCATTTACTTCAAGTCAATATATGTTGTGTTGTCTGTAACAGGCTGCACCTGTGCGTCACGTACATGCATACTGGAGATGGTGTAGCAGATCGTTTTTTGTCTGATGTGAAAGAGGAGTTGGCAATTATCCTGCAGGATCCAAGCAAGCCTGTTGAAGGGAAAGTGAGTGCATATTTGTTTATAGTACAAATATCTTACTGTGCAGAGTCTAACCCCTTTATCATTTGGCCTATCATTCATTTTGCCATTAATTTTATGCCATTTTTCTCATATTATTTGTCATAAGTAGTCATTAGTTATTTATAAGTCATTGATTAAAGGAACAGGAATGAAGAAAAAGAGAGCCTGAAGTGAAATTTTTTTGCATTAAAATATTAACAAGAATGCAGGAACAGACAGCCTGTAAGAGAAGACCTTCAACTGGCGCAGGCCAAAAGAGTTGATGTGGATGGTTAATTCTCAGGGTACCATCAAGCAATGAAATTTTCATGGTAGTAGAAGTGAAAACTCATTTATTTATAGGTGCCACTTTGAAATTCTCAAATTTTATGTAGAAAGTAACTTTCTTAAATCTTTTTTTACAGTTTGCTTTGTACGGAATGTCACACAGCATACCTGACCGCTCAATTGTAGGAGACTTCACAAGATTTTTCCTTGATTCAATGTATTATACCCCTGCTGAAGAAGGAGTGAATGCATCAGCGTAATGAAAGTGGGTAAGAGTGATTTACCATATGGGATGTGAAAATCAAAATATTAATGTAATCAAATGAGTCAAGTACCTGCACTCTTCCTGAATGTGGGCCTCTGTGTGTGCTCTGAGATGTGATGCTGCATCAAAAGGTTTTATACAGGCCTATTTGAATGTCAGAAGGAAGACATAAAGTATTCGGACGGTTGTTTTCACTTGTATTTGTAACAAGTAATTGCATTTCGCAGGTTCATTTTTAAAAGGAATTTGCGGTTCTTGCATAATACCAATAAATCAATTATGTTTGTAAAGTGTAGCTGAGTTCCATGCATAGATAAATGTGTACCTTTTTATGGCATGTTTGTCACAATTTTTTTAGAAATTTATAAATATGCGTAAACTTTGTACGGCACTTTGGGTAATAAAAAATACTATTAAAGTGTGAGAAGTTGGTAAAATAGTGATTCTGTCAGAATACAGTATTGTGATTATTGTTTGACTTTATTATTCAAGGTGTCTTGTTAAATGAATGTGTAATTGTTATTTACTAGTGGGGATTTAGAAGAATGTGAAGATCATTTTGCAGCATTTTGTTATTTGAACAGCTGTTTGTTGTTTATGAATTAATATTTTTACATTTTGACCATTTAAAGATGAATGCAAAATTGAGAAGAATGTGATATTAATACATAGCAAGAGGTATAAAAAATTAAAAGTCAGATATTAATATTTTTAGCTAAAGAACAGGAGTGAAAATAATTTATTATACTGTGTGACTGCTTGTAAGTAAACTGTGATTTTATTCCCATCAAGGGCAGGAATTTTTCTATTTATCACCATAACCATAGTGACTGTGGGGCCAATGAGCCTCTTATCCAGTGATATTAAAGATAATTTTCCCCATGGCATGATGCTCAATTAAGCTCAGCATCAACTGTACCATTTTCTTATCTTAACAGATCACTGATATATAATTTTTTCTGTCCACCCATTATAGTGAGGCACATATTTTACCTTGTCCTATAGATTCAGAGTTTAGCCAGCATTAGAGCTAAACTTGCCAATTTCTTGCCAGTTTTTCATTGTGAAAAGTGCCTGTATTGAGCATAACAAAATAGATTAACTGTGGGATGTTGTGTCCTATACATATATTATGTAGTGCTGAGCAAGATAATGAGGATGGTAATGAAATGAGAGGGATGTAGATGACATGGGCACAAAGTACAAAATTTATAGGTGCAAAATACAAATTTCCTGTTCAGTACAGTGAACTTAATGATGTAATGATGTAATTGTGGTGAGTTGTATAGTTTGTTTCTCAAAAAGTGACAAACTGAGTGAGAGGAAGTACATATAGGGGATACTTACACTGGGGAAATTCTGTAAAACTAGAATAAAATATGTTGAAATTCCAATGGGAAATTGTTGTGGTTTTCAACATCATATTTACTCAATGTATACATCTGTGTGGTGCACTGTTATATGTTGTAATTTTCAAGACTGAGCCAGTTGGCTTAGGAAGTTTCTGGCTTGTGTCTAGGATGTGACCAGTTTGAGTCTCAGCCACTTCCCTGACTTGAATAAAGTTGTTCATGGTTTTCTTCAGTCTGTCCCAGCATATCATGAGTTGGTAACTTATATTAGGCCACAACTGCTGCTGCCATATTTAGTTCATTGCTCAGTCATTCAGTGCTATGTAGTTTTGAGTTACTCTTAGTAAAGTTAAATAAACTACAAATAAGCGAAAATACGGCCCTGAAGAGACACTTTGAAAGTATAGTTTTATTAAATATAAATGCTCTGAAATTGAAGTTATACTAAAATACTTGATAGTTTAACCACATGCATTAAGTGGTGCTGCTATCTAGAGATGTGCTATGAACTATTTTTGGTGCATGTGGGTGGAGTGGGGGGCAGGGGGCAAAGATAAATGCTGCAGTACCATCTGTCGTATCTTTATGTCATTTATTGCTGCCATCCTTTTCTTCTGTACATTTCCACCACCAGCTGTGGCTTGTCGTGTAAGTGAGGACAATGTACCAAGTGTATGTCATTTGTCATATGTAAATAGAGGTTGCTCGATTAGGTTGGATAGATCTCATCCTTACAAGAGGGCCAAGAATAATGTGTAGTAGAAGTAGTAAGTTTCCAAGCCATAGTTATCTATAAATACAAGCACCTCTTTGCAGTGTTCATTACATTGTCTTCTGTCTTTGGATGAAAATGCTTGAAAAGACCTCTGGAGAGGTGGAAGGGCTTAAAATGTATCATCAGACCAAACTGTTTCAGTATATTTCTGAACATGAAGCACAGGAACTAAGTCATAATATTAATCTGCCATAAATAAAAAGTGTATGAGTGAAGACATAAAATGTTATTTTGTGCTTGATTGTGATGTGATGACCATCGAATTTCAGAGTTGCAACAAGTTCAAATGTCTTCAAATGATTAATTTTTTGTAATGTTTTGCTGACCGTGCATCTCAGCATAATCTTAATAATTGACCAACTTTTATCTATCTGTCCGAGTTTTTTTTTTTTTAACAGCTGTCGCCGTCTTCCGGAAAACAAACACCATTCCTCTCTGTTTCTCCACTGATCTGGTTCTAAATTTCTTGTTGTCATGGCTGCTTGTACTCCTTCCATCCACGTTTTTCTTGGATGTCCTCTTTTCCTTCTCTCCCATGGTATCCAGTCCATAATTAATTTTGGTATTCTCTCCTCTGGCATCCTTTTGAGGTGGCCATACCATTGTAGTCTTTTCTGCTCTATGATATCTATGATGTCCGGCTTCCCTTTTACTCCCATTATGTCCTTTATATGTTCATTTTTTATTCTTTCCATCCTGATTTTCTTGCTGACCTCCTTAGCACATCCATTTCTGTACATAAAATTTTATTTATTTATCTAGTAGGGATTTGCCATACTTCTGCACCATACACCAAAATGCTCTGAATTATAGCTTGATAAATGTATAATTTTCTGTTTTTAGTAGTATTTTTGTGCCACCAAATGGAGTTTGGGCATTTATAGCTTTTCTTGTTTGACTAATTCTGTGTTTTATTTGTGTTGTATTACCTCCCGACTGGTCTATTTTTATACCTAGATAAGTACATTCTGTACATGTTTTTATTTCTTCCCCACTGTCAAATTTTAAAATTTCTTTTCCTTCTCCCATACATACATATTTGGTTTTTTCTAAATTTATGGCAAGTCCCAATTTTTTGTATTCTTCCTGTAGTTTTCTTGCCATATACTCCATGTCATCATGATCTTGTGCTAATAATACCTGGTCATCTGCAAAACTGAGTGAGTATACATATGTGTTTTATTTGGTATACCCATTGGTTGGCATTTCCTTTTCCAGTTCCATAACACTCGTTCTAGATATATTTTGAATAGAGTTGGCGATAAACTGCAACCTTGTCTTAATCCCTTGGTAACTTTGAAGCATTTTGTAATTAGGTTTCCAATTTTTATTTTGAGCTAGATCCTTTATATAGTGAATTTATTGCTTCTATTAATCTTGTATTAATAGTTGATCTCTCTAGGGTTTCCCATAATTTATTTAGTGGTACACTGTCATATGCCTAAGTTAAATCAATAAATAATAGATGTAATTCCCTGTTAGTTGCTTTCTTTTTTTCTATCATTTGTGTTATGCAAAAAATGTTATCTATACATGACCTTCCAGCTCAAAAACCTGATTGTTCTTCCTTCTCCATCTCCATATTCTTATATTCTAATTCTACCAATTTTGCTAGTATGCGCCCATAAATTCTGCTAAATGTGCTTGTTACTCATATTCCTCTGTAATTTTCACATTTCCTCTTATCTCCATTCTTATGTATCGATGTTAAAATAGCAACCTTCCACTCTTCTGGTACTTTCCCTCCAATTATAATCTTATTGAGTAATATGGTAATCATTTCCAATAACTTCTGACCGCTACTCTTTATCATCTTTATAGGAATGTCTCCTTTACCTGCATCTCTCCCAATCTTCATTCTCATTATTGCCTGCTTTACTGTATTGCTCTCAATTTCAATAACCTCACCTGTACCTTTTTCCAATGACCTTTCATTTTTCCCTAAAAATTCTTTACGATCCAATACTAAAAGTTTGTAATAGTATTTTTCCCATGTATCTGCACTTATTAAGTTGGCTTTTACAACTATTTGATGAACGTATGTTTTTAATAAATTTCCAAGTCTCCGAGCTCTTTTTACTCCCTAAATATGACTGTATTTCCAAACATTTCTTGTCCAAAAATTAATGTCTGTGGTTAGTTACCATTCTTCTTATTTTTGCTTGTGCCTTTTTGTATCGTACTTTGTCATTATAATCCGTTGTACTAGGCCATTTAAAAAGTAATTGTTTCTTATTTTGCCTTTCTTTTTCTATTTCTACATTCCAAAAAATTGTTTTCCTTCCTTTGTTAACCTTTTTTTCTTCCAGTGCTTCCTTCGCTGCTTCATGAATACAATTTTTTTAAGTAGTTATACATTTCTTCTGTATCTGTAAATTCATTTCAGTTTAATTTATTATTTAGTCTCTGTTGATATAAAAATTTTGTGCTTTCATTTTGTAAACTTTCAGTATTATATTTCCTTTTCTTATCCACCATTGTTACAGTATTCTCTTTCTTCTCTTTGTGTTTGTCTTTAGTTTTGTACATATAGGGAAATAAAATTTTGGCTACTAATAGCTTGTGATCTGTCCCACAATTTGGTCCTCTATAGGCTCTAACATCCTGTATTTTCAATTTTAAGTCTTGTTTTGTTATTATAAAATCAATAATAGTTTTCAAATTTTTTGTATGTTGCTCCCATTTATTATATTTTTATGATTAAAAAAACCCATTCCATATTTTCAGTGATGTTTGTATACATAATTCAATTAATCTTTCACCATTATCATTAACCCTGTCCTCTCCAAAAACCAGTTTTGTAAATCTCTCATGTAAAAGAGAGAATTCAGCCTTTTATGTATGTGTCTGGTTCAACATGGGTATTTGTATGTACTGTGCTAAGTATTTTGTTCTGATGTCAGTAATCAAAATACATTTATATAGAAACATCATAAGATGATTCTTGTCACTTTGTATGTGAAGAAATCCCTGCAGGGCTGTGCTGGTCCATTGTGGATATACCAGGGATGTAGAATTCATGAACTGATGCTGCATATGTGAACTGTCCTGCTTCATCAGGATTCCAGAGTTTCTTATACCACATGATACCACACAGCTAAGACATGTAAGGATCAAATTTTCTGAAGGTGAACAGTACATGTTTTTGCTCCAAGTTTTTATTTCCATTTCATTAGACAATAGTAAGGAGTCTAATATAGAAATAAATCATCAAAAAACTAGGCACCTATATGTTCACATTTCCTTTTGGGAACAAAACAACATAAATGACCTAATATGTTACTAGAAAATATAGGGAATGAAAATGAAGGCTATAAAATAGTTCATTTGTTCATCCAAAAAGAAGAACGTGGAGTGCAGATATTCCAGAAAAGAAAAAAATATTGCTGAAATGTTTGGATCTAACAAGGAGAGGGGTAATTATGTGAAGATGGAAAAAAATTGCACCTTAAAAAAAGGTTTATAGCTTGTACTCTTCAAATATGAAGGTAATCAAGGCAAGGTGGATGAGTTGACTATACTCTAGAATACAGTATATAAAGGGGAGATCACAACCATATAAATATTTTAGAAAATTGGAAGGAGGGAGGGAAATTGAGAGGCCAGGTGTGGATATCGGATATGACAAGAAGGGTGGTGGGGGGCGCCGGTCCCAATTACCGAAGTCCGAATATGGAACATGTTTTTTTTTTTCTCGGTAGTTTCATAATTTCTCGATCGTACAAACTAACCCTTTCAGAACAAGCCCATGGCATTTTGTAAATGAGAGTATTTCCGATGCAGGGCAGATACTTTTAGCTGAACCGGTCTTGCAGGGGGGGGGGGGGGGGAAAATTTTTTTTCCCCCGGGGCACAAACGCCCCCCCGGGGGCTCTGGATTAAATGTTAAAGGTATCTAAAAACCCATGGGGCCGTGTTTCGGCGGGTCCAGG
>Ga0131853_10013319_pt1 | contig 15068 bp, 12 predicted proteins | sample TergutLab28metaG_FD_92764 | JGI IMG/M metagenome (GOLD analysis project Ga0131853, IMG submission 92764) | Labiotermes labralis P1 segment gut microbial communities from Petit-Saut dam, French Guiana - Lab288 P1 (version 2) (version 2) | ecosystem: Host-associated > Arthropoda: Insects >... | reverse complement strand
TGAGCATTCTTTCCTCAAAGGTACTTGCATATACAAGTAAACATTTGTCAATAATCAATGTGGATTTCAACATTGTAGTTTATTTACTGATTAGATATTCTGAATATGTCAGTTGCTGAATAAAAGTGGAATTTAGGGGGACATTGTGTTTGCTTTCTTATAAGCATTGACGTATGAACTTATGGTTAGGAAAGAGATACAGTGAAATATTCTTATATTATTTGGTATACTTGTGAAACTATTGGGATAATGCAAAATTTGAAACTTTGATACGGACCAAAACTTATGCTGTTGTTATGGGTGACTACCACATCAATTTTTAGAAGGGATCAGTGCTAAGCTGAGTGGTGTGTCCCCTTGCAAATTTGTTTCACAAGGCCTTGGTGGGCCCAGAATATAGGAGAGAGAATAGTGATGGGATATTGATAGATAGTTCTTGAGCTTTGTTAAGCAAGATACAGACAGGCAAGTGCTGGAGGAGCTGACTTTCTTCCTTGTCAGGCCTCACTATCTCCTCACTATTACATGTTATGTGCATGCACAATCTGTCTTGGGCTTTTGCCATTTTCAAGGCTGTCATATTAAGTTTGTGAGACAGTGTTAAGTGTTTTTTTGTTTCCTCTTGCCTAGAGGAACTTGTCACTCATCTTTGTATCTTTTGAATCCCCTGTAATAACTCAGTTTGCTCAATAAAGTTTATATATCCCATGGTAAGTGGTGGAATCAGTACTTGCAACTGACAATTTGGAGGATTTAAATTCCAGTCTTGGAACTGCTTTTGTCAAGTGCAAAGTATGAGTGATGGATTATGAGGTGCTGGATTAAGGGATTGTCATCTAGATATGGAGATCAGATCAATTTGGTTCAATGCTTACTACAACTACATTCATAATCCTTTGCTTTCCTGCCTGTTATCTGAAGGCATTATAAATTAATATATAAACAATGTATGTTTACTTGTTTTGAATGGGTTTGAAACTTGTGTCATGGTGAGGAGAGACTATGGGCTGATTTTGTTTGAGAATGAGTGCTGAGTGGAATTTTTATAGACTTCAGAGGGTGGAAGCAACACAGAGTTGGAGAACAGTGCATAGTGAGCAGCTTGTTAGTTTGTGCTGCACATCAAAAGTGATTAGAATGTTGCAAGGAAAGAGGATGAAATGGATGGGTTATGTAGCATGCAGCATGCTTGTGGCATGAGAAAAATAAGTAAAATTTTGATGCAATATATGTATGGGACAGGAACATGTGTGACAACTGTTGATGGGCATATTAAAAATTTGGAGGTGGGGTGTGGCCTGCACCAGTGACAGACCCTGGGGAGCAGGGAATTGAACCGACCCCTGTTTCCCAGTACAGTTCTCACCACTCCTTGTTATCAAGTTCAGTTCTCTCCACTCCCCTGTTACCCTGTACAGTTCTCTCCACTCCCGTCTTACCCAGCACACTTCTCTTCACTCTTCTGTAAACCAGTGCAGTTCTGTTCACTCCCTGTTACCCAGTACAGTTCTCCCCACTACCCTGTTACACAGTACTGTTCTCTTCACTGCTCTGTTACCCAATTTAGTTCTCTTAACTCCCTTATTACACAGTACAGTTCTCTACACTCCCCTGTTACCCAGTGAAGTTCTCTCCACTCCCTGTTAACCAGTGCAGTTCAATCCACTCCCCTGTTGACCAGTGCAGTTCTCTCCACTCCCCTATTACCCAGTACAGTAATCTCTCCCCTGTTACCCAGTACAGTTCTCTCCACTTCCCTGTGACCCAGTACAATCTCCACTCCCCTGTTACCCAGTACAGTTCTCTTCACTCCCCTGTAACCCAGTACTGTTCTTTCACTCCCCTGTTACCCCGTACAGTTCTCTGCACTCCCCTGTCACCCAGTACAGTTCTCTCCACCTCCTGTTACCCAGTACAGTTCTCTTCACTCCCCTGTAACCCAGTACAGTTCTCTCCATTCCCCTGTTACCCACTACAGTTCTCTCCAATCCCCAGTTACCCAGTAAAGTTCTCTCCAATCCCCTGTTACCCAGTCCACTTCACTCCCCTGTTACCGAGTACAGTTCACTACCCTCTAAACCAGTAGAGTTCTCGCCACCCCCTCTCACCTAGTACAGTTCTCTCCACTCCCCTGTTAGCAAGTACAGTTCCTTCCACTCCCCTCTTACTCAGTACAGTTCGCTCCACTCCCCTGATAGCCAGTACAGTTCTCTCCACTCCTCCGTTACCCAGTGCAGTTTTCAGGACTCCCCTGTTATCCAGTGCAGTTCTCTCCAATCCCCTGTTACCCAGTACAGTTCTCTCCACTCCCCTCTTACCCAGTACAATTCTGTCCAATCCCCTGTTTCCCAGTATAATTCTCTCCACTCCCGTGTTACCCAGTACAAATCTCTCCACTCTCCCGTTACCCAGTACAGTTCTCCCCCATCCCTTGTTACCCAGTACAGCTCTTTCCAAACCCCTGTTACCCTGTTCAGTTCTCTCCACTCCCCTGTAACCCAGTACAGTTCTCTCCAATCCCCTGTTACCCAGTACAGTTCTCTCCACTACCCTGTTACCCAGTACAGTTCTCTCCACTCTCCTGTTACCCAGTACAGTTCTCTACACTCCCCTGTTACCCAGTACAGTTCTCTCCACTACCCTGTTGCCCAGTACAGTTTTCTCCACTCCCCTGTTATCCAGTACAGTTCACTTCATTCCCCTTTCACCCAGTAGATTTCGCTCCACTTCCCTTTTACGCAGTACATTTCTGTCCAATCCCCTGTTACCCATTACAGTTCTCTCCACTCCCCTGTTAACCAGTACAGTTCTCTTCACTACCCTATAAACCTGTACTGTTCTGTTCACTCCCCTGTTACCCCGTACAATTATCTCCAATCCCCTTTTACCCAGTACAGTTCTCTCCACTTCCCTGTTACCCAGTACAGTTCTCTCCACTCCCCTGTTACCCAGTACTGTTCTCTTTACTCCCCTGAAAACCAGTACAGTTCTGTTCACTCCCCTGTTACTCAGTACAGTTCTGTCCGCTCCCCTGTTACACAGTACAGTTCTCTTCACTTCCCTGTTACCCAGTACAGTTCTGTTAACTCCCGTGTTACATAGTACAGTTCTCTACACTCCCCTTTTACCCAGTGCAGTTCTCTTCACTTGCCTGTTACCCAGTGCATTTCTCTTCACTCCCCTGTTCCCAGTACATTTCTCTTCCATCCCCTGTTACCCAGTGCAGTTCTTTCCACTCCCCTGTTACCCAGTACCATATTCTACACTCCCCTGTTACCCAGTGCAGTTCTCTTCACTCTCATTTTGGACGGTACAGTTCTCTCTACACCCTTGTGACACAGTACAGTTCTCTCAACTCCCTTGTTACCCAGTACAGTTCTCTCCACTCCCCTGTTACCCAGTACAGTTCTCTCCACACTCCCGTTACCCAGTACAGTTCTCTCCAATCCCTTGTTACCCAGTACAGCTCTTTCCAAACCCCTGTTACCCTGTTCAGTTCTCTCCACTCCCCTGTAATCCAGTACAGTTCTCTCCACTCTCCTGTTACCCACTACAATTCTCTCCACTCCCCTGTTAGCCAGTACAGTTCAATCCACTCTCTTGTTTCCCAGTGCAGTTTTCTTCACTGTCCTGTTACTCATTGCAGTTCTCTCCACTCCCCTGTTACCCAGTGCAGTTCAATCCACTCCCCTGTTACCCAGAGCAGTTCTCGCCTCTCCCCTGTTACCCAGTGCAATTCTCTCCACTCCCCCATTACCCAGTGCAGTTCTCTCCACTCCAATGTTACCAAGTACATTTCTCTCCACTCCCCTGTTACCCATTACAGTTCTCTTAACTTCCCTATAAACCAGTACAGTTCTTTTCACTCCCCTCTTACCCAGTACAGTTATCTCCACTCCCCTGTTAACCAGTATATTTCTCTCCACTCACTTTTTACCCAGTCCAATTCTCTCCACTCCTTTCTACCCAGTACAGTTCTCTCCACTCCCTTGTTACCCAGTACAGTTCTCTCCACTCCCTTGTTACCCAGTACAGTTCTGTTCAATCCTCTGTTACACAGTGAAGTTCTCTTCACCCCCTTTTACCCACTGAAATTCTCTCCAATCCCCTGTTACCCAGTACAGTTCTCTCCACTCCCCTGTTACTCAGTACAGTTCTCTCCACTCCCCTGTTACCCGGTACAGTTTTCCCCACTCCCCTGTGACCCAGTACAGTTCTCTCCACTCCCCTGTTACCTAGTACTTGTTCTCTCCACTCCCCTGTTTCCCAGTACAGTTCTATCCACTCCCCTGTTACCCAGTACAGTTCTCTCCACTTCCCTGTTTCCCTGGGCAGTTATCTCCACTTCCTTGTTACCCAATACAGTTCTCTCCACTCCCCTGTTACCCAGTGAAGTCCTCTTCAATCCCCTGTTACCCAGTACATTTCTCTTCAGTCCCCTGTTACCCAGTACATTTCTCTCCACTCCTCTGTTATCCAGTACAGTTTTATCCACTCCCTTGTGACCCAGTACAGTTCTCTCCACTCGCCTGTTACCCAGCACAGTTCTCTTCTTTCCCCTCTCACCCAGTACAGTTCTCTCCACTATCCTGTTACCCAGTACAGTTCTCTCCACTCCCCTGTTACCCAGTACATTTCTCTCTACTCCCCTTTTACCTAGTACAGTTCTCTCCACTGCCTGTTACCTAGTACATTTCTCTTAACTCCCCTGTAACCAAATACAGTTCTCTTCACTCCCCTGTTAACCAATACAATTCTCTCCCGTGATCACGCCACGAAACACACAACGCACATCCATAACAGGGCACTCTTGGCAACACAACAGAACACGGCATGCTGCCACAAAAGCAACTGGAATATTGAAATTAATATGACTTAATTGTGTAACTTTAGCAAGGACGATATAGCACCCTGATGATGGTCCTAGGACCGAAACATGTCGGAGCGTTTTTAATGTTTTAAGGTGTAAATTTTATAAATTTATATAAGTGCAGTGGTTGGTAAAATAATTGAGTTAACAACATGCACGTTATAACAACGAAAATATCTCCATCTTATTTATAACTTATTTTCTTTCCCGTTTTCGAGAGACCTCAAAATCAATCCTTACCTATCTTATCAAAACTTTTTTTTTTTACACACAACCGATGTCTACATTTACTGTTTGTTCTTCGTAAACGTGCATGCATACAACAAAGACATGATCAAAGGTCGTGGATGGCCGTCGTGTGTGATTCAAATTAAACCTAAAGGATTTCTAGACTCGATTAGATTGGGGGCATCACAATGAATTATTGTTCTGATTAGATTTTGACGTGTTGCAATATATTACGTCCGTGCTACATGGAAGATGTTTTCAGACTTGTCAAGAAGACAGTTTTCCCTTTGCACGCCTTGATGTTGTTTTAGGGAGTGGAAGAATATAGGTTCACTCATTTATAATCTGGGAAATAGATGGGTAATCAGCATCACACCTCGAACGTCTTACCATCGGAGAGAGAGCCCCTTGTTTCTACTAAATGCGACGCTGATGGTCGTCACAACCGATATGGTCGTTGTGGAGGAGTGAAAATTCTTTCCCGTCCCAAGAATCGAACCACAATTTCTTCGGACCTGCATTTCTTAAACTAGTCACTAGACTGAATACGCTGCTCCGGCCCTTACCTCAAAAAGGCACTGCGGGAGAAAATCTTTTCACTAGGAAATCGCATGGAGCAAGTTCAGAATCTGGAAGCGAACACTGCACCACCATATCAAACATTTATCACCTTTTAAAGGTAAAGGTCATCTTATAGCAGGGCATGAAAGCCCAGAGGAGGAGTAGAGGCATAGCTCTACTCTTTCTTTAACCTCGGCGCTACTGAGGTGGGTGGCCAGCGCCACGCCCCGGTCGCTTTGCCCCCGGGAAAGACTCGGTACCCATTGTATAGTAGGCTGGGTGCGCCTCGGAGCCAGTCTGGACAGGTGCGGAAAATCTCGCACCCACAGGGATTCGATCCCCGGACCGTCCAGCGCGTAGCGAGTCGCAATACCGACTGAGCTATCCCGGGTCCTAAAGTAAGGGGTACAAATCTTAAAGCTTCTCATTAGGCAATTACCTCCATTCTCCTGTTACTATCCCCCCCCGGTAGCCTTACACTAAATACTCGTAGTACCTTCTCAGCGCGTTACGTAATTCTAATGTTCCTTCCCTTGATGTAAACAGCCCACCACTAGGTCTTTTAATGAGCCAACCAAATTCATTTCACATCCTGACACCTAATTTAGGATTTAAGTGTAATTGTAATGTGACCACACACTGTGTATACAAATCTCCTTTTTGTCACATTCTGGAATAAACGATGAGTGTGAATTTCTTAGTCCCCCACCCCCCCATACGTGGTACATTTCCCACTCATCTCATTGTGCTATGTTCGATCAACCTGTTGGCACTTGATAACTGCTACACAACTACTTGTGTTTAACCTGTTTCCATTGCCATGTTATTTCGTCTCCTTACCTCAGAGTATTTCTCCGTAGCACCAAGTTCTCAAATAGCTTACTCGAGCATCCCTCAGTAATACAATGTAAAGTAATATATTCTGTGTATACGTGTGTGTCCCTGAGCAGTTCTGTGCTGCAACTGTCTTCCAATTTAAAAGATACTGGCATTTCATACTTCGTTCTTTTCGGTTTTTATTTCCACCCATTCGATCTGAGTTTTCAGCAGTTTTTGGTGTACTGTATTAAAATCAGTTGTCTATTTGCATCTTTTCAGTAGTTCACATTGCCTGTTATTCAATACATATACGTGTACACATGCAAGTTTTGCTTTTATTTTGGCTTTGTGCTCTATCTGTAGCTCTAATCGGAGACTGTTAGTGACTTGTATTTAATGTTTTCAAAACAGACTTGTTTTTGTTACATGTTCCAAACATGTAATCCGATATTCTGTCTTCTAGTACAGAATATTCCCCAGGTTTTAAACAAACTTTCTGAACAAATACACTGTATTGTAGATAGTATTTGGAAATACAGAAGGCTCGATACGTGTACGCAGATATGGCATCATTCTGCTTCTACAAAAACATTCTCATACGTCTAAAATCAAAGTCAGTATATCACGAAGCTTTGTTCTTTCATGTGGCTGATATGATTGTGTTGTAAGGCATAACACTGCCGGTGTGATAATATTAAAACAGGATTGAGAACTAACGTTATTTAGGTTTCGCAGTGTCTGTTGGGAGCGGCGGGCTCTTGCGAATGCGAAATGAACATTGGGGTTTCACAAAATGCGGGCATTTTTTTGACTAGTTGAGCAACTCTTAGCTTCTCAAGAAGAACTTGCGTGCGTGTATTTAGTGCGGACTGAGAAGTGATCACATGTCGGGGAACCGCGAAAGAGAAGTTTTGTGTTTTCAAATAATAATAATTATTATTATTACTTGCATGCTTGTTTACTTAATTACTTATTTACTTACTTGCTTAGTTACTTTACTTTCTTAATTATTTACTTTACTTGTTTACTTACTTACCTACTTTACTTACTTGCTTGCTTGCTTACTGCAATTGAGTTTTCGCTCGGTGGCAGTAGTGCTTACACCAGTACAGACAAAACAATTAGAAATAAATTTACATAAAAGAAACAATACAATAACACAGTACAGATATACAAAACACAGTAAATACAAGTATATATATTACCAAAACACCCACACAATTGTCAAAACAACCCCCACATTACAAAACAGTTTACAACAACCACAGTACAAGCTACACGTCAAATGAAATAGTCACAACAAAAGTTATCAAATATCCAAAAACGTAAGAACATTGAAGAACCGTGTTTCATAAACACGTCATTCGCATAGGAATTCAGTTGCTGGTACGCAATTTTCTTAGTACGTTCTGAAGATAGCAGGATGTTCTGCTCCTCATATTCAGCAGAAACGTGATTGTACCCCACTTCTCTTTCTTTGTACACTTTTGGATATGCCATGGCTCAGGTGGTTCGTTGCCAGCCTTTCACCGTGGGGGCCCACGTTCAGCTTCAGGCCTATCAGTTTGGGATTTGTGGTTGACAAAGTGACACTGGGACAGGTTTTCCTGTCCACCAATATTCCATAACTATTCTTTCGCCTGTCACCGGCGGTATGTTACCTCACACTCGACGTAGCCGTTATGTAACATAGTTCCCTCTCTCTTTATCGCCGTATATGAGAGGAACACTGAAGTGAAATAGTAAATACGTGTACAAGAAAGTTTAGTTTCTATAATATTCCGGTTTGTATGTTTTATTTGTGATTACTTCAGTTCAGCTGTGGCCGGGAGGGTGTAAGTTGCACTTTTGCGTGACAGTACTGTACTTACGTCTTTATCGTTGCACCGTGCATTCTGTAGTTTATTTAAGCAACACACCAACAAATGCACATATATAGTCTTTAATAATCTAAAATTTACATTAAAACACTTAAAACACTCCTTGCTAAAGTTACAGTTTAAAACACTCAGTGATTTACTTCGTTATATTAATTTGGTGCTGTGGCAGCATGTCTTGTGTTATGTGTGAGTCATACGCTGTTCAGTTGAGACCGGCTGTCGATGTACTTGTTGTGCCGTATAACGTACGTACGTCTTTGACACTCTCTGATTTTATGTTTGCCCAAGAAACCTGAAAACAAGAAGGGTTATCTGTGTGTAATAGTTCCGTGCATCACGTTCTGTAAATCAATTTATTAGCCACCTTCTGACCACAGCGCTGTTTATACCAAATCACACACTAATTTCCACTCCGACGAATTTCGGCATCTACTTACGCCATCTTAAGGGAGGTCAGTCAAGTTCTAATTTGTTTTCTCAACACATACTGAGGGTGATTTCAAAAGCAGCGCCGACTAAATATAAACACTTATTAATCTTCCCCGAAAAGACCGTAATTTAAAATCAAAGACACATAACTATAACGCAGTGCATTCGTGATTTTACGCTACACTACACTATACAGGGTGTAGTGCATTAATGAAACGGTGCAAGAAGAGTTAATCAAATACCTTATTTATCAGCCATGTGTCACGATCACTGTGTGCCCACCCCTGTTTCAAGCGTTTTGTTCACCTCACTGAAATATTTTGAATTAAATGCATATGATAGGTCTTGCAGATACAAGTGTATTTTACTGCGAACTGAAAAGTGACTATTGTGTTCGCTATATCTGCCTCAGTCTGAATCCGTCTATATTCACATTATGACATATGTCACGCCTTCGTGAACATATAAAAATGGGATTTTTTATTGGTTTTTCATAATAATAATTCAGATCATGAGTGTAACGGTACACCAAGTCTACCGGGATTTCCATGCATAAAGAGAGATAATATTTCCAAACGTATTTTCACGTATGACTTTTTATCTTTGAAATATGTGTAGTGCCTTACTGGGAACGTGGGATAGTTAACGTTATAATGATTATCACCCTGCGAGGTAGATTGTCGGGGCTCAATCGCCGGCGGTGTGGAGATTCCTCTCTTTCTCTCAATAACCTCACCGACTATAGAGCCACAACAGTCACCTGTCCACAGCAAACGCTTTACTGAAGGGTAAAGCAGAAGCTCTGAAACTGATGACTCGTCTACAGATTACGCGAATTTTAGGAACAGAGCAGCCACATTGCCACTACCACAGATGTTTTCACTGCCTGGTTCTTAGGCCTAGATAAGCAACGGTAAAGCGATCCTTGGACAGGCCCTGAGGATTCTAGGAATTTGAGGCTCCCAGAATTCATGACAGTCGACACATGGCGTTGAAGTTGTGAGCCCTAAGCACCGGGCGCCTTTACTCCCTTTGAAATTTTCCTGGTACTTAAAGTTGTTAGAATTGGAGTCAACCCCAGGGCCATAGTGTGGCCGGAAGGGTTATGTCAATCAAAATTCCAATGACACCCGCGATTTTCCGGCTCGTAGCGCAGTGCCGCAACCAACTGCGCCATCACTGTAAATTTTTGTGGAGTGCATTTTTGCCCGTGAAATGGAACATAAAAACAAGATTTGCGATTAAATAGAGAGGAAGATAGCTATATGTTACTCCGTGATGACTGGGTCCTTGTCAGCAAGACATGGCGAATCCTCTGGTCGCGGATGATGGAAACGGCCTAGGATATGGAGGGTAGCTGCGAATATTTTGAAAGAGAAATCGCGGACATTCGCTACAGTTTGGTCGTCCAGCATGAGAGGTTGAGAGAGGAGATAGCAACTGCTCATCGTAAGAACTTAATATCAGAAGAAATCGGCTGGACAGCCTCGCAACCCTACAGATTCTCTGGAACGACATAAGTAGCGTAAAATGGACACGAGATTTTCAGTAAGATGGTGCTGTGAACTGGGAAGACTTGGCTCAGAGTGGGGATAAATGGCGACTTATTTGAACATGTAATGAATCTTCAGTTGGACGCAGCGTGTTGAATATTTTGAAAGCTGAGGAACTGTGTGCTTCTCAGGAAGGACCCTGTTCCATGGATTTAGTTAATTAGCTAATTATTTAGTTATTTTATTTGTTTTTTATTTGTTGTTGGTTGGTTGGTTAGTCGGTCAGTCAGTCAGTCAGTTAGATAGATAGTTGGTTGGTTGGTTTGTTGTTTAGTTGGTTGGTTAATTAATTAGTTCGTTAGTTGGTTAGTTAGCAAGTTAATTAATTAATCAACTGACTAATTAGTTAGTTGGTTGGTGAGTTAGTTATTTAATTACTTAGTTTGTTTGTTTGTTTGTTTGTTTGGTTAAGTGACGTTAGGTTAAGTTAATATGATGTGTTCCGTTTGCTATGCAATTCAAATAGTGCCAAAGTTCTCATGAAAAAGCGGAGCCTCACAGCAGTTAAGTGCAGTTAATGTTGGCACCAGCTGTTTCTCAAAATAATTTTTATAGTATAATTAGAGGCGCCATTTGGTCTCTAAACTGCACTTTTTATATTGAAGGTTCAAACTAGATTTCTCCACGCATTTTTCTTTTCTTATATGCTGTGCGAATCGTGACAATGTCACTCAGTATTGCCCATAAGGTCCAAATTAAGAGAGAAATCCTAGTGCAATCAAATCGAGGACTCAGCTTGGAAATTGACTTCACAGCGATTGAATGTATTTCGAGCCCGCTGTATTTCACCCGGTAATAATCGACATGTATGCGACAGCAGTGATAACAAATGGCTTAATGGCTAACATGACTGGCTTTACACACAGCCGCCACCGACAAGCATTACCGACATTTGACTTTGTCACATCATTGTTACTGAAAATTACTCTTTCGGCAATTTACACCGTGTCGAATATGAAATACTTGCGGAAGTTTCGGATGATTCCAAAGCCTCCGAAATGCTTTAATCTGAAGATGGAGGCATTACGATCCTTCAGAACATCGGTAAGTATTTGCCACACGAGACGACGTCATATTCCACAAAAACCGTATCTTCGTTAAGCATCATTTTCTAAGAAACTCTACCATTAGGTCCACTACTGTGAATTCCTTACAGCTTGAATGATGCAAACACCAACTAGATGCAACAACAACAATTTATTGATAATTTCAACCAGCTCATCATGTTTCGGGAGATAATTTCGCCCATCCTCAGGAGCACTAGACTGTGTTTACATTTTGTGGTATAAAGCACCGGCGATGCTGCCTGCTGGTGCCTAGACACCAGCAGGCAGCATCGTCGGTGCATTATACCACAAGCTATAAACACAGTCTAGAACTCCTGAGGATGGACGAAATTATCGCCCGAAACGTGTTCAACTGATTGAAATTATCAATAAATTTTTATTGTTGCGTCTAGTTGGTGTTTATGTCATTCTATCAGTGATAAACGTTCACACAAACATCAAATCCTTACAGCTTCTTACGCCGTCTGCTCTCCTGCTTGTTTCCAGGCTCACAGTTCGTCTTTTGTGACCAACAAAGTGTACTTCTGAGACCGGAAACACTTACTTCAAAGAATCTGTCTTTCGCTAAGAGTCATGATTACTGTAAGACGTGTCATTCGGTCAGCGTTACGTCTCTCTCCCCACAGGAGTCGTACAGCCGCTACGTGAGGCAAGTTTCTAGAGGTAATATCGTTGTACTTGGCATATGCAGTGTGTAATTATACAGACCCATGCCTTATTTACGAAGAGTTTTCTTTCAAAACGTATTACCAACTCATGTAGCCCTAACACCTGACCAGTCAGTACTCAGAAAGCCAGTTTAAGTACATTAATTGAATATCTAAAATCCAATAACGTCTGTTCGTTATACTACCTTGGCCAGTTATTAAAATGAAATAAGAACACCTTTCGGCCGAATAGCGGATTTCCACTCCAGAAGAAATCGTTCTTTGTTCCTCCGGCTTCTGTTCTCCGATTCTTTCAATCTGTCTTATTAGTGTGAGTAACCAAGTTTTATACCCATGTAAAGCGAAAGGAAAATTTGTGATTTCATAGCCTAATTTTAAATGTTTCGCTTATGTATAGCAGATGGGAAGACAAAACCTCATGGACGGAATGGTGGCAAACATTCGCTTAAATTAATTGTTTCTTAATTACTTTTGTACCGTAGTTTCAGCTCCTCGCGGTGGGTTGCGAACATTTTAATGTTGTCATTTTTAGGTTTCACTAATTGCAACATGTTAACATGTTGCACTTACAGATCAAGTTGCTTACTGCAGTGCGACTGGGACTGTATCTACGTTTATATTCATGGCATTCAAACCGTCGCGCAGTAAGTTATTACCAACAGCGCAGACCCTTTTGTTATTTCAGTTTAAAAATTAAACTGGGATTCCAAGCAAGAGGAACAAACACAAAACACACAACGTCACATGTACATTGTACTAGTCGCATGGGTGCTTCCTGTGACTGCTTTTTTTTTTTTTTTCGGAAATCCGTTGCGTGAAAGTACAAAGTAATTATTTACACTTCTCCATTACCATCCAACTTTATCGTCTCCCTCTCTCTCTCTCTCTCTCTCTCTCTCTGTCTCGCTTTTTCTGGTGAAAGATAGCACGTTTTTCAGTTACCATTCATCTCTCATTTGGAAGCCACCATTCAATAGCAAAGAATGCTAATAAATGACGTAACTTACACTGCATCATATCAACATTCCCCCTCTTCTCACTTTCCTTGTCCGCGTACTGTCGAGCTGAAATTGTTTTTAAACTTAAGCTTTACACCAACTAATGCACATACATAAATTTTTTACATTAAAACATTTAAAATCGCTCCAAAATATTTCGATCCTAAGATCATCTTCAGGGAGCTACACTGTTCCTTGCTAAAGTCACATTTTTAAAAATACACTAACTGATTGATTAATTAATTAATCAGTGTTAATTAGCACACCAACTAATGCAAATACATACAGTTTTTTTACATTAAAACATTCAAAATCGCTCCAACATGTTTCGATCCTAAGATCATCTTCAGGGAGCTAAACTGTTCCTTGCTAAAGTCACATTTTTAAAAATACACTCACTGATTGATTAATTAATTAATCAGTGTTAATTAGCACACCAACTAATGCAAATACGTACAGTTTTTTTACATTAAAACATTCAAAATCGCTCCAAAATATTTCGATCCTAAGATCATCTTCAGGGAGCTACACTGTTCCTTGCTAAAGTCACATTTTTAAAAATACACTCACTGATTGATTAATTAATTAATTAATCAGTGTTAATTAGCACACCAACTAATGCAAATACATACAGTTTTTTTTACATTAAAACATTCAAAATCGCTCCAACATGTTTCGATCCTAAGTTCATCTTCAGGGAGCTACATTGTTCCTTGCTAAAGTCACATTTTTAAAAACACTCACTGATTAATTTCCTTATATTAACTTGGTGCTGTGGCAGCATGTCGTATTGTGTAAGTCGTACGCTACTAGGAATGCGCCTGACACACACCCATAGTCAGGCGCAATCTCAGCAGCTTACGACTTACACAATACTACATGCTGTCACAGCACCAAGTTAATATAAGGAAATTAATCAGTGAGTGCTTTTAAAAAAAATGTGACTTTAACAAGGAACAGTGTAGCTCCCTGAAGATGATCTTAGGATCGAAACTTGTTCGAAAGATTTTAAATGTTTTAATGTAAAAAAATTTTATGTATGTGCATTAGTTGGTGTGCTAATTAAATGACTCTACGAAATGCACGGTGCAACGATAAAGATTTTATTTGTTTTGTTCTCCTGTTTTTGTTGTTATAGTTTCTGTGGTATGTTGTTAGTATTTTCACCGCCTTGTGCAGGAATATTTTGTCTACTTATTTTCCAAAATCGCTATGTCCATGCTACAGGATCTTTCCTGAAAATGTGTACTGGACTTCCATATCTTTCATGTCTTGTCGCTAGAACGTAGGATAAAATCATGTAACAGTAAACAGACAGCCAATAAGTTTCTAAAACTTACAGTAACCATGTTCGAGAATAAATCATGATATGGACGTTTAGACAAATGAAGGTGAAGTGAGAGTACGATGGAGAAACGTCGTAAACATAACCTCTGCTCCAGTTTGGTCACTAAAAGGTAAAGGTAAAGCAGTCCCGTTATAGACTTGGAGTGGCCCAGAGGGTTCCAGAAAGTTAAGGTTCCCATATTTCGTGACAACGGCACAGGATGGTGGTAGGTTGTCAGCCTTACGCACCGGCCGCCTTTACTCCTGGTACTCATTTCTGTTAGAGGCTGAGTCGACACCAGGGCCATGGTGCGATAGGAAGGATTTTATGTCAACGAAAAATCCACTGACACCAGCTGGGATCGAACCAGCGATCTTTCGTTTTGTAGCACAGCACCTTAAACACTGTGCCACCGCGGTCCCAGTTTGGTTACTAAAACTAAAAACTAAAACTCCGTGGCCTTAGTCCGCACGCGAACTATACCGACAGAGCGGTCGCCGCCGGTCGGCGAAGTTAGTGCCAACTTTTGCGGATACAGGGATGTAACGTGGTCAGCGCAACGGGTCCCCACATCCGTTAATCTCTGTTTTCTAGACCTGGAGCCGCTACTTTTTTCATTCAAGTAGCTCCTCAATTGACCTCACGAGGCTGAGTGGACCCCGTTCCAG
>Ga0131853_10013318_pt1 | contig 15068 bp, 15 predicted proteins | sample TergutLab28metaG_FD_92764 | JGI IMG/M metagenome (GOLD analysis project Ga0131853, IMG submission 92764) | Labiotermes labralis P1 segment gut microbial communities from Petit-Saut dam, French Guiana - Lab288 P1 (version 2) (version 2) | ecosystem: Host-associated > Arthropoda: Insects >... | reverse complement strand
CTCCGCGACCTGCAACGCCTGCTCCACCGCATACTCGTCCAACTCCGACAGCAGACCGTCCACCGCATCACGATCCGTCGTCAGATCCTCAGCGAAGTGCCGATCACCCGTCGCATCCGGCACGTACTTCACAGCCACAACGATCCTCAAGCTCACGCCAGCACTCCTTGTCCGAGCTGCGGTCCGATCCGCGCGGTGCTCAGCGAAGCACCGGGTGTCCGCGATGGTACTGAGTACCCTACCCGACGGTACTCAGTGTCATTCGTTGCCGGTTGATGTGTCGTTCGCCACGCGGATGCGGCGGACGGGCGACGCGGTGTCACGGGAAATGTAGGGGCACTCAGTGCCTTGTCCTCCGACACTGAGTGCCTTATCTTCTCGGACGTCAGGTGTGTGCGGACGCATGACGGGAGAGACATCGTGCTTCAGACGCTTCAGCCCGAGGAGAAGACCGCCGAGGCGGGTCAGGACGCCCTGCGGTTCCGCCGCTGCGCGTGGTGCCGGTCGGCGACCGAGCACACCAGGACGCTGTGCCGCGTGTGCGGCTCGTCCGACCTGGACGAGGAGCGCAGCCAGGGGAGCGGGGCCATCGGCTGGACGACCGGGGTGGTGCACACCCAGGAGCTGGTGCACCGGATCCGGCAGACCTGCTTCGTGGCCCTCGACGAGGGCTTCACCGTGCCCGCGACCGTGGAGGCCCAGGCGATCGAGGCGCTGCCCACCGGCACCCGGGTGCGGCTGGCCGGTCTGGTGCCGGGGGAGAAGGCCGCGCTGTTCGTCCCCGCCTGACCGCCGGACCGCTGATTCCGGGGAGCATCCGCCCCTCGTTCCCGCTACGGTGAGGACGAGGCGGGGGAGCCGGCAGACGACGCGAGGAGAGCCATGCCGCCCGAGGCTGAGCCACCGGCCGCGCAGGGGTCGCCGCAGACGACCGCCTCCCCGGACGGGGCGGGTGCCACGGGTGCCCCGGCGGCCGGCCCGCGGCTCGTCGTGGTCGTGGTGTTCGTCCGCGACCTGGAGGAGTCCGCGGCGTTCTACTGCGGCCTGCTGCGCCTGTCGGTCGTCACCCGGGAGAGCACCGCGCTGGTGCTCTCCGGACCCGGCGGGGCGATGGTGCTGCGCTCGATCGGCCCCCGCGGGGAGCACGCGCTCGGCGCGGTCGGTGTCCAGTACTCCTGCTGGGCGGCGGCCGGCTCGGCGGACCTGCGCCGCTGCGAGCGCTACCTCGACGAGCGCGACGCCCTGGTGGAGACGAACACCGTCGACGGCCGCACGGTGGTCGAGGGCCGCGACCCGGACGGGCTGCCGGTGATGGTGATGTACTCCCCGGACGGTGGGGACCTGTCCGGCGAGATCATGCGGCGCGTCTACGCCTGGTGACACCCGGCGAGGACGCGCGCACGGCGCGTGCTGCTCGACGGTGCGGGGGCCCGCGGTCTGTGAACGTCGGATGAAACCCGAACTCAGCTGCGCAGACGGGCACTTCCACGGATCGTGTGGGGTGTGCCGCACATGGGGAGTGCTGGAGAAAAAACGTGTGTGTCCGAGGGGGGACTTGAACCCCCACGCCCGATAAAGGGCACTAGCACCTCAAGCTAGCGCGTCTGCCATTCCGCCACCCGGACCGGGTGTGTCACCACGGCTGCGGGGTCGTGGCGACGAGGTAAACCATAGCAAAGATCCGGGCCCGTCGATCACGGTCAGTCGTGGGCGGGCCTTGGGCCCGGGCGGGCGGCGGGGGAGGATGGGGAGATCAGCCAGCGGCACGGAGGAGGAGTCAGGGTGAGCGAGTCGAGGAGCGCGGCGGTCACGGGCGAGGACGAGGTCGTCGATCTGTGCAGCGAGCTGATCCGGATCGACACCAGCAACTACGGTGACCACTCCGGTCCCGGGGAGCGGGCGGCCGCCGAGTACGTCGCCGAGAAGCTCGCCGAGGTCGGGCTGCGGCCGGAGATCTTCGAGTCGCACCAGGGCCGGGCCTCGACCGTCGCCAGGATCGAGGGCGAGGACCGGTCCCGTCCGGCGCTGCTCATCCACGGGCACCTCGACGTGGTGCCGGCCAACGCCGACGACTGGACCCGGCACCCCTTCTCCGGCGAGGTCGCCGACGGCTGCGTGTGGGGACGCGGCGCGGTCGACATGAAGGACATGGACGCCATGACGCTGGCCGTCGTCCGCGACCGGCTGCGCAGCGGCCGCAAGCCCCCGAGGGACGTCGTGCTCGCCTTCCTCGCCGACGAGGAGGCCGGCGGCACCTACGGCGCGCGCCACCTGGTGGACCGCCACCCCGGCCTGTTCGAGGGCGTCAACGAGGCGATCGGCGAGGTCGGCGGCTTCTCCTTCACCGTCAACGAGAACCTGCGTCTGTACCTGATCGAGACCGCCGAGAAGGGCATGCACTGGATGCGGCTCACCGTGGACGGCACGGCCGGCCACGGCTCGATGACGAACAAGGACAACGCGATCACCGAGCTGTGCGAGGCGGTCGGCCGGCTCGGCCGCCACGAGTTCCCGGTGCGCGTCACCAAGTCCGTGCGCGGCTTCCTCGACGAGCTGTCCGACGCGTTCGGCGTCGAACTCGACCCGGAGGACATGGAGACCACCCTCGCCAGGCTCGGCGGCATCGCCCGCATGATCGGCACCACGCTGCGCAACACCGCGGCCCCCACCATGCTCGGCGCCGGCTACAAGGTGAACGTCATCCCCGGGCAGGCCACCGCGCACGTCGACGGCCGCTTCCTGCCCGGCCACGAGGAGGAGTTCCTCGCCGACCTCGACCGGGTCCTCGGCCCGCGGGTCAAGCGGGAGACGCTGCACTCCGACAAGGCGCTGGAGACCGACTTCGACGGCGCGCTGGTCGACGCGATGCAGTCGGCGCTCAAGGCCGAGGACCCCATCGCGCGCGCCGTGCCGTACATGCTCTCCGGCGGCACCGACGCCAAGTCCTTCGACGACCTCGGCATCCGCTGCTTCGGCTTCGCGCCCCTTCAGCTGCCGCCGGAGCTGGACTTCGCCGGCATGTTCCACGGTGTGGACGAGCGCGTGCCGGTCGACGGGCTGAAGTTCGGGGTGCGGGTGCTGGACCGCTTCCTGGACGAGTGCTGACCTCGGCCACCGCCGCTTCGGCCGTCCCCGGCCGGATGCCGCTCCCGGCCGGGGCGGCGTCCGGCCGGGACCGGTATTCGGCCGTGTGTGCCCCTGGCGTCGGGGGTTTCGCCGGTACGAGTGAATGATCGCGGGCGTTCGTAGCCCACTTCCCTCCCTGTCGTTACGACAGGTGTGGTCCGCGGCTGGGATCACACGTGTCCCATGAGGAGGAAGAAATGATCAAGAAGGTCGCCGCTGTCGCGGCTGCCACGGGTGGTCTCGTGCTCGCCGGTGCGGGGCTGGCCGTCGCCGACTCCGGCGCGCAGGGTGCCGCCGTCCAGTCCCCGGGCGTGCTCTCCGGCAACCTGATCGAGGTCCCGGTCAACGTGCCGGTGAACCTGTGCGGCGACACTGTCGACGTGATCGGCCTGCTGAACCCCGGGTTCGGCAACACCTGCGTGGCCCAGTAGTTCCCCCGCCGGCCGCGGATCGGCCGGGTCGGGACGGCCCCCGGGCGCTCTTCGGCGCCCCGGGGCCGCTCGCCTTTTCCGGGGGACTGGCACAGATGTGGCGGATGCTCCGGTTGATTCGAAAGCAGGATGAGGACATGCGACAGGTCGCAAGGAAGGGCCTGCTCACCGTGGTCGCCACCGGAGGGGCCCTCGTGGCCACCGGCGGGCTGGCCCACGCCGACGCCGGAGCGGCGGGAACGGCGGCGGGTTCGCCCGGCGTCGCCTCGGGCAACTCCGTGCAGGTCCCGGTGCACGTGCCGGTGAACGTCTGCGGCAACTCGGTCGACGTGATCGGCCTGCTGAACCCCGCGTTCGGCAACAGCTGCGCCAACACCTCGTCGGGCGGCAACGGTTCGGGCGGGCACGGAAGCGGCTCGACCGCGGCCGGGCACACCGCCGGTTCGCCCGGCGTCGGCTCCGGCAACCTGGTGCAGCTGCCGGTGGACGCCCCGGTCAACGCCTGCGGGCTCTCCGTCGACGTGGCCGCGCTGCTGAACCCGACACAGGGCAACGTCTGCGGCAACCACGAGGGCACCCCGGGGACCCCGGGCACGCCCGTCACCCCGAGCTCGCCCAGCACCCCGCCGAGCACGAGCACGCCGGACACCCCGCAGCCGAGCACGCCGGGCACGAACACCGTCGCCGAGACCGGGACCCGCACCACGGCCCTGGCCGACACCGGCGCCGCCGGCCTCGGGCTGTCCGCCGCGCTCGCGGGCGCGCTGCTGCTCGGCGGCGCGGTGCTCTACCGCCGCGGGCACGCCTCCGCCCGCCACTGACGGGCACCGGCCCGACAGCACCGGCGGTGGCCCCTACGGGCGCACCGCCGGATGCCCGACCGGACGGCCCGCGGCGGCCGTCCGGTCAACGTGCGCGGATCACCAGGTGGCCCGCACCTGGCGGATGATGCGGCGCCGCAGCCGCACCCGCCGGCTGCCGTCCGGATACAGCCGGACGCGGTCCAGCTCCCAGTGCCTGTACTCGGCTTCGTCGGTCAGCAGACGTGCCGCGTCCTTGCGGGAGACCTCCCGCGGCACGTACATCTCTCTGAATTCGTATTCCGGCATCGCATCTATTGTGCGGGCAACACCCCGGTGCGGATAGCGTCTGCCTCATGTCTGATGACGTGCAGCCCAGCGTGGCGGAGGTCCGTGCCGCCGTAGCGGCGGTCAAGGCCGCCCTCGACCGCCACCTCGAGGCGATCGAGAACCGTATCGGTGACGACGACCCCGCCGTGTACGAGGCGTTCGAGGCGCTGGCTTCGGCCGCGGAGAGCTATGACGAGTTGCTGTACGACACCTACGACGAGGTGACCCCGTTCGAGGTGCCCTCGGGCGAGGCGATGCCGGAGTACGGCGGTCCGGCGGACCCCGAGGCGTTCAGCGTGCTGATCCGCCGCGACTACGTCGTCGCCGAGCCGGACCGGCTGTTCGCCCAGGCCCGGCGGGCCGGCGACGGCGAGTCCGCCGCGGACGCCTCGGTCAGCGCGGCGCTCGGCGTGGTCTTCGGCGAGTACGAGCCCGACGAAGTGGCCCAGCGCCACAAGGAGTTCGGCCTGGAGGAGGGCGACTCCACGCTCTGGGTGGCCGCGGTGGAGCCGGCCGAGCCGGGGGAGTGGCTCGACGCCCCCTTCGACGAGGTCGACCCGCAACTCGTGCTCTGCCGGTTCGACATGAGCGCGGTCTTCGACGACGAGGTGGGCGCCCTGGACGCGGACTAGGCCCGGCTGCGCGACGAGGAGGACCCCGCGGCGCCGGGGCTCCGCGACGGGACGCTGCACCCGCCGCCGGGCCCCGGCGCCGCGGCGGCTCCCACCGGGGGCCGCCGGCTGCCGGCCCGCGGCGGGCCCCGCGGGACGGCGGCCGGCAGCACGCCCTACTCGTCCGCGGCCAGCTCCTTGAGGACCGGGACCAGGCGCGTCGTACGGGGCTTGGCCGCGGGGTCGGCGACCGCCGCGGCCAGCGCCTGCTCGGCGCCCTGGACCACCGAGAGATGCCGTGCGGCGCGGCTGAAGGCCGTGTAGACCCAGGCGCGGGTGAGCAGCGGGCCCGCGTCGCCCGGGACGACCACGACCACCGCCGGCCAGCGCATCCCGGCGGCCTGGTGGCCGGTGATCGCCCAGCCGTGGCGGACCGCGCCGGCCACCTCGTCGCGCGGCACCAGCACCGGGCCGTGCGCGCAGTCCAGCCGCAGCCCGCCGGGCTCCGCGCCGGCCACCGTGCCCGGCAGCGCCCGGCCCGCGGCCGGCACGTACACCACCCGGTCACCGGGGTCGAAGCCGGCGAACCGGCCCTGGCCCGGGTTGAGCCGCTCCTTGAGCGCCGCGTTGAGCGCCCGCGTGCCGACCGGCCCGCCGTGCGCCACGGTGATCACCTGCACCTCGCCGGCCGGGACGCCGAACGCCCGGGGCACCGAGTCGGCCACCAGCTGCACCGCGCGGTGCACGGCCTCGCGCGGGTCGCGGACCGGCACCACCACGACCTCCTTGTCCGGGGCCTCCACCGCGGCGAGTTCGCCCACGCCGACGCACGAGACCAGCTCGCCGATCGGGCCGGGGTCCGGGGTGCGGGAGGCGACCCGCGGGCAGATCCGCGCGGTCAGCAGGTCGGCGAAGGCGCGGCCGGGGCCCGCGGACGGCAGCGTGTACGGGTCACCGCTGAGCACCAGCCGGGCGCCGTCGGGCAGCGCCTCGACGAGGTCGGCGGCCTCCACCACGGACAGCTGGGGCGCGTCCAGCACCGCCAGCAGATCCAGCGCGAGGGCGGCGTCCGCGGCCCGTCCCGGGCCCTGGCCGCCGTCCAGCAGCCCCTCCACGGTCACCGCGGCGTCCTCGCCCACCGCCTCGGCCAGCCGGCGGCGGCCGTTCTCGGTGTACGCGGCCGCGTACGCGCGCAGGCCCGCCCGCCGGGCGGTGGCCACCAGCGCCGCGGGTTCCGCGCGGGCCGCCTCCCCGCCGGTGTGCAGCACGAGGCCGCTGCCGGCCACCGCGCGGATCAGCTCGGCGGCGGACGGCGAGGGGGCCGCGACGGCGGCCTCCTCCCAGCCGGCGCTCGCGGAGCCGTCAGGGTCCAGCGAGCGCAACAGCCGCACGCAGCCGTCGGCCAGGCTCTCCTCGGCCAGGGCGTAGCGGTCGAGGCCGAGCAGCAGCGGCACGTCGGCCTCGGCGGCGAGGTCGGTGTCCCCGTCGTCCTCCGCCTCGTCGGCGTCGCCGGTGCCGGGGAGTTCCTTGGTGGTGTCCCGGAAGACCAGCACCTGGCCCTCCTCGACCGCCGTGGCCACCGCCGCCGCGGGATCCGGCAGGGAGTTGCGGGCCAGCTCCGACCTGAGCCGGTCGGCTTCGAGCGCGGTGTGCCCGGCGGCGGCCGCCCGCTCCATGAGATGGCCGATCAGCGCGCGGGCCCGCCGTTCGTCGCCGGGGCCGGCCGCGCCGCCCAGCAGCGCGCGGGCGAAGGCGTCCGCGTGCTCCACCCGGACGCCGTCGAGCGCGAGCACGCCCCACGGGTCGGCCCGCAGCGACTCCGCGGCGCCCTCGCCCAGGACGCGGACGGCCGCGACGGCCAGGGCGTCGGGCGCCCCGCCCTCGGTCAGGACCGCGCGGACCGCCTCGACGGCGGCCGGGTCGACCTCCGCGGCCGGCCGTCCCGCGCGCGGCCGTTCGGCCGGGCGCGGGCGGGACGGGCCCTCGCCGGCGCCCGGCTGCGCCTGCGCGGCGCCGCCCTTCGCGCCGTCCTCGTCCGCGACCTCGTCCGTGTCCTCACCGGCGGCCTCGCCGACGGCCTGCGCACCCGGCGCGCCTTCCGCCGCCTCCGCCGCCTGGGTCTCCGCGATCTCCGCGGCCATCGCCTCGCGCCGCTTGCGCCGCGCCGCGGCCGCGTCGCCGCGGGGTGCGGGCGCCGACGGGCTCTCGCCCCGCTCGATCGACCGGACCGCAGCCGCCAGCGCGGCCAGTCCGCCTGCCCCGCCGGAACCCGCCCCGCCGGAACTCGTCCCGCCGGAACCGTCCGCAGGACGCCCGGAACCGCCGGCGCCGGATCCGCCCGACCCCGAACTCCCGTCCCCCGAGCCGCCCGCCGGGGTGGCACCCGGTTCCGATCCGCCCGGCCCCGAACTCCCGTCCCCCGAGCCGCCCGCCGGGGTTGCACCCGGCATCGAGCTGCCGGGCCCCGAACTCCTGGCCCCCGAGCTGCCCGCCGGGGTGGCACCCGGCATCGAGCTGCCCGACCCCGAACTCCGGGCCCCTGAGCCGCCCGCCGGGGTGGCAGGCGACTCCGAGCCACCCGGTCCCGAGGTGGCGCCTCCGGAGCCGGAAGCCGAGCCCGCGCGGGACTGCGCGGCCCCCGGGGCGGCGGCAGCCGCGGCAGGTGCGGACGGGGGACGCGTGCCCTCCCCGGACGGGGGGATCGTGTCGGTCACAGCGAAAGCCTTCCGTGGAGCGGCCGGGCCGCGGCTCAGAGGGTGCTCCAGTCGTGGTCCGGGTAGCGGTGCAGCGGCGCGGAGACGTCGTCGAGCGCCAGATTGATCTCTTCCGGCAGACTAAGGGCCTCCACTGACAGTGCGGCCGTCAGCTGCGCGGCGTTGCGCGCGCCGAGGATCGGGGCGGCCACGCCGGGGCGGTCGCGGACCCACGCCAGGGCGACGTGCAGCGGCGCGACGGCCAGGCCGTCGGCCGCTATGGCCAGCGCGTCCACGATCAGGCGGGCCGTCTCGTCGAGGTAGGGCGCCACGAAGGCGGCCATGTCCTCGGAGCCGCCGCGCGAGTCGGGCGGGGCGCCGTGCCGGTACTTGCCGGTCAGCACCCCGCGGCCGAGCGGCGAGGAGGGCAGCAGGCCGACGCCGAGGTCGATCGCGGCCGGCAGCACCTCGCGCTCCACGCCCCGCTGGAGCAGCGAGTACTCCATCTGCGTGCTCGCCAGCGGGGTGCGGCCGGGCGCGGCGAGCTGCCAGGTCGCGGACTTGGCGAGCTGCCAGCCGCAGAAGTTGGACACGCCGACGTAGCGGGCGCGCCCGGAGCTGACCGCGATGTCCAGCGCCTGCATCGTCTCCTCCAGCGGGGTGCCGGGGTCGAACGCGTGCACCTGCCACAGGTCGACGTAGTCCGTGCCGAGCCGCTGGAGCGACGCGTCGAGCGCGGACAGCAGGTGCCCGCGCGAGGTGTCGAACCGCCGGTCGGGGTCGGGGACGCTGCCCGCCTTGGTGGCGATGACCAGGTCGGAACGCGGCACCAGGTCCTCCACCAGCCGCCCGAGCAGGTACTCGGCACCTCCGTCGGCGTAGACGTCCGCGGTGTCGACGAGCGTGCCGCCCGCGTCCCAGAACGCCTTCAACTGGTCGGCCGCGTCGCGTTCGCCGGTGGTACGGCCCCAGGTGAGCGTGCCGAGCCCCAGCCGGGACACGCGCAACCCGGTACGGCCGAGGTGCCTTTGCTCCATGACCGCTGAGGTTAGTGCCCGCACCCGCCGAATGGGCGGCAGTGACGTACCTGACAGGGGCCGGGGTGCCGGGAGGACGCTACAGTCCGGAGGGACAACGACGTTACTGGTCAGTACGAAGATGTGTGAGAAGGGGAGCGCCATGCGGCTCGGGATCAACCTCGGCTACTGGGGTGCCGGGATGGACGCGGACAACCTGGCCGTCGCGCAGGAGGCCGACCGGCTGGGCTACGCGGTGTGCTGGGCGGCCGAGGCCTACGGCTCCGACGGCCCGACGGTGCTCTCCTGGGTCGCCGCCCAGACCGAGCGGATCGACGTCGGCTCGGCGATCTTCCAGATCCCGGCCCGCACCCCGGCGATGACCGCGATGACCGCGGCGACCCTCGACTCGCTGTCCGGCGGCCGGTTCCGGCTCGGCCTCGGCGTGTCGGGCCCGCAGGTCTCCGAGGGCTGGTACGGCGTCAAGTTCGACAAGCCGCTCTCCCGCACCCGCGAGTACGTGGAGATCGTCCGCAAGGCGATGTCCCGCGAGCGGCTCAGCTACCAGGGCGAGCACTGGACCCTGCCGCTGCCCGGCGGGCCCGGCAAGCCGATCAAGCTCACCGTCCACCCGCAGCGCGAGCACATCCCGCTGTACATCGCCGCCATCGGCCCGAAGAACCTGGAGCAGACCGGCGAGATCGCCGACGGCGCGCTGCTGATCTTCCCCTCCGCCGGCCACCTGGAGGACACCGCGCTGCGCCACATCAGGGCCGGTCGCGCCAAGGCCGGCCTGACGCTGGACGGCTTCGACGTCAGCCCCACGCTGCCGCTGGCGCTCGGCGACGACGTGTCCGCGCTCGCCGACATCTTCCGCCCCTACACCGCGCTGTACGTCGGCGGCATGGGCAGCCGCAAGCAGAACTTCTACAACCAGCTCGCCCAGCGCATGGGTTACGAGAAGCAGGCCGCGGAGATCCAGGACAAGTACCTGGCCGGCGACAAGGACGGCGCCGCCGCCGCGGTGCCGCGCGAACTCATCGACTCCACCTGCCTGCTGGGCCCGGTGGCCCGCATCGCGGACCGCATGCGGGAGTACGCGGAGGCGGGCGTCACCACCCTCAACCTGAGCCCGGCCGGCTTCACGCTGGACGAGCGGGTGGCCGGGCTGCGCGCGGGCGTCGAGGCCCTGGAGCTGGCCGGCCTGGCCTGAGGTGTCCGACACCCCCCGCCGCACCGCGCCCGCCTGACGGGACGTCACGGGGCGGGACGGCGACCGGCCGGCTCAGCTGGGGACCAGGCGCCCCAGCAGCCGGCCGAAGTCGATCAGCCGCGCTATCTGCCCCGGCCCGCCGTCGTCCAGCGACTTGCTGAACCGGAACGCCTCCGGGCGGAACTTCGCCGAGGTGACCGGCAGCGGCGAGTCCGGGTCGGCGGCCACCGCGCTCAGCTCGTGCGGCATCGCGGTGGCCAGCACCACGTACACCCCGCGGTCGATGCGCCGCCCCAGTTCGTCCCGCCCGACCAGGGTGCGCATGCCCACATGCCCGATCGAGTCGAGCGGCAGCACCTGCACCGAGGAGTCCAGCACGGTGCCGCCCGGCGCCTTGTCGTCGGCCAGTTCCTCGCTGTGCCACAGGATCAGCCGGCGCCCGTCGCACACCGCGGCCTCCTGCCACACCGAGGTGCCGGCCTCGGTCAGGTCCACCACGCGCTCCAGGGTGAAGCCGCGGACCCTGCGGTGGCCGAGCACGCCGCCGATGGCGTCCAGCGCGATGTCGGCGTGCAGGAAGTACGCGCCCGCGGCGTCCTCGATGCGGCGGAAGGGAGACCAGTCCGCCCCGGCGGCACCCGCCCCCGACACGGTCTGCGGACGGCTCCTCGTCGCCTTCCCGAACATCTCCACCCGCTTCGCGATCCCGACTCCCGGGCCCCCTCGGCCCCCACTGCACCTTACCCAGGGGGCCGGACAGTCAGGAGCACGCAGGAGCCGCCGGATCGCCGGAATTCCGCGGGGATTCCCGCGGCCGTGGTGGGGGCTCGGGGGGATCTTCCCCGCCACGGCCGTCATCCAGCACAACGCCCGCGCGCCCGAAGGGTTACGGTGGCGGACATGCCCACCGTCATCCTCGTCCGGCACGGCCGTTCGACCGCCAACGCCGAGGGAGTGCTGGCCGGCTGGAGCCCGGGTGTCGCCCTGGACGACACCGGCCGGGCCCAGGCCACCGCGCTCGCCGCCCGGCTCGCCGCCCTGCCGCTGGCCGCCGTCGTCAGCAGCCCGCTCCAGCGCTGCCAGGAGACCGTCAAACCGCTGCTGGACACCCGGCCCGAACTCACCCTGCACACCGACGATCGGGTCGGCGAGTGCCACTACGGCGACTGGACCGGACGCAAGCTCAGCGAGCTGGCCGAGGAACCGCTGTGGGCCACCGTGCAGCGGCACCCGTCCGCGGCCGTCTTCCCGGGCGAGGAGGGCGAGTCGCTGCGCGCCATGCAGGCCCGCGCGGTCGACGCGGTCCGCGAGTGGAACTCCCGGATCGAGAAGGAGAGCGGCCCGGACGCGGTCTATCTGGTGTGCTCGCACGGCGACATCATCAAGTCCCTGGCCGCCGACGCCCTCGGCATGCACCTCGACCTCTTCCAGCGGATCAGCACCGAGCCGTGCTCGGTCACCGTGATCCGCTACACCCCGCACCGCCCGTTCCTGTTGCGCCTCGGGGACACCGGGGACCTCAGCAGCCTCGCCCCGGCCCCCGGTCCCGCCCAGGGCGCCGCGGACGACGCGGTGGTGGGGGGCTCCACCGGGACCCGGTGATCGGCTTCGCAGTAGGGTGGGTGACCGGTACAGCAGCCGATCGGACAAGCAAACGGAGCAAGGCGTGCCCCGTCAGGTCTTCTTCTTCGAACACCCCGACCGCTTCGTGGCCGGGACCGTCGGCCAGCCCGGCCAGCGGACGTTCTTCCTGCAGGCCACCGCGTCCGGGCGGACCACCAGCGTCGCCCTGGAGAAGACCCAGGTGGCCGCACTGGCGGAGCGCGTCGACGAGCTGCTGGACGAGGTCGTGCGCCGCAGCGGCGGCAGCGCCCCGGTGCCGGCCGTCGCACCCGCGGAACTCTCCGACACCGCACCGCTGGACGTACCCGTGGAGGAGGAGTTCCGGGTCGGCACGATGGCCCTGGCCTGGGACGGCGCCCACGAGCGGATGGTGATCGAGGCGCAGGCCCTGGTCGAACTCGTCGGCGACGACGAGGACGACCTGGAGGCGGCCGAGGAGGAGATGCTGCAGGACGAGGAGAACGGTCCGCCGCTGCTGCGGGTCATGCTCACCGGCGCCCAGGCCCGCTCCTTCGCCAAGCGCGCCCTGGACGTGGTCTCCGCGGGCCGCCCGCCGTGCCCGCTGTGCAGCCTGCCCCTGGACCCGGAAGGACACGTATGCCCGCGCCAGAACGGGTACCGGAGGTCGGCCTGATCCCGGCGGCCCCCGGCCGGCCCGAGCCGGACGATCGCGGCGCCGCCGGTGCCCCCGATGACACGCGGGTCCTGCTGCACGGCGAACTGACGGTGCGCGGCCAGGTCCGCGAGGCGTCCAACGCGGTGCTCTTCTGCGAGGCCGCCCTCGACGGGCGGAGCGTGGCGTGCGTCTACAAGCCGGTCGCCGGCGAGCGCCCGCTGTGGGACTTCCCCGACGGCACGCTGGCCCAGCGCGAGGTCGCCGCCTACCTGGTCTCCGAGGCCACCGGCTGGGGCCTGGTGCCGCCGACCGTGCTGCGCGACGGGCCGTACGGCCAGGGCATGGTCCAGCTGTGGATCGACGTGGCCGGCGCTGCCGGGGACGCCGGGGACGGCGACGGGGAGGTCGAAGGCGACGGCGGGTCAGGGGCCGAGGGGGACGGCACCGGACCGGAGCCGCTGCTGGCGCTCACCGAGGACCTCGAACCCGCGCCGGGCTGGAAGGCGGTGGTCGAGGCCGAGATCGGCGAGGGCCGCACCGCCCTGCTGGTGCACGCCGACGACATACGCCTGCGCCGGCTGGCCGTGCTGGACGCGGTGATCAACAACGCCGACCGCAAGGGCGGCCACCTGCTGCCCGCGCCGGACGGCCGCCTGTTCGGCATCGACCACGGCGTGACCTTCCACACCGAGGACAAGCTGCGGACGCTGCTGTGGGGCTGGGCGGGCGAGCCGCTTCCCGCCGAGGCGGGCCCGGCGCTGGACGCGCTGGCCGCCGCGCTCGACGGCGACCTGGGGGAGCGGCTGGGGGAGTTGCTGACCACCGCGGAGACCGCCGCCCTGCGCGAACGCGTCCGCCGGCTGCGCGCGGACGGCGTGCACCCGGAGCCCGGCGGCCAGTGGCCGTCGATCCCCTGGCCACCGGTGTGAGCCGCACGCCGCCGCCCCACGGCCGACCGCCCGGCCGGTCGGCCCCGCCGTTTTGACGCACGGCCGTCCGGTTAATCTCATGACATGCATGCCTGGCCCGCTTCCGACGTCCCCGCCCTTCCCGGCACCGGACGCCCCCTGAGTCTCCACGACACCTCGACCGGTGGACGGGTGACCACCGACCCCGGCCCCGTGGCCCGGATCTACGTCTGCGGGATCACCCCGTACGACGCCACCCACATGGGGCACGCCGCCACCTACAACGCGTTCGACCTCGTCCAGCGCGTGTGGCTCGACACGAAGCGCCAGGTCCAGTACGTCCAGAACGTCACCGACGTCGACGACCCGCTGCTGGAGCGCGCGGTGGCCACCGGCGACGACTGGACCGCCCTCGCCGAGCGCGAGACCGCCCTGTTCCGCGAGGACATGACCGCGCTGCGGATGCTGCCGCCCGCGCACTACATCGGCGCGGTCGAGGCGATACCGGGCATCGTGCCGCTGATCGAGCGGCTGCGGGACGCCGGCGCCGCCTACGAGCTCGACGGCGACGTGTACTTCTCGGTGGACGCCGACCCGCACTTCGGCTCGGTGTCGCGGCTGGACGCGGCCGCCATGAGGGTGCTGTCCGCCGAGCGCGGCGGCGACCCGGACCGGCCGGGCAAGAAGGACCCGCTGGACCCGCTGCTGTGGCTGAGCGCCCGCGAGGGCGAGCCCAGCTGGGACGGCGGTTCGCTCGGCCCGGGGCGCCCCGGCTGGCACATCGAGTGCGTGGCGATCGCGCTGGACCACCTCGGCATGGGCTTCGACGTCCAGGGCGGCGGGTCCGACCTGGCCTTCCCGCACCACGAGATGGGCGCCTCGCACGCCCAGGTGCTCACCGGCGAGTACCCGTTCGCCAAGGCGTACGTGCACGCCGGGATGGTCGCCCTGGACGGCGAGAAGATGTCCAAGTCCAAGGGCAACCTGGTGTTCGTCTCCGCGCTGCGGCGCGCGGGCGTCGACCCGGCGGCGATCCGGCTGGCGCTGCTCGCCCACCACTACCGGGCGGACTGGGAGTGGACCGACGCGGTGCTCGCCGAGGCCGAGGAGCGGCTGGCCCGCTGGCGGGCGGCCGTCTCGCGTCCCGACGGGCCGCCGGCGGAAGGGCTGCTCGACGAGGTCCGCGAGGCGCTCGCCGACGACCTGGACGCTCCCCGCGCCCTGCGCGCGATCGACGCCTGGGCGGCCGAGCAGGCCGCCACCGGGGGCACGGACACGGGCGCCCCCGGCCTCGTCTCCCGCACCGCCGACGCCCTCCTGGGCGTGGCCCTCTAACCCGGGCCCGACGACCGGCGCCCCCGCCCCCAAGGCCGGGGGCGCTGGTTCCGGTGCGTACCGGGCCCCGCGGAACCGCCGGCATTCGCCGGACACGGCCCGGCCCGCTGTTCGCCCGCGCGACCAGCCATCGCGGGCCCGCGGGTCGCCACCGTCCCGAAGGGGCAACCGGTGTCGTCTGCGGGCCGATGGCCGGTGGCCGGTCGCCCGCGCACACCCCTGGCAGTGGGCCTCCGCCACCCGGGGGCGGAGGGCCGGGCTAGTCCGAGGTGCCGTCGTCCTCGTCGTCGTCGGGCGACGCGTCGTCGGACGGTGCCTCTTCGGACGGCGGGGTCTGGGGGAGTTCGCGGAAGCGGGGGACGCCGT
>Ga0131853_10013316_pt1 | contig 15070 bp, 11 predicted proteins | sample TergutLab28metaG_FD_92764 | JGI IMG/M metagenome (GOLD analysis project Ga0131853, IMG submission 92764) | Labiotermes labralis P1 segment gut microbial communities from Petit-Saut dam, French Guiana - Lab288 P1 (version 2) (version 2) | ecosystem: Host-associated > Arthropoda: Insects >... | reverse complement strand
CTCCCCAGTGGTCTCTTTCCCTCCGGCTTCCCCACCAAGACCCTATACACCCCCCTCTCCTCACCCATACGCGCCACATGCCCAGCCCATCTCATTCTTCTCGATTTTATCACCCTCACAATAATGGGTGAGGAGTACAAATCATTTAGCTCTTCGTTATGCAATCTCCTCCATTCCTCCGTTACCTCGTCCCTTCTAGATCCAAATATTCTCTTCAACACAATGTTCTCAAACACCCTCAGCACTAAGTCAGTTAAATTTTTCAACCGTAATATTGTGAAAATATTCATGTTCCAGTGCTGAAATTCGACGTGTTTATACCAACAGCTCCGCGTGGCACGCGAAAGTCGACTGGAAGGCAAGTGGGGCGTGACACGAGTCAGTGATAACGCCTGCGTAACCCCATTAAATTCAAGCGCGCAGTTTTTACAAAACTATCATCCTACGATACCCATAAGTCATGTTTTGCCGTGAACGCACAAAGCAACACGCTTGGCACATTCACGACTAAGCGATTCTCGAAAACCAAGGCTTAAGTAAGAGTACATACAGGACTTAAGTCAATCTTCTCCTCAAAAAAGGCTCCCCATTTCGTCTCTGTCAACACGTCACCTGTGACGTGATGAAGGATTAGAGTGGAGGCCAGTAGGAGCCGTTGCCATGGTTACGCCATCATCTCGTCTCGTCCACTCCGTCAAGGCAATCAAAACCTTATTGATGAACTGTGTCAGTTGTCATGAACAGCAGGTCTAAGACGGCTGACGGCTGAGAAAGAGGCTTTCCTTGCACGAAGTACATAATATCGTTGTCTATCCGCCTGCCTCCTTGCCTGTCCGTTCCTCTTTCAACCTATCAATGACCATGTTTCGTACAACAACTTAATAAATTGAGAAATTTGGGGACATAACGGCTTGAATATGACAATACCGTCTTTTGACATAGGACGTTGTATAGTCCAACAGAAAAAAATGAAAACGTTTACCGCCATCTTCAGGGAAAGATTCTTCGCTGAAGAAGGAGGACGTTAAGTTTCCCAGAAACATTTTTGGGCCCTAGACAGAGTTAAACGATAGCGTCCTGATTTGTTTATTTACTGTTGGAGTATTGTTTTTTACTGACATAATCCTTCCGGCCGCCCTATGGCCCTGGGGTTGACTCAGCCTCTAAAAGAAATGACTACCAGAAATATTTCCTGGGGGGGGGGGTTAAAGGAGGTCGGTGCGTAGAGTTGGCAAACTTACCACCTTTATGTGACAATTGTCTTGAAATCTGGGAGCCTCAAACTCCTAGAATCCTAAGGGCCTCCCCAGGCCTGTAATGCAATTGCTTTACCTTTACTATTGACGACTGGATTTGCCGGCATTGTGTACGAAGTAGCAGGCTAGTCCTGCAAACCGGTCGGAACGCGGTAGAGGAGTGAAAGATCTACGCTCCTGTCGAAAAACACACCCCTTCCTCCAGGCTATGCATAGTCTATGTATCGACTGATTTACCAAGGCTCTGCATACATTGCAGAACAATACAGTGGTAATTATACGATCTTAAAAAAGTCCCGTCTTGCTACACAACCACGTGTTCTCGTGGTTTGTGCCACAACGTGTGGCCTTTTGCCAACTTCACCTATATTCGGTAGTACGACAGGAATCCTATTTTAGATTGGTGCACCCATAAAGCGGAACTTCAATTCTTTCCACCTGTGACAGGCTGAAAAAGATGGTGGGGTGGCTGATGGGATATACATTTTAAAGAACTAATCCAGCGACGGTGAGTGGAGTGCCTTCTTCAGAGGTCAGCGTAACATTCCTTTTGGATGAGGCTGGTGCTGAACCCCAGACCACAGGCACAAAACTCTTACGCGTAGAAATATATGAGCCTCTGCTGTAAGTTGAAAAGAGGACCTCAGATTTTTGTATTTTATGTTACCCTCTTCACTGAGCCACATTTCTCTCTCTGTACTTATTCTGTCATCCTTGGAGCCTTTGTTATGTCGAGCGATTGCTGATTAAGTCATGAAATGAGATTTTTTCTTTTGTCTTTTGTGTGGAGCAAATCAAAACCGAAGTCAAAGCGGTCGTTACGCCGTCTAGCTGATATTTTAGACGGACGTCCAGAAAGGACTGTCAAAAGGAACATGGGGAAAAATATGTATATATAAACCACAATTTTACTAACATGTATAAAATCGTGGGACCCTTAATACATTCATTTATAACTTTTTGAACAATTTCTACGTACCTTTTTTATTTTCATCTTTCAGTTATAACGGAGAATAAATTAACTACATGGAGCAAAATTAGACTCTTTAAGCTGTCCAAACCAATAGTTGTGGAAATGCGCACGGTCTATATATCACATCCATTACAGATTTCAGCGCTACGAATTCGCCTCTTCCTTTTATATCTATAGACCAAGAGAAGTAACAATAATTACAAGCTAGATGCATATGAGACTGTATTTCCGAAAGGTGTAGCTAGAGAGAGAGAAAAACATACAAGTCAAATACATCCTTCATCCATGTTTACTGTAAACCTCTCCTCTTCATAATCATTCTATTTAGATGTTTTTACTCCTCTCGTCTCACCGCTCCTCTCTTGCTCTTCCCTCTCTCTAGCATTTGGGATCAAGGATTATGTCAGCACCAGCTTCAGCCCCCTCCCCCCAAAATTTTTCCATGCCTTCGTTGTCATGGGCAGGCTCAGATCACCTTAACCGCCGGAGCATGATGCTGACAGCTTTACATAGTACATACAGATACAGAGTAGAAAAGTTAAAGAGAGTGGTAGTGGGGGGGGGGGAGATGCTGCTGCTGCTGCTACTGCTTCTGAAAATGAAAATGTACTGTTGTGAATGTTTTCCCTTCCCCAAAACCACCAATCAAAGGAGGAGAATTTCTGATTTCGGTTGTCATTCTGACGGCGTTTCTATTTATTTCACATCGAAACTTTAATCGCAGTAATACAGAGCACTGTAGTCCTGCGTAATATTCTATACACATGTTCTCCAAATTCTATCTTTTGCGACCGTGCTTACGTCACTGACCTTGTTGTTTATTTAATCAGGATATTTAACCTTTTGACACCTAATATCAACTATAGTGGTCGTACCGCACCGCTGACCTCTAAAGTTGCATTTTATATATTTATTCAACAAATATAGGTACTGAATATTTTAAACATGGCATATACTCTCCGTTTTCTTTCCTTCACAATGCCGTTTGTTTCATAATTCTAACGTATTTGGTTGCTGTATTATTCACAATTTATATGCAGGATGTGCTAAAATTAAACAAATAATTCCGGCGCCAAAAGGTTAAACAGTGCTGCAATGAAATCCAAATACTTTTATCAGCATATTCAGGACTAAAATTATTTGTCCGTTTACTTCATAAAATATTTATTACATCGGTAGACGCTTGACGTACAGTATGTACACTATCGCATCCTGTCTGATAGACGAAATTTTAAATAATGAAAGGTTTTCGATTTAAATTTCACTTGAAGGTAAGTTATGTTGAATCCACATGACTGAAGGTATGTTCTTTCAGCAGTAACGAATGTGGACCCCCCCCACCCCACCCCCAATTATTCCCATTGAGCAACTTCAGAAATAAAATATGTGTATGGATACACAAGCCTGCGTTACTTTTGCTTTTTCCAATGAGGGAACGCATATAAATCGAAGTTCGTTGGCGGGACGACAGTCAAACTTCACATAAAGCATGACATGCTTTTACGAACAGGGCTTAGAAAGAAAACGTTCGTGTCTTCGGAACTGCATAATGGAGGAGCCAGTGTCTGTGTGACCCTTTCAAAACTGTACGTCATTTCTATGTAAACAATAATTGGCCTGTATTTGTTTACTCTTGAGACAACAGTCATAGTAATACCATCGTTCAAGTGTTAATTTATTGAAATAAAGTGAAATGCTAACTTGATGCAACTAGGTAATTTTATTAATGTATTCTTAGCTCGACACGTTTCGGATACACACGCCAATCATCAGGAGCGTTAGATGTTGAGTTGCAGCATATTGCTTTCTGCACCGAATTTTTGGATGGGTGGTGGTCTTGAGAGCCGCTGCGTAGGTCGTGTGTACGGTGCGAATGGTGCCGTGCGACCGCACGATGATGGGCCAATGTACCCGAAACGTGTCGAGCTAAGAATACATCAATAAAATTACCTAGTTGCATCAAGTTGGCATTTCACTTTATTTCATGAGGAAGGTGCACGGTCAAACAACCCTCAAATTTTAATTTATTATTATTATTATCATCATCATCATCACTGTAACCATACGCCGTCATTGTCACACTGCTGCTTCGAAAAATATGAGTCTATAAGATTTTATTGTCCGAAGTGTAAAAGCTCTATTCACTTTTTTTCTCAGCAACAGCAGTTCAAGGAAAAACTTGTTTCTTTTCCGGCAATCTATTTAATTGTTCTATTAACCTCTTACAGACAAAACGTAATCTACTTTATATAAGGACTCAGTACGTACCGCGCTGTAAACACTTACCACCACGGTTATAAAAACCAATCAGTTAATGATGTATAAAGCAAACGTCGCTGTTTGTTCTGAGATCCTTACAAAACACCCAACGCAAAGTGAGCACTATGTAGAATATTTGAATGTTAAACCTGGCGGTATGTAAACAAACCGCTAGGCTTTAAAAGGTTAAATTTTTTCTCGCATAAACGTATTTTGTATCTTAGGCCTGTAGCAAACACTCGTCATTCAGGTAGCCTTTAATGTCACTCTGCATCGCCCTATCCATCACAATCAGCATATTGTATTGTGCTTTCATCCGTTTTAACCGAAGTCCCAAAATTTGGTTGGTATTATCAAGGTTTAAGTAGAGGAAGTCTTCAATATATGTTTATTTTACCAAATTTGGCATGTATGTTTTTTATGCTTTGCTGCTTCTATTGCTCTTTACTGCAATAAAATTAGGCTCATAGTATAAGTACTTATTTCAGTACTTTCGGTGAATCACAAAGTGTGACATATAAAATTATTCGGTTGAACTTTTAAGAGAACTTTAACCAAGTCGTAAGATTCCTTTAGACTTATAGTAACACACTCACTGGGCGAAATTTTGTCAGAAAAATACATCACCCATACTTCAAAACAAAATTATGTATTAATGTCTGGAATTTTCGAAGAGATCGAGCAGACTACGCCGCAAAATAACACATCTTATGCAGAACAGATACTGCCAACACTCATTCAAATTAATTTTAAAGGTAAGTTTTAAAATTCTTAAATTTTCGATACTGAACACACTCGAAGTTTCGCTACTCACTTAAAGACCTGCTGAAGTACGAATGAAACTGCCCACACCTTCCTACTGACAATTTTCCCTAAATATAGGAAACTCTATAATCATAACTTTGTGTATTTAATTTAACTGCTGATTCCAGGGTCCCGCGCGATCTAAGGCGCGGGTCTGCGACCGCTTGCTTGCTGGGATTGTGTGTTCAAACCCCCTGTCTCTTGTGAGTGTTGTGCGGTACCAGGTAGAGGTCTCTTGGTCTGGCTGATCACTCGTCCAGAGGAGTCCTACCGATTGTGGTGTGTCCAATGAGTGTGACCGTGAAGTTTCAATCATGAGTAGGACGTGGTCTACTTGCGGCTGTTGTATCATGGGGAAAAAATGTTTAATTTAACGTATCTTCCCATTTTTATTTATCAAATGTCAACAGGAACGCCGTATCTTTAAAGGACGCTTAAGTCTCGGAATACTTTTCACGCCTGAAGCACAAAAATAACACCACTGATATGTGGCATAGGAACATACAAACACCTAACGCTTATCATTACCCTATAGTAAGCACAACCTCAAAGAAACGGCTTTAGTATTGAAACCATCAACCAACAAGTGGAAACCCGTGTATTCCCCTCTGCTCTACGGCTGTCTATTAAGTCCCCTTATTTAGTTCTCACAACTGCTGATCATACACATGTTCTCAAATTACGTGTTGATATAGTCTTGGTGTTTTACACGGCTGGTGGATATAAGGGTAGTATTGAGGGTGGCGGTGGATAGGGGATGACGACCTAGCACGTCACAAGGGGAGGGGATTCCCCTGAAGTCCTTTCCAGATCCTCTCTGTAGATGCCTTGTTGCATTATTCATCACCCATGAGTGCATTTTTCACATTGAACTGTGCACATACACTCGTGGGCAGCAAGTGCTATATTACAGACGTACCGTCAATATAGCGAGATGTTGAAATGTGAAGACAGATGCACGTTAGAGAACGTTAATACCCATGTAATAAGACAAAATGTAAAGGTACGGAGTGATGGTTTCCTCGGCACAAGAAGCATGAACAGACCTGATTAAAGAAAGGAATTGGAGAAAGGACATACAATTGAATTTCAATAATCTATTACGCCGAATTCTGTGTTCATACCTGTATTCCATCTTTTCTTTATACATCTCACTTACTTTCTTATAATCCACATTACATCTTATATATTCATGTCTTTCCATCTCTCTTTCTGTTGCTGTTCCTTCTCTTAATTTTCCCATTCGTTTATCAAGCTATTCTGTCACGGTTTTTCTACATCTGCTGCCCATCCATCTATCCTTCCCGCCATCCGACCAAGACTAAGAATAAGATGAAAACGGAATTCAAAGTAGGGTTTTTAAAAAGAATAGACTACATTATACCATGCCGCATCAGTTAAAATACATATCATGGAACAGCGTTTCTCAACCACCGGGCCCTGGCATCTATTATACCGGGCCGCGAGAGGTTCTCCTGGAATTGATAACTAATTTAAATGTCAATATACATTCATTTAAAATACCAACACTTGCACCTTGTCTTTAAAATATTGTAAAACCTTATTTGGTTGAAACACTTTAAAAACATTCATTAGTCTCCTACATGTTTCGGTTGCAATTTTTCAACCATCATCAGGGAGCATCAAAGTTCTGCTAAAGTTACTTATGTGCGTTGTATATACGGTGATAATGGTGTTGTGACAGCATGTCTGTAATTCATAATAACAGAGAAGTTAGTGTCGATATCTTTTTTAGGGATACACACCTAAACGTCTAATAGTTTTATATTATAGTCATTGACAAAAGCAAAATGGATGAAACAGTATCTTGTCTTACCGTTTTATGTGGCTGATGTTTTCAGATATGTTATGACCGGTCCTCCCCTTGTCTATCAGTCTTCGAGTGTACTGTATGGCATGAGTTCAGTTAGGTTGGCCAACCTAACTGAACTCATGCCATACAGTACACTCGAAGACTCCGATAGACAAGGGGAGGACCGGTCATAACATATCCGAATACATCAGCCACATAAAACAGCATGCTGTCACAACACCATTATCACCATATATATAACGCACATAAGTAACTTTAGCAGAACTTTGATGCTCCCTGATGATGGTTGAAAAATAGCAACCGAAACATGTAGGAGACTAATGAATGTTTTTAAAGTGTTTCAACCAAATAAGGTTTTACAATATTTTAAAGACAAGGTGCAAGTGTTGGTATTTTAAATGAATGTATATTGATTCAAAATGCACGGTGAAAAATTAAAAATAAATAAATAAATAATTTAAATGTCATTTTATATTTGTCAACATGCCACACCGTACACATAAATGTACTAATACTCTTTATGATTAAGCCATAATTAATTATTAATACTTATGTTAGTTTAATAATGAACTTAAAAAAATTGGAAAGTTACTGACGAGTAATTCCGTTGGGACCAGGCCCTCGTCTTATGGAAAAGAATTTACCGGGCCGCGGTCTCACAAAGGTTGAGAAACACTGTCATAGAAGAAACTTTATGAAACACGTTACAACACACGAGGACGTAATTCTAATAATAGTCCTTATACATACATTTTAAAAGTATTTAGATCTTATAATCGTATGTTTTAGCGTTATAAAAATAATGGCTGTCAAAATGAGCCCATTAGATTCTTATTGTATCTTCCTTTTTAAGATTTCTGTACTGACATTCCCGACGATGGTCTAAGTACAAGACGAAACATCTAGCATACATGTCAAGGTAAATAATTTAGCTAAATTAAACCCGTGTTGTGTTAGACTGAACAAGTGTGGTTTGCTAAGATGAAAATGGAACGGGGAAGAATAGGTGGTAAGACTGGCAGATGAATACAATAAATTTGCTGAGGATCTTGGCGATTATTAGACAAGTCGGCACATTAGACTACACAAATATTTAACTAATTATATGAGAAGTCAAGTTAGTATTTCCAGCTTATAAGATCCAATTTATGAACATGCTTATCCTCACAAATCCTAATACCACAGCGGCCTTCAGGGAAAAGAAACGTAAAAGCCAACTATTGCTACTGTATCTGATGTTTATTGGACAGTGCATCATTGTGATAAATTGAGAATAAAAAAAAACCAACTAAATGCCACTGATTATTTTATTTTACTTTTTATAGGCTCAACTTGTTTCGGGCATTACTATGCCCGTCATCTGGAACTCGCGGCTATGATGTTGATTACCACATTGGTCGTTTCTTTCTTGTCCGGGCTGCAGGCTAAAGCACCACAAAGTTGTGCTTTAGCCTGCAACACAGACAATACTCCAGCCCAACCGCACATAACCTCCAACATACAGCAAACCAAGAACGAAACGACCAATGTGGTAGTCAACATCATAGTTGCGAGCTCCTGATGATGGGCATAGTAATGCCCGAAACATGTTGAGCCCATAAGAAGTACAATAAAATAATTAATGGCATCTAGTTGGTTTTTTTATTCTCCAGTCATTGTTACTGTATTTACAGTTTTCTTTTTGAGCGGACAATATTGTCCTGAAGACTGAACAGAAACGAATTCTGCAAGGCGACAGTGATTGATCGATACTTCTTCACGCAGCTGTCCGCAGTGACGTCACACGACGCCCTACCTACACCCTTCCACAGAGATTCACCTATTATCTCGAGCTACAGGGGATAGGCCGTTAGGATAAGAATGGTGCTTGACAACTGACAGAAAATAAATCGAGCAAACATTTACTTGCTCAATGATTATTGTTGTATTTAATTATAATGCTTCAAACTAAAAATATGTGTCGTGTTGGATGAAATATGGCCATATGCATGTTTTCACAGAATTATTAAAACGAGGCGATTCCGGACTGCTTGAAGGTAGAACCAAGGAACTCGGCTGGAGAGGATGAGAAATCTTATGGCACAAAGTGGAACGAAGTTGAGAGAGAGGTGGAGAATAAGTTATTAGATAATTTTACAGGGCTCTTTGAAACGTACCCATTACAATGCATGTGTGAGGAAGCGAGAAATAATTACGAGTGTAGAACAGGTAGGGCTAAGTATGAGTTAAAAAAGGGCGCATTTAGTCTGCTCCAGAGTTCGACAAAGCCGATATTTGTGTAAAGGGTCTGAGAAACTCCGAAGCCTCAGTCAGGGTATACTTGTATTTGAAACAAGTAGGTTTACCTTCCGAATATAAGACTATAACAGTGATTCCCCACAGGTGTGCAGCGAGTCTTTAAAATGCCCACCGCAAGGGTGTAGAAAATAAGAATTTTCTTATAAAATTAAGAACATAAAATAAAATTTTAATGATTAAAATATGATTAAAACATTCCTTAGATACAAGCACACACATTCAGGGTTATGAAAAGAGGTGGGAGTTCCATGACGTCTTCATCTAAGGGGTCATAATTTTATGAAGTTTGGAAAGCAGAGTTATTTTTTAAGTTTTTAAATTAATATTTGTATCAGAACTTCATCTTGTGTTGTACGATGCTTTTATGCTCTCGTGTAATAAATAACACTATTCAAAAATTAGTACTTCTATTCAAAATGTTCGTTATCGACTATAACAGGAGTCTGCCGCGATGGGCATAAGGTTAAGAACCAATGGACTAGAATTTTACAGCTATAAACTACTGGTAAGAATTTATTATTTACAGTGTAGTGTTTCAATTAGTGAGTTAAAAACACTTTTAACAAATGCCATAAATTATAACACTCATTTTGAATCAGAACCGTGGTGTTGCATCTATAAGCTAATGGTAAGTTCCGGAACTAGTTGTCTGTTTTCAGTCTGCAAGATAAAACGTAGAATTATATTTCATTCTCATTTAATACCCTCGTTCCGGCCAATCTTCACGGTGTTACAGAACGAATATTTGTTTATGCGTTTGTCAGCTGGCGTTTGTTTGCAAATCAAATTCATCGCGCCGACAGTCAGATTACCAGTCAGAGTCCGGACCAGTAACGAGAGTAACGACAGTTAGGTTAATGGCAGAACTTAGAGGTAAACTTTAAAAATAATTTTACTCCTGATATGGATTAATGTTTCAGTATTGCCGAAGTACATGTATTCAAATTTATCTTTATCGTTGCACCTTGCATTTCGTAGAGGCATTTAAACATTTTGGAGCCGGAATTATTTTTTTTAATTTTAGCACACCCTGTATATAAAATGTGAATAACACAGGAACCAAACACGTTAGAATTATGAAACAAACTGAATTTTCAAGAGAAAAAAAACGGAGAGTGTATGGCATGTTTAAAATATTCAGTACCTATGTTTGTTGAATAAATATATAAAATGCAACTTTAGAGGTTAGCGTTGCGGTACGACCACTATAGTTGACATTAGGCGTCAAAAGGTTAATTAGCACACCAACTAATGCACATACATAAATTTTTTTACATTAAAACATTTAAAATCGCTCCAACATGTTTCGATCCTAAGATCATCTTCAGGGAGCTACACTTTTCCTTGCCAAAGTCACATTTTTTTTAAAACACTCACTGATTAATTTCCTTATATTAGCTTAGTGCTGTGGCAGCATGTGACTTTAGCAAGGAAAAGTGTAGCTCCCTGAAGATGATCTTAGGATCGAAACATGTTGGAGCGATTATAAATGTTTTAATGTAAAAAAAATTTATGTATGTGCATTAGTTGGTGTGCTAATTAAATGACATGCATTCAATTTTGTGCATTTCTTTAAAGTACAAAGGAAACGTAAAAGAAGGGGCTGTCATTCGTCCATCTACTTGTTCAGCCTACGGAAACACTCGAGGGAATACAATTTAAAACTTTTGCTGACATTGTTGCACCAAATATTGTCGGGATAGTTTAATTTGGTACGTAAAGTTCAAGTCGTAACGGTATTCAATTGAAGTTCAAAATGAAATTTGCCACTGTGATAAATGGTTCACCGTAATTTACGTATTATCACCCCGTTGTATTTGTCAAATCTCTATCGATTACAGGGTCCGAGTAACACAGCACTATGATTATCACGCATTCATTATATTTACTACAACATGTTTCAGCCGAATTAGACGGTCACCATCAGTTAGCCATAAAAATTCATAAAAATAATATAATATTATTATTTTTATGAATTTTTAAGACTCTCGAATTATACGGCTACCTGACGATGGAAGTTGAAGCTGGCCGAAACATGTCGTAGTAACTATGTGTATAATGAATACGTGACATTCATATTGTTGTGTTACTCGAATCCTATAATAGTTATAGGTTCACCGTAATTTGATAATACTAGCTTACATTATTAAAAATATGTCTGATTTTGTAAGTCATCTACATGGCACACACTTACGAAACAAAACAATCAACCGACTCAACGCGGTGACATTGGCTTTGTTAGCGTAGATCGCGTGTCTGTGTAAAGATTTAACAGCAAACAATGCCACTGACTTAAGAAAATTCCCAAAGAACGCATTTCTAAAATTACACAATCCATTACGTGCACATTTCTACCCTTCACAACAGCAATATCATGCGAAATCAGTGGTACAGGTCATTTGATGTGTGCGTAACATAAATAGTGGCCATTATTTAGAGCAATGGCACTAACTACACATACTTCACTTGACTCCAATCTACGTGAGGGTAACTCCCCCAGTCGGTGTAACAGCTAGCTCCAGTGTGTGGTATACACGATATATGTTGCATGTTTATACCCACAAAAACCACGCCGTGTCGCAAATCAACAAGACCAGGCACAGTAAGCAATCACAGCCCAGAGTTAAAAGGCATTATTAGCCTCACCACAGCACCACGGTTCGCCAAATGTTACAAAACACACTGACAAAAAAAATCATGTCCCTTTTACAGTTTATTTGTACGAGACCAGATTAAAAAAAAACAGTGGTCAATTAATTTTTCTTTGTAGGGTGAGATGAAAAAAACCACCTGGATTATCTAATCTATATCATGCAGCAATCTAATAATTATACCGTGCAAAATAGATATAAAATGATTTTCTTTATTGGTACAAGTGATACATTATGAGGATGACCGAATCATACAGCACGAATGGGTGGAACACGTAACGCCCTTCAGAGAGAGACGAGTGTGCATAAACGGCGTTAGTCGAAAGGAAATATTACTGGAACAGATCACCTGGAAGATCTGATAGTAAATGGAAAGAAGGAAAAAAATTGATACGGGATGTTTCAGACACGTTAATGAAAAATTCGATTTCTACAGGCAGAGGAATTTCTTGATCAGCTGATCGGATCGTGCTCTCTCACCAAGAACTCCATTTCACGGAGTTCCTGGTTCATGTCAGTCCATTCCTTTCGTAGTTTATATTAGGTCTTAAGGTAACAGCCTTCTTTCTGGGAACAGGCATGTGCCTACAAAATGAATTGCACTTTAACGATATTTCGGACCCTAGGAATCGTGGCTTCCTGAACGTAAATAACTATGGTCAAAACGTGCAAACTTAGAAATAGCACTGAACTATTTTTTCTTCTATATTTCACCTTTCTAATGTGCGTCATCACCGCTGTGTTTTTTACTATAGTAAGGAGTTAGGTATGTTAACACTTAACGTCGAACACAACTGTATTTGTTTTTATTACAAGGAGTTTACAACAACGACATGTTTCGGCCCCTATATGTGGGTTATCATCAGGTTGTGGTTAGACTTAGAGCTTAGGCTATACTAGCATGCGTGTAATGGTCTTGGGGCGTAATGGGGCGGGTTAGAGATATCACTGATTGTATCTATTCTTGTCCTAGTTTAAGTAATTATACATACATACATACATATGTATATATTACATTACATTATATTATACTCCCTAGCATAAGAAATAGTGCCTATGGGGAATAAAGAAAAAAGATACACCCGGGACCATGGTACCCTGTAATATAATATCTCGAACCCGCCCCATCACGCCCCAAGACCACTACACGCATGCTAGTGTAGCCTAAGCTCTAAGTCTAACCACAACCTGATGATGGCACACATATAGGGCCGAAACATGTCGTTGTTGTAAACTCCTATAATATAGTTACAAATATAGTTGTGTTCGACTGTAAGTGTTAACATACCGAACTCCTTACTATTTATTTCACCTTGTTTTCTCTCTACGTTCCGTCCCTTTCATCCTCTCTACCATTATTGTTTTATTCAACTTTATATTTTGTTTTCATGTCTTCTGCCTCTCAGTCCTTCTACATTCGTTGTACTGTGCCACAGCTCAATACGCCCAGGCCCTCCGCTTTTCCGGGTGTACGATTCGTGTTTGTAGATACTTCATAGGATTCCTTGCGACGGGAGGATATCCCGTCGCATGGTCGCTACCCACACAGAAAAAGCATAGACATACATACATACATAAGTGAAGCTGGATTCGAAACCAAAACCTACGGTCCGAGTTTCATAAGAGAGTGCACACCTTAGACCAGGCACCCACTGTGATCATCATTAAAGGTAAAATTCACCTTACGACAGGCCACGAAAGCCCAGAGTGGGAGTAGGCATATACTCAATTCTGTCTTTAACCTCGGCTCTAGATGGAGGTGGGTGGTCAACGCCACGGCCCGGCCGCTTTACCTCCGGCGAAGACCCGGTACCCATTGTATAAGAGGCTGGAGTGGGCCCCACGACAGATCTAGAGGGGTGCGGAAAATCTCGCCTCCCACTGGGATTCGACCCCCAGACCGCCCGGCCCGTAGCCAGCCGCTATACTGTCACGGTGGAATTTCATAGGCCAGTGTTGAGGACTAACAGAAGTTCTACATGCTCACAGACATAGGCCTTGTTAGGCTAATTGAATAGTAATGAACAACTTCGGCTCACACGGAAGCAAAAATTGAAATTGCAAATGTCTGGAATTAAAATATGACGGTGGCTTCAGTACTATAGTGCATACGAACACAAGTTAGCTCTACGACTGTGTGACCCACCAATGACGTGCTTCGTTACTAAGACTGCACAGATATCGGAGCGATTGTTGCGCACTTCCAGTTTTGTTCTCTCAGCATGGCGCTTTCAGACTAGCAACTTCTTTCCCAAAACAAAATAAGATGGAAATATTCGAACATACACACCTATGGTACCAAATAGGACGACCTGCCGCACGAGGCGTATCGCTTCTGCTTTGTAATGCCTGATCGCAAAGCTTTCTTCACACTTCCGCTTTGCAGAAAAGTCGTAACTGTTGTAATTAGTCCCGGAGGGTGGACGAAAGGCGGACAGAGTTCTTACGAAACGATGGGTCCGGATGTCGAACCCGAATTTAAAAAGCTCGACAAGAGAAGAGGAGCCATCAGGCGAAATGTATCTCACGTGGCAGCAATAAAACCGGGCAGAGGCGGCCACAGCTGGAACCAAGCTATAGTGTCGTGAATTACGAAGGGAAAGAATAGAATGGAGTATTAAGAGAGAGAGAAGGATAAGGAGATGGAAATTAAGATGATGACCAGACAGAAAATTCAAAACAGGAAGAAAGGAAGAGGACGAAAGAATGCAGGATTAGAATAGGAAAATGTTTACAAAACGAAAAAGAATGAGAACGGTAAGGAGAAGAATAACAAGGGGATAATTAAAACAACATAATTAGATGAAAGGTATTTAGGTGTATTATTGAACAACGTTGCCAATTGCTAAGATTATATAGCGTTGCAGCATAATACGGAAGATAAGTAGGTGGTGGTGGTGGTGGTGATGGTGGTGGTGGTGGTGGTGGTGGTGGTGGTGGTGGTGGTGGTGGTGGTGGTGGTGGTGGTGGTGGTGGTGGTGGTGGTGGTGGGGGT
>Ga0131853_10013312_pt1 | contig 15071 bp, 18 predicted proteins | sample TergutLab28metaG_FD_92764 | JGI IMG/M metagenome (GOLD analysis project Ga0131853, IMG submission 92764) | Labiotermes labralis P1 segment gut microbial communities from Petit-Saut dam, French Guiana - Lab288 P1 (version 2) (version 2) | ecosystem: Host-associated > Arthropoda: Insects >... | reverse complement strand
TACGGCATTGAACCCTGCCGTAAACTCTCACTGACTAGCAAGTGAAGTATTTTCGGGGCGGGGTTGCCGCGTAGCTTGAACCGTTTTTAAATGTCGTTTGCTATAGCTGTATCTCTTTTAAAGTGATACAGCTATAGTAGGGGGTTAAAATTTCAATAATTAAAGATAAAACAGCGCTACCTTTTGTGAAAGATAAAAGCAGCGCTGTTTTATTTCAAGGGCGAAGACACCCACTTCTAAGCCAAAGCTTACTTTGGTGAGAGCGGCGGGGCGAAAGCCTTGACTGAACTTTATGGAATTTTTATTTGCTTTTTTTATAGGCAACAGCCATTGTATTTATAAAATATTTAAAAAGCTTGTTCATTTCTTTGTGAGTGTGTATAAGGGTTTCCGGGTGCCATTGTACTCCTAAAATCAGTTTGTCTTTACTTTCTATAGCCTCAACAATACCGTCAACTGCTGTAGCGCTAACTATTAAATCTCTTCCTAATGCTTTAACAGATTGGTGATGCATGGTATTTGTGCGTAACTCGGTGCAGCCGAAAATTTCGTGAAGCAGGGTGCTTTTTTTTATTTTTATTGTGTGCAACACAATGTCGCTTTTATAGGTCTGTTGGTGAAGTATATAATCATTTTCATAGTTTGTAGGAATATCTTGATAGAGTGTACCGCCTTTTGCCACATTTAAAATTTGTTCGCCGCGGCAAAGGCCGAGAACAGGCATTTTAACTTCAAAAGCCATATTAAGTAAATTTATGACAAATGCATCCATGTCAGGCTGGACAGCACCTAGTTTAGGATGTGGTTCCTCTCCATAAATAGCTGGGTCAACATCTGCTCCGCCGGGAAGGAGCAGGCCGTCACATAAAGAGATATAGGTTTTTAAATGTTCGGGATCCTCCAAACAGGGTATGGGCATAGGGATACCACCATTCAGCTTGACTGCTTCTAATTCTGCTTTGTTGATGAAATACTTCTCTGATGAATGGAAAATAGGAGATGGTGTTATGTAGTAACTGCCTGGAATGCCAATAATTGGGGCCACAATATTACCTCCTTATTATTATAGTCAGGGTAGGAAATTGATTGTTTTGCTTGCATACATCATATTTTACACTATTATTTCGTTAATTTAAAGTATTATTTTTACTTCTGTTTTGTAAGATTTAAACCTTAAATAGCTGCTGAATCCTCACTGAGATACAGGAAGGGTAGAGAAGGTCAATTAGTTTAAAAACATCTAAGCTTGATTGAAGGTATTCTTTTTAAAGCTAACTTCTATAATTAGCTTTGCATTGTGGTTCTACTTAGTTTTTGATCAGACTTTTGGGGCATAAAGGCGTATTTATGGATATACTGCTACAAATGAAGGGATGAGTTTTATGCATTGTTATAAGCATATTAATGAGGTCTCTGTCACTGCATGTAAGGCTTGTGGCCGGCATATATGTGCTGATTGCTCAGTGAATATAGAGAATTCATATTATTGCAAAGATTGTGTGTCTGAAATGGCGAATAGGGCTCCTCAACAATCGAATGATTTTACTATGGGCGCTCAGCCTTATGGTCAAAATTATTATCATAATTATCCGGGGCAAGGGCAAGGTTCCGGTCAGTTTCATTATGGCCAAGGGCCGGAAAGCGCTAATAGGTTTTATGGAAACCAAACTAATGTAAACAGTGATTATCATTATGGTCAGGGGCCGGTTCGCCGTTATAGGAAAAGTGGTTTTTTGCTTTTTATTTTTTCTGCTGTTCCCGGACTTAATTATATGTATTTGGGGTTGATGAAGCGAGGGTTATTTTTTATGACTTTGTTTTTTGCAACTGTTTTTGTTGCTAATGAGTTCGGGGCTCGCTTGCTTATGTTTGGCGTTTTCATTTTAATGTGTTTTTCACTTTTTGACGGGTTTAAATCAAGGCGGCTTTTAATGGATGGCTTTGTTGTGTCTGATGCAGCAGAAGATATTATTGCTTTTTTCAAAAAACATTGGCTTCCGGTTTCTGTTTTTGCTGGGCTTGCATTTTTTGCTGGGCTTGCAGGCAGAATGAGTAGGGCAGCAGCAAGTATTGTGTCTGTGCCGTTTGCTCATGGAGGAGTTTTAAGCACTGTTTCGAGTTTGCTTTCATTTGCTGTTGGGCTTATACTAATAGTAGGTGGTTGTTATATTGCAGCAAAAATTGTCTCCCGGAATGGGGAGAAAAAGGATTAGTGCCAAACAAAAATATTTGCTTAATATAGAGTTGCGCTCTATGATATTGTTGGGAGACTAGCAGAATCATAGAGTGCAACTCTATATTTTTGCTAAATGCATAACTGAATTGCAGAGTACAACTCTAGGATAGCAAGCAATGTTGAGAAGGGCCAAAGATATGAATATAAATTTTCTTGAAAATGCGAATCATATTTGGTACAAATATCTGTAAAGCAGAGTTTCATAGATATTGTTGCTTGGCTTACTAAACTCCTTAAAAACAAGAAATCAGTCCCTAATTAAAAATTCATAACTGGTTTCACTTCAGAAAAGCAAGGCTTTTTCGAGTTGAGCTGAATTTTACGAAACCATATTTTTGCCCTTGAGATAAAAATAATACTAGTCTTTTGCTTATAAGAGTGTTATAATTGCACATCAGGAGAGGAATTATTGAGTTTTGTAAAATATTTTCATTCTTCTGTAAAACAGTTATAAATCTAAATTATTTATAAGGATGATTTTTTTGGGAAGAGTAATTTCTGTTGCAAACCAAAAGGGCGGCGTAGGTAAGACTACAACTTGCATTAATCTTTCTGCTTGCCTTGCTCAAACAGGAAAAAAGGTACTTGTCATAGATGCAGACCCACAAGGGAATACCTCCAGCGGTCTGGGTATTGAAAAAGATTCGTTGGAAAAAACTCTCTATGAGCTTCTCTTGGGAGAAGTATATATAGAGCAAATCATTCATAAAACCGTTGTAGATAATTTGTCTCTTGTTCCAACTAATATGAATTTAGCCGGTGCCGAGATAGAGCTTGTGGGTATGGAAAAGAGGGAATACATATTAAAAAAAGTTGTAGATAATGCGAAGTATCTTTATGATTTCATTCTTATCGACTGCCCGCCTTCTTTGAATTTACTTACAATAAATGCACTGACAGCTTCAGATTCGGTGCTGGTTCCAATACAGTGTGAATACTTTGCGCTAGAGGGGCTTACTCAGTTGCTGCACACCCTTAGCCTAGTCCAAAAACGATTAAATCCGGGGCTGGAAATGGAAGGTGTCGTTTTCACTATGTATGATGCAAGGACAAATCTGTCAATGCAAGTTATAGAAGAAGTTAAAAAACATCTGCCTAAGGATGTTTATCGTAGTATAATACCGCGCAATATTAGGCTTTCAGAGGCACCCAGTCATGGGCTGCCTATAACTCTTTATGATGAAAAGTCTAAAGGTGCAGAGAGTTATGTCATGCTTGCACAAGAAGTTATAGAGAGGAGGAAATAGTCTTGGCCGAACAAAAAAGAGGACTAGGCAAAGGCTTAGGCGCATTATTAGCTGTTGAGGAAAATTTGTCGGACTTAGGTGCAAGAGTAGAAGAGAACGGGAACACAGGTGCTCGCATATTAGAAATTGATATAAATAAGCTGGAGCCTAACAAAGATCAGCCCCGAAAGCGTTTTGAAGAAGAGCGTTTAGAAGAGCTTGCTGCTTCTATAAAGGAATTTGGCATAATACAGCCTCTTTTAGTAACTTTAGCAAAAGAGAATACAGATTTTTATAAAATCGTTGCCGGGGAGAGGCGCTGGAGAGCTGCCAGAATGGCCCGGCTAAAAACGGTGCCTGTAATTGTTAAAGAGCTGGGGGAAATGGAAACCTTACAAATTGCTCTGATTGAAAACATTCAACGCCAGGACTTAAATCCTATTGAAGAGGCTCTTTGTTATCAAAGGCTCTGTGACATTTTCTTTTTCACCCAAGAAGATATTGCTGCCAAGGTGGGTAAAAGCCGAGCCGGTGTTGGGGCTATAATGAGTCTTTTGAAACTTGACCCAAGAATACAGAATCTCATAATAGAAGGAATGCTTACTGCAAGTCAAGGACGTAAGCTTTTAGAGCTTTCTAATGGAGATATACAGTTTGAGATAGGCGAAAAAATTATAGAAGAACAAATGAGTTTAAGCCAGATAAGTGCACATTTAGAGGCTTTAAGTAAAGGCGCTATAACAGAAAACAAGGAAGAAAAAACAGAAAAAGTAATAAACAGCATTTATAAAGCAGTTGAAAAAGATTTGATGACTATGCTGGGGGCCAAAGTTACTATAAAAGAGAAAAAAGACAGAGGTAAAATAGAAATAGAGTATTTTGGTAAAGAGGAGTTGGACAGGCTTATTGGCTTATTTAAAAAAGTAAATTGATACATAGTTATGTATAAGGTAGAAGCTGTAGAAATATAGCGCGTAATGCGCAATCATATTAAGTATAGCTGTATCACTTTAAAAGTGATACAGCCCAAATGTGAACATAGTTCACATTTGGCGCACCGCGATCCCGAAGGGATTAAGGTGCGCTCAATCAAATTTAAAACTAGCGACGCAAGAGCTGCAGTTTTAAATTCATTTCACTACATATTGATTTTTGATATCTTAAACTACTTTATTCATTTCCGTTTCATCCGAAACTCTCTCTATAGTAGTTCCAAGCATAGAAAGACGCTCTTCTAATTTATAGTAGCCTCTGTCTATGTGGTGAATATTTTCAATTTCTGTAGTTCCATCTGCGCAAATAGCAGCGATTACAAGGGCTGCACCGGCCCTAAGATCGGCTGCTGCTACTCTTGCACCACTCAATTGCTTAACTCCTTCAATCAAAGCTGTTCTTCCGGCAACCTTAATATTAGCCCCCATTTTCACAAGTTCAGGAATATGCATAAAGCGGTTCTCAAAAACTGTCTCTGTTATCACTGAATTTCCTTTGGCTAGGGTTAATATAGAGCCAAAAAGGGCTTGCAAGTCAGTTGGAAAACCGGGATGGGGCATGGTTTTGATTTCAGTAGCAATTAAGTGTTTAGAGCCCGGTGATTTGACCATAAGGCCTGATGAGGTTTCTGTAACATCAACATTAATTTCCCTCAGTTTTGCTATAACGGGCTTTAAATGGTCAGCCGCCATACCGGGAAGCGCTAGCTCACCGCCTCGGGCCGCTACTGCAGCCATAAAGGTACCGGCTTCAATACGATCGGGAATTATTGTATAAGTTGCTCCTCTCAAAGCGCTTACACCGGTAATTTTAATTGTGTTGGTTCCTGCTCCCTTAACATTCGCACCCATTGTATTAAGAAAATTGGCAAGATCGACTATTTCAGGCTCTGTAGCAGCATTCTCAATGATGGTTAATCCATCAGCCAGCACAGCGGCCATCATAATATTCTCTGTAGCGCCTACAGAAGGAAAGTCAAGATAAATTTTATCACCGGCCAGAGTCTTTGCCAAAGCAAGAACTTTACCATGTTCTATCTCTATCTTTGCTCCAAGAGCTGAAAAGCCTTTAAGATGCAAATCAATTGGCCTAAGGCCAATATTGCACCCTCCGGGCAATGTAAGGGAAGCTTTGCCAAACCGGGCAAGAGCCGGGCCCATTACCAGAAATGAAGCTCGTATGGCACTGGCAAGTTCATAAGATATTTCAGAAAACTTTATACGCTCGGGCCGTATAACCAAGGCTTGCTTCAAGGGGTTCCATATAACCCCTGCGCCAAAAGATTCCAAAATGCTTTTCATAGCTTTGCAGTCGCTCAAAGGAGGGACACCATATAGAATAGATTCCTCGTCAGTTAGTAAACAGGCAGCCATTATAGGCAAAGCAGCATTTTTTGCACCGTTGATTTGCAGACTCCCGGAAAATTTAGAAGACCCCCTAATGATGAATCTGTCCAAGAACATACCCCTCCCAGATAAAGCCAAATGTGCCAAAAGCTGCAAGAAAAACTTGTTGATTTTTCGCATATAATATTTGCCGGAATATATATTTTCCTGCTAATACTGATCCCATGATTAAAACCCCAATGGATTTTCAGGGCCCGTAAGACAATCCTAAACACAAAGAAAAGAAATGTAATAGGCTTCATATAATGATGTTAAGTCTTAGTTTTAATCAATCAGGATATAATGCAATTTCATCTTTCTATTACTGCTTTGTTCATTTGGCTGCAAAATTTCATGTTAAGTATAGTATGTTCAAAAGTTATAGCGTTCAAACAAGTAGAGAAAGTTTTTTACTGTAAAATAGTTAGGGTGTGTTGAGGCTAAACTGATACACGCCGTTGCAAAAGCCTAGTTGCTACGCTTCGCAAGAAATAAGTTGACTCACTTGCAATCTATGGGCTCTGCAAGCCTACAAGACCAAGGGATTATTTCGAATACTTTTGTGTTCACCGATAGGTGCATAAATGCCGCGTTCATGTTTTCTTGCTTAGCTTATCCACCTTAGTGTGCTTAATATTCTTCGGCTTGCATAGCAAGAATAGTTTCTGAATCGTCGGGTCTGAAATTATCCGGGATGTGTATTTCGCGAAACTCCTGTGGCCTGAGTATAAAAGGCAGCCAGCGGTTGTCATCTATGTTATAAGAGCGGAGAAGTTCCGTAAATTCTGTCTGAAAAATTTTATGGCTTTCATCCCATGTTATGGCGGTTTTTGTAAAGTCTGTATGAGAGTGATAAAATTCGCCTCCTACAGTTTCCCACAAAATAGAAGACACAGCCAACCCATCGGCTTCTAAAGAATAAGTGGCATATTGTCTGCCTGCTCCCTCGCCACCTGTAAGGGTTATTAAAGGCCCCTCACCAATTTTAAAAAGATAAAACCAAAGTCCGCCGAAATCCAATATACGCAACTCTCCATCTAATAAATAGAAAACCCTATAGAAATCAACCTCACCTATACCCTTATAAGCTACTACTCCCATATTCCCTTTACCGTCTAAATCAATTAAGAATGCAGAGGCATTTGAGATTTCGTCATAGGCAGTAAAAAAATCACTGCCGAACACATCACTCCAATTATCACTAGGCAGTTCTTCAAAAAACTCTTGAAGGGCAATGGCGAATGGATGAAGGTTTTCTGCGGCATTTGTTTGTTCAAGTGATTGTATAGAAGTAGATGAAGCAGAACTACTTGCCGAGGCTAAATTATTATCTTTATTGCAGGCAATGAACGCTGCAAATATTAGAATTAGAGCAGCAACCAACAGTATCGCTGTTTTTAAACGCATAAAAACATATTTACTCATTATACATATTCTCCCTAACATCAAATCTTTGTTTTTATGATGAATGACTTTTTTATTCCCATAAAAATAAACTCCGGCTAATTTTATACTTAAATTCTTTTGAAACAGTATCAAATTAATTACAAGCAATTAATTTGATACTGTTTCAAAAGTAGGCTGCGCGCGCAAGCTGTAAACGGGAACCCATGAAAGCAGGCTTTCCGCTGGTCTGCCGCCCGGCTTTAAGGGCGGCGTAGACATGGGTAGCAGCGGCTTATCCTTGCAAAATAGTACCCGGTCATGGTACTATTTTGCAAGGATTTAAGTATATACTGAATTTACCGAAGTTTAAGAACTCTAAGAAAGTTTAATTCTTTTATTTTCTTTTGACTCCCTATAAAGCACTATCTTTTTACCTATAATTTGTACAACTTGAGCACGGGTTCGCCCGGCCAGCAAATCGGCACAATCTTTAGCTGCAAGCTCACAATTGTCTAATACAGATAGTTTTACAAGCTCATGGGCCTCAAGATATGAGTCAATAGCCTCTGTAAGGCTCGGAATAACACCATTTTTCCCTATTTGGAAGCTTGGTGTTAATTTTTGTGCCATACTTTTAAGTACGGATCTTTGTTTTGTAGTGAGCATACTATAAACCCCATCTCTTTTTTAATACTTGGCACCATACAAAATAAAGAAAAAGTCAATCTGCATTACTTATAATAATCAAACATCAAATCATAAATAAGCACTGTATCTCCATCTTGAATACCCTTTTCCTCCAATGCATCAATAATACCTTTATCCCTAAGATATTTTTGAAAGAATGCAAAGCCTTTTTCTGTCTCTAAATTGGTGTAGCCTACCATCTTTTCAACGCCGACACCTTCAACTATATAAGCTCCGTCAGGGGTGATATTAATTACAAAGCTCTCACTTTCCTCTTGGGTTTCAAAGTATTCTTCATAATCTTCTTCAAATACTATGTTTTCAGGATAATCCTTTAAAATTTCTGCAGCACAGGTTAAGAGCTCAGAAATGCCGGCTCCGGTGGCAGCAGAAATGGGAAAAACAAATTCATTTATTTTACGAATTTTTTCAAGATTATCATTATCCACAGCTATATCCATTTTATTACAGGCGATAATTTGCGGACGGGCTAAAAGCTTTTCATTATAAGCCCTAAGTTCGTTGTTGATAGTCTCTATGTCGGTGAGAGGATTTCCGCCTAAAAGTGCCGCGCCATCAACTACATGTATGAAAACTTTAGTGCGCTCAACATGACGTAAAAATTCATGACCAAGACCAACGCCCTCACTGGCACCCTCAATAAGCCCGGGAATATCTGCCATTACAAAATCTTGCCCGTAAGATGTTCTCACAACACCCAAATTAGGGGCAAGAGTGGTAAAATGATAATCGGCTATTTTGGGGTTAGCATTTGTAGCCATAGCAAGCAAAGAGGATTTTCCAACATTGGGCAGTCCAATTATTCCTACATCAGCAATAAGTTTAAGCTCAAGTATAATTTCAAATTCTTTAGAAGTACGCCCACGCTCTGCATAGCGGGGAGCCTGCCGAACAGGTGTAGCGAAGTGCTGGTTGCCTTTGCCGCCTTTGCCGCCTTTTATTAGAGTTACTTTAGTATCTTTTGTACTTATATCAGCCATAAGACGGCCGGTTTTAGCTTCTCTGATTATGGTGCCTACAGGAACGCGGATATGTATACTGGCCGCATCTTTACCGGAGCAGTTTCGCTTGCCGCCGTCTTCACCAGGAGAAGCTTTAAAGACCCGCTTATATCTAAAATCCATTAAAGTGGAAAGGCCTTCGTCAGCAACAAAAACAATGTCACCGCCGCGGCCGCCGTCACCACCGTCAGGCCCGCCATTTACCACATATTTAGCCCTATAGAAAGAAACACAGCCGTTGCCGCCGGCTCCGCCCTTTACGGTTATTTTTGCTTTATCAATAAACATATAAAAACCTCACAAATAACTCTGTAACTTTAAGCTTTAGTTAAAGAAACCGCCGATTTCCTCGGCGGCTCAAAATAACAACAGATTATTACAATCAATTTTCACTAAACAACAGGATAAACAGAAACTTGCTTTTTATCTCTGCCTTTTCTTTCGTAGCGAACTTGGCCATCAACAAGGGCAAAAAGGCTGTCATTAGAGCCTTTACCTACGTTGTTACCGGGATGAATTTTCGTTCCCCTTTGAGTGAATAAAATACTACCGGCGCGAACAACTTGGCCGTCAGTTCTTTTTACGCCAAGGCGCTTAGAAGCAGAGTCCCTACCATTTTTAGAGGAACCCACCCCTTTTTTATGTGCGAAAAAAGAAAGATTCAACTTAAGCATTTCTTAAACCTCCTTTACAAAAACCTCTATTTCATCTTCATATTCAGCAGCAATACTACAAACACCTAAATCAAGGCTATCAAGCAGCAATGCCGCCGCCGGTTCAATATCTTCATCTGTGAGCATAAATTCCATAAAGCCACCACCATCATTAAAGTCAACGTTGAATTTAGCATCAGAGAACATCTCAATGGAATTAATTGCATTCATAGTTAAAGCGCTGACAGCCGCACAAACAATGTCACGACCATGATTTGTGCAGAGAAAGCCGACTAAAGCGCCTGTTTTATTTTTAAAAAAAGTAAACCGTATCATAATTAAAGAACAATTTTGTCAATTTTTAATTTCGTAAAAGGCTGCCTGTGGCCTTTTTTCTTATGAAACCCCTTTTTTGGCTTGTACTTATAAATTATAACTTTCTTATGTTTGCCTTCTTCTATTACGGAAGCTTCAACTTTAGCTCCGGCAAGATACGGAACACCTACTTTAAGCTCGTCCCCAGTATTAGCTGCAATAACTTTGTCAAAAACAAAATTAACGCCGGCCTCAAGGCCTAATTTCTCTACAGTAATAACGCTGCCTTCACTAACTTTATACTGTTTGCCGCCTGTTTCAATTACTGCGTACATTTGCACACCTCCTCTTAATAACAGAACTCGCCGGGCTAAGGCGCCTCCTTGCATAAAGAGTGCTTAAAGCCTATCCCGTGCGGTAAATGTATCGCACTATACCTATAGCATGACACGCTATAAAATATTACCACAGCCAATAGGAAATGTCAATAAAAAACAGGGATTAATCGGAAATGTAAACGAATCAATTACCCTTCATCATGTGGTAGGGGCTGCAATATGGCAAAATCAATTAGCATATTATGATTTTGTATGTTTGCGCTCTATACGCATGGTAACTTTGAATTTTTAGCTGCAGGCTCGGTATAGGTTGCAAAATGATATATACATATATGGAATTTCATTATTTTGACGGCACTCCATATGGTATTCATTACGCAAAACCCCTCCTTGCTGTAGTATGCCCTCATATAATACTTAAAACCCCAGCTGCGTAAGCCACACAGCAAGCTGATTTTCACGTTCTCTTATATTACTACCCCGCTGATACTTGCCTATATTCTTTTCGCCTTTAATAACCCCATTGGCCATAAAGAATACCCGCTCTGTTTTTGAGGCTAGGCTTTCTAATGGTTGATACGCCTAACGGCTCTCAGGCGGCCAAACACGATTTACCGGGTGAGCCATTGAAAGTCCCGCCTCTTCAAGCATTTCAAGGGTTATACCAAATCCCGGCACCATATGCATGTTTGGGTCGTCATTTAATGTGTGGTACATTGGCCAAGGCATTTCTATTCCCTGCTCATGCAATACAGCAAATACAGCCGCTAGTATTTCCGGTATATCTTCTTCTCCTATTGATGAAAATGTAAGCCTTTGAGTTGGCAGTGTTCCCTCGGACTCAAACCCTGTATCAGCCAATACCGATTCAAAGTCGCGCATTTCACCTAATACATGATTGACTAGGCTAAATTGAAACCAGCCATAGTCGTTAAAAGTAAATCCAATTTCTCCCGCTTCATATAAACGAGCATAATCAAAAATATCCTCATCTTCTGCCGCTTCTTCCACTGTCATTCTGTCTTGTTCATTTGTATCAGAAACAGAATTTTCTTCTGCTGTCTGTGTGTCCGTTCTTTCATGAATCCCTATTTCTAGCTCTGCCGCGCAAGCGGCAAGCCCTACAGTGAGAATTAGGGTTAATAGTAATGTCAATATTCTTTTCATGTTTAAGTTCCTCTCTTGTTAAATAGAGTTTCTCCGGATTCCCATTTCATGCGGGTTTGCAGGTTACTATTTCTCCACTTTTTTGAGCTTAATTTGGGGTGTAATGACATATCTCAAGTATTAGCTCGACAAATCCGTATCGAACATATATACCAAATCCGAGGGTGCTCAAATATTTGTTTTTATTGAATCACTCTGTATTTCATGTTATAGTCATTTAAATTAAAAACAGAAATTGGCAAAAAAATAGTCAACGGCAAAATCAATCGACGGAAAACGTACCCGATTATCATTTAGCCATCTCTTGAAGTTAGCCCATGATTTTTCAACCGGATTTAAGTTTGGCGAATAAGGGAGCAGAAATAACACAGCAACCCCATATTTGGCAGCGATTTCGATTAGCACATTTTTGCGATGAAAGGAAGCGTTGCCCATGATTATTATAGAGTTTTCGGAGCAACACTTAAAAGCTCCCATTCAAACCAATCCTAGAAGAACTCTGAGTTGGTCGCATGTCCATAATTTCTGACTGCTATATATTTTTTTCCGCTTTCTCCATATAAAAGCCCGCCGATGATATTGACTTTTTTAGCTCTTTTGCCGGGTCTTTTGGCATGAACTTTAAAACCTCGCTTTGCTCGTGCATACATGCGGCAATAATGCCTATTTAGTCCGCTTTCGTCAACATAAACCACGTTCGAAGCTCTCAAAAGCATTATGTATGTCATAAACATAACGACATACAAAGCCACACTAAATCTATCCTGTTCTTCATAGCTAAACTGTTTTTTTATATGTGATTTTTAAGCGTTCAAGCGCGTAGTGAACCGCTTGTTCTGTACACCCATAGGGCCTTGCGAGTTCTGCAAGGGTTGAGTCCGGCTTTCTTTCAAGAGCCTTCTCTAATTCTTGTAAATCAATTTTGCTCTTTCGCGTTTCCCTGTATCTTGGAGTTAATTCTCCTGTTTCTTTATGCAATCTGCGCCACTCGCTTATTCTTGAGGGGTATATGCCAAAGGCTTCGTATAGTTCTTCTTTGCTGTGACCCTTTTCCATATATTCGATCGCTTTTATTCTGAAATCTTTTGAGTATGCCATGGATATATTGTAGCAGTTTTTTGCTGGGTTGTAAATCTGTTGTTAATTTAAATGACTATATCTTGACTAAGAAATTCATCTACAGCCCTGTATTGGCTTGAAATGTCCTCACCCTGCCTTGCGGCTATATCAATACGAATATCACTGCGCGAGGCACCCATGTATGATACAAAATCGGGTGATTGCAGAGTGTTCAGCAAGTTAAAGCGGCACAACCATTAGAAATGTCGAGGCTATGAATATAAAACACAAAACCCCATACATACTAAAGCGGCTTAAAACAGCCTTTATACCTAAGTAGATATGCACGTTGCTAAAATTACTGCCGCTTAACTTAAATCTTTTTGCTCCATAACCTGTGGCTGTGATGTTTATATCCCTCATAGCTTCTACTGCGGATACTTTTTTGAATCTGCGTAATACCAAGCGGCAAAAGGCCACAACGACAAGGAATACAGCTAATGCGCCGAGTAAAGGTAAAATGCCGTTCCACATGGTTACAGGCACACTTCCCATATAAAGGGTTATGTTTGCCGTGAATACTTCCCCCACAAGTGAAGCTATGCCGTAACCCAAAACACTTGCTATAGGCCATTGCTACATACTTCACCATGTACAGGCGGCGTATTTCGTGGCTGGCTATGCTTATTGCTTTCATAACACCAATTTCCCTAAAATCTTCCTCAATAGTTGCCGTTAGAGTAAAACGCAAACAAAGAGCGGCTATGATAATCAGTAACAGGCTAATTAAAACAATCACTGCCGCCAAAATTCCGTCCGTTATAGCGTTTAGCATACGGAAAAGCGAATAAGTTATCGCAACGCCTGTTTGCGGTAGATTGCTTGCTTGGTACATAACTTCAAATTCGCCTATCATATTTACATCATGCAGACGGAAGGAGATTAAATATTCTAACTCCCCTATGTTGCTGTACAACATCTGCCAATCATTATATCTTCGGATGTCATTCGCATAAAGTGAGGTGCGCGGGACTGCGCAAACAAGCTGTCCATAGAGCCAAACAGCGTAATAATGATATGTACCGCACCCGACACCAGCATAGCCGCCAGTAGTATAAACAGAAACAATGTCGCTGTTATGACCTTATTCCGTGAAATTTCTTTTTTTAAGATTCTCCCAAGCATTTACCCAACTCCTAAGTTTCGTTTTTGAAAAGCCTTTGCGTCATAAACGCCATTACAAACATAGCGGCACTTGCAAAGAGTGTTGGTATGAAAACAGCGTTACTGAATATGCCGAATAGAACACCGTACATAATATGTCCGATTGGTGCGGCGCATTGGGCTACGGCTGTAATGATTGCCATAACCTTTCCTAAATTTTCATTAGGCGTTTTTTTCTGTATCGCGGTAATAACGAATATGGATAAAATCGTCATGATTGCGGCTATAGGCATTGCGGCTAATATGAAAGTGAGGTACGAGGGGTAAAACCCAAGCCCCAATATAAAAGGTGTAAGTGATAAGGCCATTGGCAATATCAGCAGGGCAATAACAATCACTAAACGGTATATCGTTTTTATTTGCATTTTTTTAGCGAAAAAGCCAATCATTACTGCCCCTAAAATAGCGGCTATATTAATAAGCCCCATGCCGGCACCAAAAATAATTTCACTGCTTCCCATTGTTACACGCAAAACAATCGGTGCGCCCACAATTATGTATGGGGTAAGCAATAAATTTAGCAGGGCGGCAATTATCATGCTTTTCATAATAAATGGCTGCTTGAAAACATAGGTAAAGCCATCTTTCATATCTTTTGCAATGGTAGAAATAATATGTCCGCTCTGCGCTCTTTTAGAAAATGGGATTTTGATAAACATTTCGACAAATGCCGATATAAAAAACATAGCGCAACTGACAATAACAAGGTATTCAATATCCCAAGCCCTGTACAGAATACCACCTACAAAGGGAGCGGCGGCAAATGATAGCGGCTGTACGGCCTGCACAATACCGTTTGCTCCCTCCAGTTTGTTTTCCGCAACTAAAGAGGGAATACTTGCGGTCACAGCAGGGGTATACAAAGCATTAACGATAGACAGCAAGACCATTGCAATGCTGATTAAAACAACGGAACTTGGAACAGCAAGCAAGGTTAGATATAAAAGCAGAATTATTATGCCGCTTATAAAATCGAATATAACCATTAAGTTTCTGCGGTTAAATCTGTCTGCGATTGCCCCGCCAAGCGGCGCAAGTATTAAAGGCGCGTTAGACACCGCAAGAAGTGTTGCAAACATAATTTCACTGCCTGTTAAGTCTAAAACATACAATGAAAGTGCAAAACGCAAAAGTGAAGAACCAAAAACTGATGTAATCTGTGCCATAACCACTAATCTAAAATCTTTTGAAAATTGTTTAATATCCATCTAAATCACCTGCTTTAATTGTTGTTGACTAACCGAAAGTCATTTATATGTCAAGGCTTTACATTTTGCCTTTGGCAAAATGTAAAGCTATTGGGTGGGGCGCTGTGTGCCGGTGGCACACGTTTAGCGCGCGCGTAGCGCCGGGCCCGAAGGGCTTGAAAACCCCCACCTG
>Ga0131853_10013311_pt1 | contig 15072 bp, 8 predicted proteins | sample TergutLab28metaG_FD_92764 | JGI IMG/M metagenome (GOLD analysis project Ga0131853, IMG submission 92764) | Labiotermes labralis P1 segment gut microbial communities from Petit-Saut dam, French Guiana - Lab288 P1 (version 2) (version 2) | ecosystem: Host-associated > Arthropoda: Insects >... | reverse complement strand
TCATCTGTAGATATTTGTATATCATGCCATATATTTTGCCATTGGTTTGCGAGATTCAAGTACACTTTATATAATTATTCATACAGGGGTTTTTCGTAAATAAATTTTATTTTTTTACCTATTCTATATGTTGTTGCTGCTGCTGAATTAGTGTTTGTAATTTGTCAACTCTTTCCATTTACCTTGATATTTTCGTATTTACGTGTTAGTATGTTTATCCTTTATATTATGTTGAACCACATAACTGCGTTAGATTTTAGTATCTTCTGCTTGGTGTTCCTGCATTTGAAAGCAATCCTCGTTTGTTACGCAACAAACAGCGGATCACACAAACACCACACCGCCGATTGTACCAAGACAAATCCTCTTCACACTCCCACGTGTGAGAGATAGTTGTGTAAGCAGGCGGGGACAAAGAGGTCACGATATATCAAGGAAGCAGCTTTTAACTCAAATAAATGGATTTATATTAGTTCCGAAAATAATATAATATATATATTTTAATATATCGCTAACGACACAAACACCGGAACCCGCTAACGCAACCGTCCACATTGGTTTCCACGACATATTTATCGAGGGCGAACAGCTCTCAGTTCGCGGTAAGTAGTACCGTGTGCATATGGACGTTTCGGAATAACAGGGTGCCCCAATTTTTAATGTTGCATTTGGTCATGACATCTGATCCTTGAACCCTCAGAACAGATAGTGTTCCTCCCCGAAATATCCCCTGCTGACACAGTCTCGCTTCACACTTCACGACATCTGGATCTGGTGCAATACGTGGGAAATATCGATACTGTGATCATAATGTTTTGAACAACATCCAGTATGCTCGTTTTTACTAAAGGTTTCTAAGCAATATACTGCTTCCTGGTCTACAGTACAAAGGCTTCGTGGAAGTTTTGGTGTGTTGTCTCGTCAGTTGGCACCAAGGATACGAAGGATATTTCTGCTGCCATCTGCAGTGTGTAATTTGGGAAGTGTGTTTGTCCATTGAAACCGTAGAAACAAACTGGAGCATTGGGTTTCTGACTTCTAGAGCTAGCTGCATGATTTGGATATTAATTTTTCTCACAGTACATTTTAATTAGTCTACAGGTTTATTGAATGATTTCTGTCCATGTGACATATACTAATCGTGAAGTAGTGACATTTTGAAACGCATAAAAATCTGTGAATTGATTGAACGTCTGCTATTACCACAAATTTAAGGCTTTCGAAAAAAAATTAAAGAGTAGCAACTTGCTTTGTCATGTCTGCCCGTCTGTCCGGCCGTTCCTCCGTCCATCTGCCCCTCTGTCCTGCTCACAGCGCGGAACAGTTCTGCCCACACTGAATGGGTTTTCATTTAATTAAATATTTTTGGCTTATTGCCAAATTATGTCACTAAATTACAGCTTTCTTTACTCTCTGACAAGAATAACGGTACATTACGTGAAGACAAGTTTACGCTTTGGGTAACATTTCTTCTCAGAATGAGAAATGTTTCAAACACAATTTGTGGGGAAAATCAAACACATTTTGCTGTCAATATTTTTTTTAACGCAAATCGCACCGTTTATGAGGTCATGTGGAAAAGTATTGTAGATTCGCACAGGCTACGTATGAATCTACGGCGCATGCGCATCGCATGCTGGATACCTAAGTCTACAGCCAAACACTCAGAATTTGTTACACTTATTGCTTTCCCACTCTAACAATGTTTGCACCAGTGTACCTCAACGTTACCTTATAGTGCATGGTTTGTCTTGTTTGATTTTATTAAACCCAACCCTCTGCTTAGCAATGATGTTGCTGAACACAGCATTTAAGTGTCTTTGCTGTAAGCGTGTGTGTGATGAACGTATTTATCAATATTTAATTCGGGAATTTTATTTTATTCTTTAATTTTTTTTATCCACGCTTGGAAAAAAATTGCGGCCACTTGAAATAACCGCTGAGCTATTCCACGTGACTTTAACACAGAACACCGTAACATAAAAGAGCTAATTATTTTCGAGGTGAGCCACTTATCATGACAGGATTCATACGCTGGAAGAGTGGCCACTCTAGCGCAGACGATAAACACAACTGTGGAGCTTTCCATACAGGGAAGTTCCTTTTGGACATCCCTTGTGACGAAAAATTGCCTTACATCTGCGAGATACCTGAAGCACCCTAAAGAGGTGCGAAGTTCTGTAGACCTTACGTATTTAGTAAATAATGGATTTATTCAGAAATGAAGAAACAATTTCATGTTGTATTACATTAGAGTAGAGTAGAAGACACAAATAATGATCGCTTCTGCAAACATCTTCGGAAGTTCTCCATTTCAGTTTCCTAAAGCCTTGCACTTTACATCTCCCTCATTTTCTCACGCGATATCTTTACCTCCTCAATGTGCCCACTCATGCAATATAAGATGAGTTTACGAAAAGCAGACTCATAGATCAAAATATTTCCTACATCATTTAGCTACATCCTCCAAAGTAGAAATATCCTTAAAATTGATTCTAATAATGCCATGAAGACGTAGGGAGTAGTAGAGGTATAGCTCCACTCAATAACCTTGTCAATAAACAGGGGTGGGCGATCAGCCTCACACTTCGACTATTTTAACCCCTCTACTTACGGAATGCAAGGTTCGGCAGACAACATATTCATTTCGGACGTTTACGAATACGGAAAATATTTTGCATTTTCCGAGATCCGAGCGAAGGATCTTCCATCCTTAGCCTATTAGCTACATCGACTGCTCTGTATCGGTTTTAGAATAAAAAACTTGGGCTTTGCTTAATCATCTGTTCTGGATGGAGGAAATTTATGCATATGAACTATACTGGTATTTCGTGACTTGGCTCCGAAGGGAATATACAAGAAAATGTCTGTGCAGAGTGGAAAATGAGTTAGACAATTAAACCATTCAAAGCCCGTTGTGACATTATTTACTACCAGATTTAACATTCACAAATCCTAGGTTCTGCCCACACAGTGTTTTGTTTTATGTGTGGATCTGTGAACAACAGCGATTATTTCCCTATAGAGCATTAACCGAGACGTAGGTTTTTTCTCTGCGGTACGGACTGGATCTTTATATATAATTCTGTTTAAGATTATAACAATACACCACCCAAATGTTGGTACGTGAGGGTGAGTCAAAGGAACACTTTGCAAGTGTGAGAAATCGAGACAATAATGTGTTCAGTTGTGGGCACAAGTTAACAGCCTGGGCTAGAAGTATATGCTGAGTGTGGTAGGTCTGGGAATGTGCAGGAAAATTCTGAGATGTGTCGGATCATTCTACACTTAATTAATAGCTAAAAATTTATTTTGCCACCTAAATAACTAAGGAATAAATTTCGAGTGATTAGTTTTAGAATTTGTGCTTAAAACAATGTTCACAGTGTTATTATTCTGACGCTGTACATTTCCCTGAGATCTGACTGTTTAGAAATTAAGATCTTCGAGATAAGTAGACAGTGTAAGTTGGCCAGACTGCGTGCTAAGCGCAATGGGACCAATATTTTGCAACATTACCAGACTCTCCTCAACGTGGGTCGTCTTCAGGTTGCGGAAGGAGCAGAGAGCCTCTCAGAAATGGGCGGTAGCTGCGACTGTATTGAACATACAGTTGCGGACAGCCGAGAATGGGTGGTCTTTCTTCTTGCGAGTTGAACGACAGCGATAGAAACTCCCCATGCTAAAAATAAGTGAACAGAACACGTTACAACATTGTACACAGAACTTCGGACTCACAATACAGTTTGGACTGAAGTTGTGTGGCCCAGTTGCGGGACAACTATCCGTCTTTTGTAGAACAGAAATATTCTTTGGGTCCAACACAACGGAAAACATTTAGAACAGTTACTAAAAATTCTTCACTCTCTGTACTCTTTCTGTGAATTTTGCCGAAATTATTGCATATTCTTTTGGAAGTGATTATCATTTGGTTGAGAATTAACACCAGCAGGTAAACAGAAGTGTGAAATGAGGGGAAATCACATGGAGATACACTGTGGTAATCAGATACATAACTGAAATGTTTTATGAATTTCCAAGGACATTTTTGTGGATTCCGGAAAAGCCAAGACGCTGAAGGAATGTCACGTATCGTAGTGCCCCAAGTTCGGAACAAAAGACCGTAATTGTGGCATTAATATCTGCAATATAAACATAAGACCACTCTTAATTGTCTCTGTATTTTTGAAAATTAAAATTGATCAACTTTTTTATGCCAAGTAGTCTAAAGTATTACATTACTCAATGCCGTTAAACTTAAGATATTTTAAGTTATCCCATTATTGGGTTTCGAATTACGTTTAATCAGCATCAAGCAAATTTTAACTCCACTGCGGCCATGTTGGCTCATGATGGGAAACAAAATTTATATACAACCTAAATAGGCCTACGTTTACTCTTTGACTGTAGTCATCCTGATGCGTTTATCTAATTAATAAAAAATATATGTTTCAGTCAAACACAACAATTTATTACACAAAATTATGCTCACGACAACATGTTTCGACTCTAATGAGTCATCATCAGAACATCCAAAGACTGATCCAAAGTATATCGTATATTAAAGTGCATTTTTTGGATGCCAAAATGTACTCTAATATATGATATAATTTGTATCATTTCTTTGGATGGACTGATGATGACTCATTAGAGAAGAAACATGCTACCGGAGTATAATTTGTGTAATAAATTGTTGTATTTGATTGAAACATATATCTTGTATGGGTAGGTTTACTGATTTACTGTTGCACACGATGGACCCTGTTTGGCCAAAGAAAGACGCAGATATTGGAAATGAATCGTGTAAATTCTGCAGAAAACGTCCCAATGAGTGAAGAATTTCTATAATGAAACTGTTACATGACTTTTAGCACGAATTAAAGCATAACTGAAACCAGCTGGTAGAGAAACGAAACGTTTGCAGCGACTAAGAACGTGACTGAATAGTTTTGTCATCAAGTCATTCAAATTTAATATTTAAATTAACCGTTTCTTTACTATTGAACCAAGAAAATATCTAAAATTGCACCCTGTGTCAGGCATAAAAATCCACGGAAGTTTCTGTCTACCACATTATAATATATTTACCAGATATTCGTCTAAACGCATGAAGGCAAAATAAATTTAAGTAATACACCAGCCAGATAAGTCACAAAGACAATTATTTTTCTTGTATACAAAAAAATTAGTTGCTCGCTGTATTTCTTTTTCGTGCAATTTAGCCTACTTCTTACCAGGTCGAAATTGAATCCTGTTTCTAATTATTAGTGTGTTTATGCTTCAAAAATGATTTTATGGAATGCTTGTATTGCTTTATGGAAAGGGAAAATATTCAACTAATAATTTTATAAGAATTTTTTCTAAAATAAAAAAAAAGTTTTATGGAGAACGCCAACAACTAAGTAACTGAATTCGTCTGCGTCTTTCCTTGTTACACCCCCTCGGCACGATGAGCCACAGGGTCAAGGAGGAGACCTGAAAAAAATATCAAACTAAAAGATTAGTACACCTGAAAGAGAAAGCATTTTGATTAGGACATTAAAAAACTTTGTGCTGACTTCAGTAATTCCACAAATAATTTCATTTATTGCCCGCACTAAGTGGTTTAAAATTTTTTGTTTCGTTGAGATGATGTGATTCCAACCTGAAGCAATTCAATCAGAATATTATAATACCACATAATTCAACTGCGAAAATAGTTGAGGACTTCTTCCAAATCATTGTTTTAATTAAGAGACAAATATTTCTAGAGGATATCTAATAATTTGGCTGTCCTCTTTTTATACTGCAAGCTGCAACTGATCCGGAATTTCCTAACAAAAGGCCTGGTTCCCCCCACCCACGCAGTCCTGTAAATTTAGAATGAAGTATGTAGCGTATTAAGTTGGAAAAGATGCAGCTTATCTGGCCTAAATATTTCTTTAAAAAAATCAGTGTTAATATTATCTTGTCGACAGACATTTCACTTTGCTGACTTACGCTGATATCAACCTGAAACAATTCAATCAGAACATTAGAATACCACATGGTTCACTGTCGTAAGGTTCGGAGAACTTTCTGTAAATCAGCTTTCAATTTGTAGGGTCCTCCTTTTCTATTACAGGGTGAAACTGATCCAGAATATCCTAACCAGTAATCTGGTACCCCCCCTCCGCGTAATCCTAATAAATTCTGAAATGGAAATATTAAGAAAAAAGGAAGAGCTTCACCTCATTTTCCAAATTTTACAAAAAAAAAAATTCAATAAATTCTGCTGAGATATGAAATCTGACGTTCCGGTGAATGCAGACGGCGATAATCCGAAACGAGTAAATCAAAATATATTAAAATACTTGAAAACGAATGCATGGTTGAATAAATTTGAGGACTTCAAACAAAAAATCTTTCGGCCAAAAGTTTCATTTTTTTTGTCCTCTCATTCAGTACAAAATCCCGCTAACACGGTAAAGAAACTTAAAGCGCATGGTTTTACACAGCGACCAATCCGCACTTGGCATTGTTGGCTCACGCAGAGTCCCGTAACATGCGAGCAGCTTCTGACAGGTTCACACGACCTAATGTTTCTCCCCACCCACCACGCAGAACCTAATGTGAACGAGAACAGAAGCCACAGCGTCATGTTCGGTCCACTCCGCTCGCTGCCTCCGGCTGCCAATTGAAACCGGTCGAGTTCCACAGCCCAATGTACTGTGTGTGCATGTGTTTTTGTGTTAATGTTCCTATCATTGCACAAAAAACTCCTTTTTCAGTATTATAATTAATGTTTTATGTATTAAAATGTATGGATTGCTTCACTCTAGAAGCTACGGTAAGAATCGAGTGCACGCACCATTTATGGTGTAGATGCGCCTCCGTTTCTTACACAAAAATTAATTCGCGTTGGATGCAAGAAGATTTTCGAGTTGTGATGGATTTTTAAATTGAACTTAAAAAATCATCTTATAAATAATGAGTTTAAATGGCGGGTCACCTAATTTTGTTATCTGTGGACGCATCTACTTTAAATTACGAGGAAGTAAGCAGGTAAGAGTTTGACGTCATTTCGTCACTTCAGAACGAGTGAAAAATACAAACGTGTGAACACTGTACCCTGGTGTGCGTTAATCAAGTGTATGTAGAAGAGGCCACAACTTACACACAGACACTAGTCTTGAGATTTAAGAAGTTTGCTAAATGGAATGAATCCACGTTAAAGAAAGGTTAAAAAATATTTTTTTAAAATAAATTCTTAATTCAAACATTTTCTTCAAAATTCATTTGAAGAAAATAAATATCCAACATTGACCAAAAGAAAACAATAGCCGTTGGCAAATCTCCGACTGCCCTCTGTATTTTGAAGGAAAGTGTCAGTGCAGAGAAGTTCAAGGATCAGGTTTTGTGTGCGTCTCTAAGCGACCTCTTCAAGTGCAGCTTCCGTCCGCCAGTGGCTGAACCACGGTGTCAAGTGTTCTGCAGCCTGCCGACACATTACGCTACCAGAGTGGCCCTCCACACTGGCACGGTACTATGTCTAATTACCTGCCTACCTAACGTAACGAAAACCTAACATCGCGACCTAACAGTACGAATCGATGGTGGGGAGGAGATGAACAACAACAATGACAAAAATAAAAAACAACAAGAAACACTTCCTGAATTATGTAGTGATGTCTCCGAAATACAGGCTGCCAACTTGACGCTTACATGCTAAAAACCCCTACGACTCGAAATATACCAAACTCCGGCTGACACGGAGTGGCTGTTGGTATTCTAAATGATTCAGCCAGCGACCCTTATTGAGCGGAAAGCAGCGGGGGACAAAACAAAATTCAGCTCCTACTTTTACAGCGTCGCTTCCTCGGGTTTGCTTCTGCTGTTGACGTCAAGAAGTGGACGATGGAATTTCTGCAGTTACTGAAGATCAAGTGTTGGCTGAATGTTATGTTGAGATGATGCTGATGCAAATGATTACGTTGCTGGCGTTTCTGTTGTGTTGTTGGTGCTAACTGCGTGGTTTTTACAGATGTAGGTTTTGAAACTTGCACATTTCCCCACAATTATCACACATTATTGTGACACAACACAAACCATTTGAAGGGCTTTTAATTTCACTATTTAATTTCACAACATCACACCGACACTGCACGTAAACACACTTCCGCTGATTTGATATTTCGCAAAGAAACACTTCGTCACAAATCCGTTGCCCATTTTTTTTTATATAAACAAGAGATAGGATCATAAGCGCTATTTGATTTAACACTACCGAAATTTCTGCCACTGCACTGAACATAGCCCCGAACTAAACTCACCAAATACGCTCAGATTGATCAATTCGTTCCGTCACCGTACGTTCAGATCAATATGGCAACCAATTTGGATAAAAAAAATTCGACGTAAAATAGAAATGCAGAAAAAAAATTACATTTCGTATTAGTTGTTACGTTAATGATATTTCTTGACATTTTGTTACGGCAAAAGAAACAAAACACTTCGGAGAGGCAACTGTCTGCTTCTTCGGGTTGAATGGGGCAGTTGAAACATAGAGTTGTGTGTCCTTCGGACTGGACAGCCTTTGTATTTGGACCGCCTAAAGACAAACCCTCTGTCCAAATGACTTACGCTATTAGACTGCTCCTTTCGCTCTGTCTGAAGTCGGAGACAAAAGTTACCGGAGAAGCTGCGACCTTTCTCTCTCGCCGTGATGGACAGTGGCGCAAATACAGTTGACATCTATTATTATACTTTGTGGTCAGAATTAATTCAAGTCGAGCTACGTGTAGTACTGAGACATTTGGTGATAATAAAGGGATTTTAGAGCGTTGAACTAATCCTGATTTCAGCTGAATAAACGCGTGATTAAAACAGTCAACTTTCTGAAAGACGTACAAGACAAAGTTAAACGAAACGGAAACTGTAATTTTGTAAATGTTTCAAATGCTTGCAGTCTGTTTGCATGTACAAGAAGTCTCAAAACTTTGTCACAGAGTGAAAAAATAAATTCGCTTATAAAGATATAAATTTTGTAATTTTCTATCAGCGCTAATGGATTCCTTGAAGTGTTCAAGGAAATGTGAAGTTGAAAAATCCATTCGGAATGTTATTAATAAGAATCTTGGGACTGGGAAATATTACACATTGAGAAGCTCTATGATTTGTATTTATCTTCAGTACTATCAGGATGATGACATAAAAAAAGAGGTGCTTAGGGCTTGTGGCAAGTAAGGAGAGAAGTGGGTATAGGGTTTTGGTATCGGAAAACTGAGGGAAACAGACAACGTGGAAGGCCTATGCGGAGATGTGAGGATAATATTAAAATGGATCTTAAGGAAATTGTATGAGAGGACATGGACTGGATTAATACGACTCAGGATAGCGACAAATTATGATAAAAGTATAATAAATTCTGGTTTGGATAAAAGGAGGGGAACTTCCTAACAAGCTGAGAAACTAGCAACTTGTCAAGGATAACTCTTCCTCAAGGAGTCCTTTATTTGTCCCAACTAATGCACACAAATTCTTTTAATTGTTAAACTGTTAAATTCATTTCAAACTATAATATTTGCTCCAACATGTTTCGGTTTATATAAACCATTATCAAGAAGCTACAGCCTGCGCTTTGATGGTTTGTGTAAACCGAAACATATTGCAGCAAATATTATAGTTTGAAATTATTTTAACAGTTTAACAATTAAAATAATTTGTGTTTATTAATTGGGACAAACAAAGGAATTGATTTTTGACGTTTTGCTGACCGTGCATCTCAGTATATTTATCTCAGTAATTAACCTATGGGTGTGATGATACCAGAGGCTGTGTAATGCAATTTTGACCTCCTGATGATGAGCACATGTGCTCGAAACATATAGAGGCATGAAATAAACGTATTGTAAAACAAAATTGTGTTCATCAAGTTGGTTAATTACCGAGATAAAAAATGACTTGATATTATTAATGCACTGAACAACCATGAAGATCCTCCTCATCTCCGGCAATACAATACACAGTACATTGTAACATTAGCAAACAAATGTGTTTTCATATAGGCGAAATTAAACTTTCTTAGACACTTGCCCTGTTACGTTGAAGGAACAGCCCATAAATTGGAGAATATTCGAAAAAATCTTTCATTTTCATATCCTCAGACAGGTAGCAGACATTACGTCAAATAACAACTGGCGGGAAGGTCAGGTGTTAAGGAAATCAGCAGTTGCGTGTAGAAAAAACAATGAACACTAGCAGCTGGCTAAATAAACGAAAATTTAACGTTTTTGTGTAAGGACCATAAATCGAAAATGCATTATCTTCTGAGTTCTTGTGAATGCGGTCCTGAGTACTGAGTTCAAAAAGACTGAATTTTTTTTTAATAAATAAGCAATCGTAAGTCGCTCCAGAAACATTTTGTGCCCTGCACTGAATACACTGAGCTATCTTCACTGTAGGTCTCCAATTAATGTTATGCACACTGCATCGAAATGAGATAATTTTTAAAATGAAATAGTCTAATATTAAGGAGAGAATGTAATTTACAAGTAATTCGCAGTTTCAAATAGACAACGTTTCTTGGACATATTTTGTAAGACATCCCGGTTTTGAGTTTTTAATAATCAATGTGGTTACCGTCTGTGCTGTATAATTAATTGTAAAGGGTAATTACATAATTTGCCCGCCATGCATATTGTGTAATGGAAGGTACGTCCCAATTCACCATCACAATACAGAAGCTCAAGGATTCATTCATTCATTCATTCATTCATTCATTCCTCCACTCGCCCTTCCCTCCATTCATCCATCCTTACACAAACACACAATAGAGACAGATAAAGAAACTGTAAGTAATGTTACATAAGTGTGTTACCCTAAACACTAACCACACAGCACAAACTGAGAATTGCCACACAATTTTGTGTAAAGATTATTATTAATTCTCAGAAGTTAAAGTTTTAAACAAAGAAATAGAAAGGTGGTTTTATGTCGAGACACGTGAACTTATGTAGAAGCAATTTTTATGCGTTTTTATTCCGGACACCCTCATGCAGGGTGCAGAAATAACTACAACTTGACTTGCTAGGAACAGACAACACTAATATTGTAAATATCTTGGTGTTTGTGAAACATTTTCATGCGCAATGTGTTAATGGACCCAATCTCAATTCATATTTGAAATATCGTTTTGGGGGGGAGGGGTTGAGGTTCTGTCGGCTGTTTTGCCGAAATTTGAAGTATTCTAGAAGGAGACGCTGAGACATTTGTTTCGTGGCATCGCGCAGCTGGACCCTGGCATTGCAATATTACGTAACCAATGTCTCATCGTCTCCTTCTAGAAGACTTCGCCCTTCAGGCACTTATTTCACGGTGACTTTCAGCAGGAATCCACATTCCGAATTCCGAATTTTAAATTTCTCGCACCGTCTGCTGCTTTTCCTCTGACGAATGCAGGCAGCGCCTCACTAACAGGTGCGGCGTTTATTAGTTGGAAGTATGTAAAATATGGAGCTCTAAATTTTGGAAAATATTTGATGCGTTAGAAGAAAATTCAATTGCGTTAACTAAATCCACGATACCGAAACTTTTTTTGAAAAACTTGTGTTAAACACAAAATTTTTCAATTTTCCAAACCACATTTACGAAAGCCTATGACTTAACCAACTTAACGAATATGTTTCCTGACTCGGCTACTGTAATACCCACTTTAATATTATCCTTATATCTGCACCTCGGTTTCCAAGGACGTATATTCACGTCTCAGTTTACACTAATATTTTATATTCTGAATTCAAGCTACATGTTGCACGAAGATTATTTGATTAATTTGCCTAAAATTTATTTGGTGAATGGTAAGATTTAAGCAATTATAAATGGGAATCCCATTTGCTGAGTGGCAATTTTTTTTAGAAAATCAGGCCACTCTTTTGAAGTGGTAAGGATATGCATTTTACTGTACCGCAGTCTGGCAGTTCAGAGTTGTGACAACTGTACAGCTGGAGCTGCTTTACCCCGAAGCATTTACAACTGAATGCCTGACGTAACGTCAAATGGAGAGGAATTTTTGGAACGTGGGCCTGAGTGTGACCGGAGTGCGGATATACAGGTTGTAGTTTCTTAGTCATTACACTGCAGACACGTCACTATGGCATTGATTTCACGAAGACTTCAAATCTTCTGGAACACAACACCGTGGGGATTGGCGAATATTTATAGACATTTATTGATGAGTTCTACTCTTCCATCTTTAGTGTCCAAGCAGTCGTAATAGATTGAGCTACTCTGACCTGAAGACAGAGGCGGTCAAACCTTGCGAAACATCTGTTAACTATCGATTAAATCGCACGGCGTCATAAACCGAAAAATTGAATCTTCATCAAAATGGGTGCAATAATTTAAGTTCTCATCACATTCTACATGCTTATATCACAAAATTGAAAGCTTTTAAATTAGAAATTTAATTTTACTTGTTTTTGTACTTATTGTGAAAAAACGTTCTTCCAATCAAGATCAATGACACTTCTTTTTATATAATTTTCTCTAATGTTTTCTGTCTTTCCGTCTAATTTTTAATACTTGAACAAGCTGCTTTGCCATTAGACGGCCTGCTCCATTTGCTTTAATAACTTAGAGAGCCGTTACGTTAAAGCAAACCTGCTTCCTACACCGTCTGTTGTTCACAGTCATATATATGACGATATTTTTCGAAGCGTTTTAAGCCATGTGTGAGTCACATCTGTGGGTTGGGCTTTATCACGTTATACTGTAACTGTCTGCATAAATTATATCGTACTTAAAGAGACGTTATTTCTGTGAATGCCAAAGGGAAAAAGTCCGCAAAGAATTTGCATGGGGCTAAAGTTGAAAGCTATTGTGGACATTTTGCGTTTTGTTGGGAAGAGTTTGTCAGTAGGTGTTTAGTTGAGGTTTTCGAAAAATTGTGAAGTTAAGACCTGAGAGTTAAATTATATTAAATAAGACTAGATAAACGAAGTTTGGAAACTTGCTAATTGAATCACGAATTGGTTACATATTGAGTATAATTTTGTTACTGGCATTTTGGAACGATTTTCTCTTTTCTAAATTTCGCATTTAATTGAAGTAAAAACTCTGCGACAATAAATTGGTGTAAAAATCAAATACTCTTCATAGATATTCCTCCTCTTTAAAAGGAACACGCAGTTACGCATATAAATAACATTAGGTAAAATTTGTTACCTCACAAAAATATCAAAATAAATTTCTGCATTTTTCACTCGTTTCTTTTTGACACAAACTAATGGCAAATTAACTGTTGAAGACTCCTTCGTATGCACGCAGATCCACTCAGTAAGGCGATCTCATTTGACGACCACTTGCACTGTTGTTCTCCGCTGCCCACAATCTCACTCACAAACACCAGGAAAATACTGATCTGAGTCTACAAAGAAACAGTTACTGCAAACCTCGAAGACCTTCCGATGTTCGGTTGTCTTTGTGACGTTTCCACCTAACGGATATTTTATGTACTAGTACCAACGCAACATGACAACCAAATTGCGTTGTTTCCTGCACGTGTTTGACAAATATCTTTATTATAAATACTTTAATTTTGTATTTAAACAATTTATTTCATTCCTACAATGTTAACAAAAATCCAACCAGATGCAACAATATGCAGATATTTATTTACTGCAAAGTCACTCTACATGTTTCGGGTGTCACAGCACCCATCGTCATGAGCACTAAAAACTGTAACCGCAACCTCCGGTACAGCTACTTCCCTCCAACGTGGCCCGATAGGGCCACGTTGGAGGGAAGTAGCTGTACCAGTATTACGGCCTGTACCGGAGCCTGCGGTTACAGTTTTTAGTACTCCTGATGATGGGTGCTGTGACACCCGAAACATGTAGAGTGACTTTGCAGTAAATAAATATCTGCATATTGTTGCATCTGGTTGGATTTTTATTAACTTTGAATTACGATGCACGGAACCATGAGCTTAAAATTCGTTCCTTCATTTGTCACACATTAAACTCGATATGTGTTTTGCGTCACAAATCGAAACTAAAAAGTAGAGAAGCAGGAAATTAACAATCAATTCGACGTTGCTCGACATGCGGATGAAGAATTTATTTACACTTCTTCTTCAAACGTGCAGTTTTTGAGGCCAAATACGCGTATTTCCACATCTAGCTATAGATACGATCATTAGAAAACACACTCAATTGGTTTCATTAAATTCCCACGCAGTAATTATTTCGTAGCGCCCGAGGAGGTAATGTGGGCCGAAGATGGAGGATGTAGTAACAGCAGAGACGTGGGACTTTCAAATTATCTGTAATCCTTATCGATTATTATTAGGATAATCAAACCAAGAAGCCTTACATGGGAGGGGCAAAAGGCAAATGAGAAAATGACTGCTTATAAATAGTTTGAATTTAAGACTATTGCAATCTATTGAGAATCTCACTTTTCGGTGTATGGAAAGATAACACGGGGAGGGATCTTAAAAATATTTTGTGATGGCGTGGACTTGTATATGGCAATAACAGACCTTCGGGTTTAGGCCAACAACAGAGTACACCAATGTATGAAGAATTTCTTGATAAGATGAATAAACGCCACCCTCTCACTGTGGTGTTGGTCAGAAGCTCTTACACCTGTTGCTATGAACCACCGCTGTGCTGTGTTATTTTGAAACACATAACAAAGCGCCTTATTTTCCGTAGAATTATACAAATGACGAGGATAGGGAATTGGGTTCCTGAAGCTTTGACACAAGTCAATTTATTATGAACAATATTTCACAACACATTCCGGAAGAAATTAAGAGCAGATTGAGGTCAGGAAATGCCTTGCTATCATTCGGTACAAAATTTTTGTCTTCCAGATTGGTATCCAAAAATTTAAATATCAAGATATATAGAAATATAATTTTGCCTGTTGTTTTGTATGGGTGTGAAATTTGGTCGCTGACATTGCGGGAGGAAAGGAAGCTGAGGTTGTCTGAGAACATGGTGTTGAGGAGAATATTTGGACCTAGGAGGGACGAGGTAACGGGGGAATGGAGGAGACTGCATAACGAGGAGCTAAATGATTTGTACTCCTCACCCAATATTGTGCGGG
>Ga0131853_10013310_pt1 | contig 15073 bp, 9 predicted proteins | sample TergutLab28metaG_FD_92764 | JGI IMG/M metagenome (GOLD analysis project Ga0131853, IMG submission 92764) | Labiotermes labralis P1 segment gut microbial communities from Petit-Saut dam, French Guiana - Lab288 P1 (version 2) (version 2) | ecosystem: Host-associated > Arthropoda: Insects >... | reverse complement strand
GTGATGGAAACAACTACATGGTTCGGCCTGTATTGGTGTAGAGATCTCTACATACGCATAGCTTGACAAACCGAATCAAAACAGGGGTCAGATAAAACACTATGAAACATAACAGATACAGATAGTAATACAAAGTACATGAATATAAACTAGACAATAACTCTAATTGTGGTGGCGGGGGGGGGGGGATCATTCAGCCATCCTACTCACACACGCATCTCTTTTCCCCTAGGCAAGGAAACCTGGCTACGAAGCCGCTCGGACCAACCCCCCACCCCATCCCTCTCCCCCGCACAACGCAGCACTTTCAAGGAGAAGGTCAGAGAACAAGCCTCCGCACAACTACAACGCCACACCTGCCGAGAACAACCCCCCCCCTCCCACCACAAATAGAGTTATTGTCTAGTTTATATTCATGTACTTTGTATTACTATCTGTATCTGTTATGTTTCATAGTGTTTTATCTGACCCTGTTTTGATTCAGTTTGTCAAGCTATGCGTATGTAGAGATCTCTACACCATGCGGGCGCGCACGCATGCATATAGCTAGCCCGTAAGTTCCCTAGACAACCTGATGATGGCCAGTACTGGCCAAAACATGTAGTTGTTTCCATCACAGTCATTAAATACAGCTCAGTGATTAAGTTGTGTTTGACTACATACCTTTTCCTATGTATGTGTTAGAGCTGGAAATGCCGTGTCAGCGTCAGTGCATGGATGAAGTCAGTGTTCAGTATTAAGTAAACCAATAACACCTTTAACCACTAGTGTGGATAAATTTGTTGAATGTTTCAGTGTCGAATAGCAGTCTTTCCACTGCAGCTGTTTTGCCTAGGACACTAATGTATCCACCCAAGTACAGAAGAGTACAACAAGGTTGGGTTGAAAATGTCAGTACTGTAGAAGAACAGAAACTTGGACTCATTGATTTACATCCTGATATTTTTGGTGCACAACCAAGAATTGACATTATCCATGAAAACATAGAATGGCAGACAAAATATAGAAAAGTGGTATGTAATCCTGCACTTTAGCAATTATAGCAGTAATCGCATAATATTAATCCTAAAACCTGAAGATAAAGGACCACTTGGGAGACGTAAAATTCAGATGTGAGAAAATAATACTCTGAATCTCACAGAAATTTGATGTAAGGTTGTAGAGTCCAGGCGCTTGTGAATGTGGTAACGAATTGTAGGTTCCATGAAAGGGAGGGACTTTTGTGAGTAGGGAAGTAAACTACACAGAAGGACTCTTCTGTGTAGTTTACTTAGATAATGTAAAATTTGGTAATTGGATTTGGTATAGGCCTTTAGGTAGGGTATTTGACATCTTCTGGCCTTTGACTCTTTCAAAAAGATACCCAAGTGGACTTCGATGGTAGGAAAAATTAATCCACTGCAGCATTTTAGAATAAATCACCAATCATATACCTCAGTTTTGCCTGAACCCTTACCATAATTGCTTGAATGTTAGATAATGTTTCTTCACAATCTTAAGTGTTCAGGAAAATACCTGTACAGTACACGTCAATGTTTGTGCACAATTACAAGGCAACTTTGTATTTTATAAATGGTGAATTAGGAAAAAATCATATATTTCTATTAATATAATAATTAATTTTACTAAGACATTTATATTCTCATGTCTCATCTAATATAGTATGCATACACTTTATGATTTATTTTCTCTGAAGTTCCTCTATTACAGCGATATGACCACACAAAAACACGTGCAGAAGTTCGTGGAGGTGGAAGGAAACCTTGGCCACAGAAAGGTACTGGGAGAGCTCGACACGGCAGCATTCGTTCACCCCTGTGGCGAGGGGGAGGTATTGCACATGGTCCTCGATCTCCCCAAACTTACTTTTATATGCTACCATTCTACACGAGGGTTCATGGCTTGATATCTTGCCTTTCAATTAAACTAGCACAGGTAGGTTCTTATGAAGAAGGCCTTTTTTTTTGGGAAGTATCAAATTTATGAATAGAAAACCTGTTAGGCTGAATTGTTATTTTTTTTTCTGTCTTCCACATTCCCACACATATACTTGCACACATGCCTGCAAGCATGCATGAACACATATATTTTTTTTTTTTGGGGGGGTGTGTGTGTGTGTGTAGACTATTATCAGGGAGTACAAAGAATTATAAACTCCTAGAAGAAAAGGATTTGTTTCTGTATGCAGAGTGACTTAGTGTTTGTAAGTGGTTGGTAGAAACATGCAGTTTGTGCTGGAGGATAATAATATGAGGTTGTGGATGCAGAACATTCATAGATCTGTTTAGCAGTGTTGTTTTAATGTCTTCTATGCTATAGTAAAGAACCATAGTTCTTATAAAGTAGAGAATAACTAGCCTGTTATCCCTTGCTATGACATTCTTAACCCCACACTGAATAACCATTTTGGTCTTGTGTTTGACATTACAATTTTAGTGCACCTGCTATTCAAAATGTGAATATTTTGTGAACCAAAAGAGATAGCATTATGATATACACTGCATTTGTGTGGAAAAAAAAAAATGGACATGCAGCATGTGGCAAATTTCTCTAAGTATGTTTGTTGAATAGATATATAAAATGTGGTCTTAGGGCAGTAGTGGTACTTGCATTATATGTAGTATAGGTGGTGGTTAAAGGTTCATTTCAGTTTTGAATTTTTTGCACTGATGTTCTTGTTCCCAACATTAGCCACTCAGGTTAGAGTGGAAACTGATACTTCTGTTTCAGATCAATAGGTAGCTGACCTGTGATATTGATGGTGATGAATCAAAATAAATAAAAAGGGCAAACTTTGGAAGTATTCTGGCTGGTTGTCATAGCTTTCATAAGCATCTGCATGCCAATGGAGTAGTAGTGTATGCAGCTTGATCATACAGTTTCTGTGCTGTATTCTTTTCTCTGTGATAACTGAATATATCCTATATTCCATGCTGTCCCTTGCAGAGTACTTCCTGTGCAACACAGTGGTGAAAGATACAGTAATTGAACCATTTTAGAAGCATATGTATAAATCTGTGTTTTGTACTCTGCAAATGTAGCCTGTGATTGTTCTTGAATCATGATGTCATATCTCTTCCCTGCCAGTGACAGCTTGAGTTCTGTTAGTTGTGATGACTGAAAGGAATTATGGGTTGTGATTAGCGTTTCATGAAGGTCCTCACAAAGACTCACACAGCTATTTTTGGTCATTGGTCAGCAACAGAGGCTTGATCTGGATGAGATTCCTATTTTGTTACGCAAGTTGTGGGTAGTGATGCACAATTTTCACACACAAGTTCCTGATTTGTGCCCTGCTTTCATCTGATGTGCTTGCAGATGCGTGTCCGTGGCAAACAGTCATTAACTGATGTCACTCCATTTTTCTACTAGGAAAACCAAATGATTTTGTCCTGGTCATTATCTCTTCAACACTAGGTCTAATACCATCATAAGTTTAAGTTACAGTTTAATGCATTGTGTGTTCTTTGAAACATGCTGTTTTTCGCCCAACACAAATTACAGAGTGTACAACTCCTAACTTCACTATACACAGGTTACTTCTGAGTGATGCAAGAGACAACTGGAGCAGGATGGTGCAGCAGAAATGCTGCAGAGTCATATGCTGGAGGTGCCTGGTTCAAATCTTGTTCAGAATACTAAACTGTGAATGGCTGTTCATAATTTGATTAGAACATTAACAGTTCCAAATCCTTTCCAGTTCATTCACCAGTCATTATTCCATTGGACACTATATAGTCTGAGATACTGACTGTATCATAAATTAAACAACGTAAATGATTCTGGTCTCCACCACTGCTAAGCAAAGGAATTTTAAGTGCAGTAGTGTCATATTGCAGGCAATCTGAAAACTAACTGGTCACACCTAGTAAAATATACAGTGGTTACGTTAGACATTTCAGTTTACTCTGCATAGTATGCATATGGCCAAGTATTTCTTATTATCTCTGTAAGCCAAAGCTCAAATTTGTGCACATCACTATTTTTGTTCCAGGATGATTTGCATATTGTGAATTCTTTAGAAATTCCAACAGATGATCCAAAATATGTTGAGGACCTTGTGGAGAATCGGAGCTGGGGGCCATCTGTTCTCCTTGTGGATGAGTAAGTGCTAATTTCATCAGTTAATCATAGTTTGCAGTCAGTTATAACATATTTACAAGTTGGTGGCCATTTTTATTAACCTGATTTGTGTCAGTTTCTTTATTATGAAAGGTTCTGTAGACAACAGTTCAAAGTATCTCTTTAACATTAAGCTCTGGTTTCATTGTTGACATATAAACAGTAGTGTTATTATGTGTATTAATGTATAACACACCACTTATATTTCAGGATGGACATAATGCCAAGAAACATCACTGCTGCCACTGATTCCATATTACATATCAACTTGATGCCTGCTTATGGTGCGTAGTCTTTGTATTATCATCAGTATGGGGAAGATGTGGGCAAGATGTCATGCTTGGGAATAAATTAATACAGAATTGGTCTGAAAACCTGAGGGCAGGAACAGTTGTATAGTTGTAATGACAGTATTACAATTTATCATAAAGAAATGCAGTGTGAGGGTGTATACCATAATTATCTGGCTTAGGATAGATTTCAGTGGCAGACTTATGGCACATTGTAAGGGTCATTGTATTCCATGAGAGGTGGGGAAAATTTGTCTTGCTGAGTGCCTGTTAGCTTCTGCTGGGGAATTAGTTTTATGAAACAGTAACCATGTTTGATGTATCATTTAATTTAATCTTGTACAAGTAGATGGCAGAGTTCATGATGGCACCCAACAATCAGTTGCATTCTCCCATAATTGTTCTGTGACATCTGTTATATTGGATGACTAATTAACTCTCATAGTTTTACATTAACCCTTTTCTACACGAAACGATATAATGCAATCAGATTAAGTTATATGTACACATACATACACACACACATATTAAAATGTGGTGCACAAAGATCATTTCATTAACTGGCTTTACAATAAATTTAAAGCGTGTGACAGAGGGTTAACATATAAGATGAAGCGAAGAGGGCAAGGAGTGTCAGAACCTAGCTGTTCATAAGACAGCAATTTTGAAATGATTGTTTCTGCTGTCAGTATTGTGCATGTAAAAATTAAATTACCTCATTCCCTTACATTCCGCTATCTCGATCAGCATTGCCAATTAAGACAGATTTTAAACCCTACCAAAGAGTTCAAAAGTCATCTCACAGTGGTCTGCATGTGATGTATGTCAGATGTTAATTTTACAGCCGTGCTCTAAACATTACACCTGTCTTAAATATAATATACAAAACCAAACATTCTGTGATGGCTTCCTAAGCCTCTGCTTGGGTAATTAGCACAGTGATCTATTTCAAACCATACCATGATTAAAAATGTGAGTCATTGTATGCATTTTGGATGTAACAACCCTAAGTACCTCCTTGTTGCAGTTTTAAAGTATCAGATTTGTGTTCACTGAGCTAAAAAATGTTTTCTGTTTGGCTGTAAATGTAAATGGATCACCGTATAAAGTCATGTCGTACATTTTGACTTGTATTACTTTTTGCAGGGTTGAATGTATACAGCATGTTGAAACACGACACTCTGGTACTTACTACAGCAGCAGTGAATTACATCGAAGAGAAACTGTTATATCAACTACACAGGCCTGACATCTCAATTGTTACAAAGAAGTTCCGGTTAAATCAGAGTGGTTAGACAGTAGTTTTGGTTTGTCCTGTGTAAACTGAAGTGTCATACATGCATTTCATCATAAGTCAATACTTCCAGTGGATTTTCTGTGACATGTATACATCTGTCATAAGAAAGTGAACACACCTGAAGGTTATTTTACAGCCACCTTCTAGCCTGTGAAAGTGTTAAGTTATTGAGCAAAAACAAATACCATAAAAAGAAACAGAGCTGTTCTAAATGATGAGGCAGTTGGTCTAGATGTAAATGTACAGAAAAAATTAAACATAAAAAATCTTTTGTCTACCCGTTTGTCTAAAAATACAAAGATTGAAATGTACAAAACTAATTTTACCTTTGATTATATGAGTTTGAAACTTGATCCCCATCTCAAGGGGAAGAACACAGACTGACGGTGTTTAAGATGGGTACTGAGGAGACAGCTGGACTGAAAAGGCAGGAAGAGTGATAACTGCTTGATATTATGCTGGCATTAACTGCATGTAAGGGTACAGTTTATGAAACCTGTTTTGGTGAATCACTTTGACAACACATTGAGCTGCATTCTTGACAAGCCTGACAAACTGGACATATAAACCGTAATCTAATTCAAAACACTGATCTGACATATGGAGAGAAACTCTCATCATTCAAGACACAGACTGAGGTGGAAGAAAGCTTCTCAGCCAAAAGACACACTCAGATGGAGAGCTTATCATCAGCTGTTTGCTCATTCAAAACAGTACAAGATTGGAAGGGTGCAGTTTTTATGGGGCATGCAGTTGCTACATGTTCTTTGTACCTTGGAATCCTGAAGTGAGATTGAATATTTGCTTTAAAATTTGTTAGTGATTACTTTACTTTTTTATCACAGAATCTATTATAACTATGCCTAATATGCTTCCTATGGTTACATTTCAATGTGCTACATTTTCTTCAACCTTGCACATTTATGCATCTCTCACGTTACACTTTATGGGTGCAGCAAATTAAAACATGAAACTGAGAAGACCTGAATGGTAAAGTGTTCATTTAAAATTTTGTCAGGGTCCTTCCATTGGTAATAGACCCAAGCAGACAGACGATAGCTAGCCGGACAGATCTGACCATTCATACAAGTATTCTTCTCCTGTACAGTGTGCAGAGAACACACACTGTGCATGCACACGTTCTATGAGCTAAGGATTTACAGCTTTCACAACAACCAGCGCTTATGTTTGCTTGTAATTTTGATGAAAAATCCCCACTGAATGAGTAGAGAAACAGTCACAAAGCCACAAAATGTTTAGACTATCAAGAGGCCAACCACTTGCCAAGCCCTAAAGGCTAAGAAGGCAACTGGGAACAGAAGAAAGGAAAGATGCTATACAGATGGTGTTAGATGCTAGAACTTATCGCTCACTGAATGCAATATTGGCACAATAAAAAAATTGCCCATTCGGAGTTAATATTACAATTGAGCTCAAAAATATAATACATCCGACAACAATGGCATCCAGTAGGGTATGTTTCAAATTACAATTGTGCCAGTATTGTTGGATGTAATTATATTTTTTAGCTCAATCGCAATATTAACTGCAAATACCAGTTTTGGGGTTGTTGCACTGTTGCATTCAGTGGGCAATATGGTGATGCATTAACAAACACAGGAATGGAAACTGTTTAACCTTCTGCAGGGACCCCCAGAGGTAGATTCTTATGTGTACAACTTTATGGAAAAACTGGATGACATTTACATTCCAAATGCTTCATATGTTTAATTCCATATTTTAAAGTCTATTCTCCTTTAAATTGTCCATTTTGTTTCTTTACCTCCATGTGGACTTAAAGTTCTCTACCAACTAGCACTATCAACATTCAGCATCTGCAAAAGGGCACACACACCTGCAAAGGAAGGCTTCAAAAGACATTTCACACCTTCATTACTATCCTGTAATTATGTATTTGCAACATGTAAGATAATTCACAAAAAATTAATGCACATCTAATTAGGAAGAAGTATTTACATGTATTGTCTTTTGACACCATATGCAACCATAAGAACGAAAGCACATAAATAGTAAAAGTTCACACTACCCTATGCTGCTTGCCGAGTGTCCTAGTGGATGAAGCTCGTGACATGGGCTGAAAAGTAAAACAACAGAAATATTCATTTAGCCCATGTAAACATGTTGAATGTACACAAGAAATTATGAACTACCAGTTTAAATTAAAAGTGTACAGACAGTGACATAACAGGAACAATTATTTTTTTTTTATTTTTAAGCAACACTTATTTAGTCACATGAGCAGGTTATGCAAATAAACTGTATGTCAGCAGGTAAATGACTGAATGAATCAGTAAGTAATGATTGTCCTCCTCCTCCTCCTGCTTCCTCACTCTTGTGTGCCTTGGATGGGGAGATAACAAATGCATAAGGCATTTTGGTAAGGAAACTACTTGGAAAACCAAGGAGGAAATAGGAGGATAAATTACAATGGATCTTCAGAGGAAATGGAAAGAAGTGGCTCTGGAATGCCCAGTGATGATGGGCTTTGGAATTAAGAGATGGAATCTTTTTTGATTTAAGAATTCAAACAAAGTGTTGAATAAATCTACATCCAAAAACAGTACAAGTTCAGGTAACAGTTTTGACTGCTACTGTTTTAAGTTAATTGTAATTCTTTCAATGCAGATTTAAGTTTTTCTCCAAGCACACTTAACTACAAAATTATTAAGTGACTCTGTGCTATGGAATCATACTCACGCGAGGATGTGGATCTTCACTGAGCATTCTCTCTCGTATACTCCATCGTAGGTCATAGTGATTGTCTTCACCAGGGACTTTCTGCTGTCTCCATATATCCTGGTAGTGATGATAGAGCTTAACTGGGTCACATCGCTTCGGGGCTCCTACACTTTGCCTTGGATTAATATTCCATGGTCGTATGACTGCTGAAATATACTGATTGTCAGTAAAAATGAAAGGATCACATTGAAAATTCTCCAAAAAATGAGAATAAATACTGTATGTCAGAAATGCCACTATTTTATCAGTAACTAGACCAGTGTTCACAAACAGCAATGGTTAGTTTGTTTCAGAACTATAACTGTTATGTGTACCCATACAAATAAATTTTCCAACAACATGAAATTAGAGGAAATAAAAGTTCCAGTAGAAGAAACTATCTAGCTGAACATACTTAGATCTTAAAGAACTGTGCACCACGGCATAATTAATCATAAGACCGTTTTTCTGAGCAACATCATTGTACCAGTAGTAACTACAATGCAATTGTGTACAACTTTTTATGTATTTTTAAAACAATTTTTAGCCTGAGGATGACCCAATGTGGTTGAAATATGTTGCCACAATAAGTAATACAGACACTTTAGTCATGCTGATGGTACTTCATTCGTTTATCTTGTAACACAATGAGATGACTAACTTAAAAAAAAAAGTACCAGTAGTTGATGGTTTTAATTTGGAAGTTAATCATTGAGTTCTGTGATAGTGAAAAGGAGGCTGTGTGGGCCCAGAGACTTTCTGACTGATAAAGAAGGAAAAAAAGTCTCTTGCCCTGCCAGGAATTGATCCACGGTCTGTTGGTAGTGCAGCCTGTAGCCTAGACATCATACCAACTACTGTATTCCAGCTACCAGCCACAACAAATGTAATGAAAATTGAACATAGTGGATACCAGGGGACTATTGCCTGGGGTAGAAGTGGCTGGGACCTGACACTGAGCTCTCAACTGCACCTTGTGTGAAGGATGTGTGGAACTACACCTCTGCTCTCCTGTATTCGTTCGTGACATGCAATGTAGTCTGGTATGGGGTTACCAAAGTCTGGAGCCACATAATGACACAAGGTGGAGGCAGTATGTGCTTTTAACATGCAACCATTTACTGGACTATACTGTATCACATCTCACAATACCACTTGAAATATTCACTGCCATGAGAACATAAAATTTCATAATAAAGCTCAGAAAATTATTAAACTCTGAAGTTTTCACTCTCATGATGTATGAATATAAGCCACTAATACTCACATGAAGTTTTTGGTTTTACAGATTCCTGCAGGTTTGCTATACAGACTGCCTTTTGGTTTTCTTTGTCTTTTGAGAAATGTATTGACTTTTTTGGTTTTGCTGATATGTTGGGTACAGCTGTAGAACATGATCTACTGCAGCCATCATCTAATGACATAAGATTACAAAATTACATCTTTAATGAAGATCTAATTTGACCAGTGGCAACTCCCATTCAATGATAAAAATATGGTTCCTGGAGAAACAGACTTCAGTTTCACAAATCAAATATGGTCTTCCCATACACTTTTAAATTAGAATATAAAGATGCATTCCAGCATCTCTGGGTAAAAGATATATCCCTTCTCAAGCTATTTTGAAAATAAAATAATGACATTTGACTGTTAACACATCATTAAATCATTAAAAGTGCAACAAAAAAATTAAAATTCAGAATTTCAATGCTTACTTTGGTGATGGCTGAATGCCAAATGATCAATTCAGTGTAACTTGCACATACATAATGAGGAATGGCCTTCTGTGTAACTTGTGTGAAATAAGCTCTGATTTGCAAGGCACAGCTACTGAGGTTCCTGCCCCACAATCCTATTATTCAAACCACAGTGCAGACTGTTGTTAATATTGGCTGTAAAAATGGAGTGTTGCTTATGGGGTCAAGGTTTTACTGCTCTGCTTTCTGCCATGTTATTTACAAACTATCCTATTTTAATAACTGTTCATCACATATTATGAACCTCCTGCTGGTGGATTATATAAAAAAAGTTCATTAGTGTTTGTATAATTAGTTGTAGATTTAACTCAGCTTCAATGTTATGTTTTCTTGGTACTGATGTAACCATGAAGTAGTGCAGAAAAATCATGCAATTCAGCACAAAGAAAGTAAAATACTGCAAGTCATCAGTAGTCAGTGTTGCATTCTACAGATATTTCCTTTTGAATTTAGACAGTGGGTAAAAATGGCAGGCTCATCTCAACATCTTTGTACTGAGAAAACAGAATAGGGGCATCCATGACATGTACACAAAGGGCAACATGGTCAGAAACTCATGCATGTGAGCAGCACAAACTTTTTATTGACAAGAGTGAAGAATCACCCATTGTTTTTTCATATACATGTGAAATTTTAGCGGTAATGCTACTGTGACAAGAACGTAACTCGGCTTTAATGGCCTGCTAGTTGAAGCATGGTAGCTAGTTAGGTAAAGAAAATTTTGCTACAAATCTCAAACTGCAACCTGGGGTCAGGCAGGCCATATGCTGGACATACCAGAGTTAAAACAATCTGGCGTAATCAAAGAGGTACACTGGGATATACATTCTGTGGTGAAACTTGCTGGAAGCCAGCAGTGACAACGACCTGGTAAGCAGGGATAGAATTCTGCAGTAAAGCATAATCAGTTTCTGTGGGACCAAACTGCATTGAAGAAAACAGCTATGCCAACTTTAGCCATAAATCTGAGACCACTTCACATTTTCATACTGCTTTGAAATGGGTATTACATATAATATATGAAAAAAACAAACTGCTACTGACACCAAAAACTTGCAAGTTGGGGCAAACCCAACACCTCTGCTACCTACAATGTGAAACTGGAAGCAGTATATTATGTCCTGGCTGCTACTGTTTTGCATGGTTATGATCAAAGAAAGCAAACTAGGGTTTATTGGCCCATGGATGATTTGGCTCAAATGGTAATGATTATGCCCTGTATACAGGAGGTGTCCAGTTTGAATTATGGTTAGGGTGCCAGCCATCCTAAATGAGAGTTTTTGTGGCTTTCCTTAATCTTTCTAGTTAAATAACCAGACTGCAACTGCTTCTGCTGCACACATTCCAATTCATATTCACTCATCATTTTACTATCTCATTATGCAAGCTCAAGTACCAATGGAATTGTCAAATAAACCATATATAAAATTAAATAAAATATGAATAGATCACTCCTTTCTTCTTCTTTTTTTCCCCCTCCCACTTAACAACAGACCAATAATATTAATCACCCAAAACAATCACGCAGAATAGCTTTCTGCATATTCCTAAACTTTGTAAAAATGAAAACGCTGCCAGATAAAAATGTTCCAAACTATGATGGATAATGGAAATTTGGAACAGTGTTTGAAATGTTAAATTTCAGATTTTCAGAAGTGATTCACTCAACAGAACACTCATCCCCAGATGAAAATACTGTCTTATTCAAGAGGACAAATGTGTGTAGGCAATATAACCATGAATATGCAATTCAGTAGAAGAATACTTGAATGCACAATAGACCTATGACGAGAAGCACCATGTGGTAATGTTTGTATGGTGTATAAACTTGTCATACTGTAATTAGACTATGTAATTCATGAAATTATGTATTGATGTGTAATTTTGATATTTTAAATTTTGTATTGATTAGTGTATGCCTGATAGTGTTTGTCAAATCTTGAGAACATGTTTCATATCCGAAGCCTAATGGCTTACTGGGATTGATGAAATAAAATGGCATGTATGTATGTACTCCTTGGAATAAAGTTCTACAATTTGTAGGACAGGGCAGGTTACGTATAGAGTAACCTTGCTTCATTAAGTTAAATGCAGAATGTGTTTTGCAGATCAGTGTGAGTGATACTTTAAATTTTTTCAGAAGCATGGAATGGACTTCATTCTAGATCCCGACACATATGATTCGTATTCAATTATAGCATTTGCAGGTAGAGTCAGCTGGAGATGGAAGGTACACACTGCAATTTGTAAGGAACAAAATGTGTTAAAAAAATAGATGTATACAAGTATGTTGAATGCACGTGGGTGGTAAATCAACAAATGTTTTATTTCCAAGCAACAATAAACAGACCATTTGATGCTGCAGGATGGCAGATCAAATGTAATAAGTCACTTACCTGACTGCACAGTATGCGCCAATGACCTTGTACAAGTAATATATTTCTGTTCCATATGATGATGTGTATGAGCTGTTTTAAGCCCTTCTGCATGGTTATATTCATTTCCAGTGTGCGATGACATGGAGTTAGATGTCCTCAATGTATCTGGTGATGTTTCTATGTAAGAACTTCCACTGACTTCATTTAATTCTTTACATGTGCACAACAAGCACTGATCATATTTTATAAGTTTCTTCAAATCTGTTTTATAAAAAGACATTAAGGTTTTCACTAATTTAGATCTATAAAATGCTTACTGGAGGGCAAGACAAATTCTTTGAATATAGGGTCCAACTCCACAATTTAGGAGTGAGATTTTAACTTCTGTGCATGCTGCAACAACTTAAACCTTACACTACTGCTGGTGTTGATCTCTTCTGACCATATGCGTGGACACATGAGACCACCTGTCCCCTCAAGCCCTACACACATCGTCTTTTGCTCTGTCTTCCACACTAATCACCAAAGACGCTTGTATCTCCTTCCACGCATTTTCATATTACGCTAAACTATTCTGACAATTAGACTATTTGCTAGTTGCCATGGTCAAACTGTTTAGTACGTAATGAAGTCCTGACCGAACGAGGATTTTCAAACAAAAAAGTACGCACTGTAAAACAAAAGCTTCCCAAAGTCTAGGCAGAGGAATCAACTCTCAAGTTTTCCACAGAATAAATGAATACGATTAGCATTGGTCTAGCTTATTTGGACGAGTTATAAAATGCAATTATCTTTTTTCCCCCCCATACAAATTTGGCAGTTTACCTTTAATAAAATCTTTCAGTTGTTCTCCTGTTATATTACAATATCCCAGTCGATGAAGATGAGCTCTTACTTCTTTGGGATCCAGCTTTATAGTCATTTTCACGCAAGTTATGCGATAATACTACTTGTAAAAATGCTAACACGTTATCGAAACATGTAATCCAACACCCTTTGCCTATCAAAACAGATTAATGTATACACTGAAAATACAAACTTTTATGGACAGTGATTACAGTAATTTCAATACTTATTCTGCTCACTACCCTCTAAGCAACTTCACTTGACTGCTTAATTCCACACCCGAAACAACGTAGTATTTTGTCCATAGAAGCAACTCATCAGTGTTACGACATTTGAACTCATTTAAAGTCGCTTTAAATTGCACCAACGACCAATCATGCCACAAACAAATTTCCGTTACTGCCTGACACTGGTGTTGCCAAAACAAAGTGTGCCCTTGATAAAAATTCTCTCCTTGTAGGGAATACGTATCAACGTAAACCACTAATAACAAAACGGAATTCTATACAAACTCTTGCTGTGAAAACCATATCTTTGACACACAGAAGTGTTTAATGAGTGAAATGCAGCTCACAACACAATACACGCTACGTCTGCAGTCGGCCACATTTGTAAAAGATATTTGTATATACACACAAAGTAATTTAGAGGTTATTATACCTCTTATTGCAATTTTTATACACGCGACCGTGAAAAAAAATGTTGGGCTATATATATTCGTACATTCTGCAGTACGTTCCTCTTGAAGCCTTCACTCATGGATCCTTTGTTACGTGGACGTACAAACTTACATACGAAATTTCACTTTCATCAGTCCTTACGGCATTGCGATTTTTATACATGCGACACGCGAACGAGAAAAAAATGTTGGGCTATATATATTCGTACATTCTGCAGTACGTTCCTCTTGAAGCCTTCACTAATGGATCCTTTGTCACATGGACATACATACTTACACATTACATTCGAAATTTCACTTTCATCAGTCCTTAGAGCACAATGGTATAGAATATAATGCACATCATAAGAATAAATTTGATTGAAGACAATCAATAGTCGCACTATAAACCATAAGAACGCAATATGCAATATAAAGATTTTCAGGTTGCAAAAGATTATTAGTTTCATGATGGGTTGTAGAAAATTGTTTTTTAATTTAGAAATCTTACCACTCCCTTCCCAGTACAGTCCTTCTCTTCTTTTGCTTATGATAAAAAATAGGAATCAATTTATGGTCACTTCTGAGATGTGTCACATTGACACTTGGCAACATGCTAATTTTCACCACCCTTCCATGAATTTGACTAAATACCAGAAAGGAGCGATGAATATGCTTCCTTCTTATATTATTATAGAATCTGACAATCCAAAGAAATTTAAAATTCCTAGTATTCTCTAGATGAGTATTTTGAACTTAAAAAAATAAATATATAAATTATTTATAAATAATTTATAACCATATATAAGTTATTTACATGTGATTTAAACTAGTATTTGAAAGTTTGGCACACAAAGTAGATACACATTTGAATAATGGTTGACCAACTAGATGACACTTGCTTTATTATATATTGCTCAACATGTTTCAGACGTTAATACGTCCATCTTCAGGAGCTAGCGAGTACTTGTTGTGTTGTGTAGGCT
>Ga0131853_10013309_pt1 | contig 15074 bp, 8 predicted proteins | sample TergutLab28metaG_FD_92764 | JGI IMG/M metagenome (GOLD analysis project Ga0131853, IMG submission 92764) | Labiotermes labralis P1 segment gut microbial communities from Petit-Saut dam, French Guiana - Lab288 P1 (version 2) (version 2) | ecosystem: Host-associated > Arthropoda: Insects >... | reverse complement strand
TTGCGTATACTGTATGTGTTGCGTATACTGTATGTGTTGCATATACTGTATGTGTTGCATATACTGTATGTGTTGCGTATACTGTATGTGTTGCGTATACTGTATGTGTTGCGTATACTGTATGTGTTGCGTATACTGTATGTGTTGCATATACTGTATGTGTTGCATATACTGTATAACCTGTAGGCCGAAATCCCTTTTTGAAGTTGCAAAGAGGTCTAGGAGGACAAAATTAAAAAGAAGATGGACTATGAGGATGGGAAGTGCGTGTGACGAAATCAGAGTGCTGTGCTATGAAGGGACTTATTAGCGGTGCTGGGCTTCGGTGTCTGTTTACAGTGTTGTTTTACTTTGCCCAGACTAACAACTGACTATCTAAGTAACTAGCCAACAAACTCCATGTACAGAATGTTTTTTCAGATGCTGGTAGTTAATCACCCGATCAGTAACTTATTTTCTGCAAGCTGCTTGTTTATTACAGTATTCACAAGGAACAGTCAGTGGCCCCTACATTATGTTATTTGATTCCAATCCACACCGTTTCACCGTATTTCCTTAGGATCATATTTCAAATGATTTTTCCATTTACGTTCCGGTCTTCCAAGTGGTTCTTCTCCTCGGGTTCTTCAACCCAGACTCTGTATAAACTTCGCCAGGAATAAAATGTACACTCATTAGAATATTAGGTTTAAAAATAAGATATGGGATGTTATATTATTATTATTATTATTATTATTATTAGTAGTAGTAGTAGTAGTAGTAGTAGTAGTAGTGGTTGAAGTAGCTGTAGTGTTAGCAATAAGAATTTGACTATAAAATAGCCGGTAATATCAGTAATAGTTCTGTTTAAGAGCCACAGAAAGAAGTTGTGAAATGTGTTTAGGAGGGAAAGCACATGAAAACCAATTTGCATTATTCTGGGCAGCAGACTGTCAGCGGAGACGCTGAGTAACTGTTAAGTGCTTTATGCCGCAACTTTGGCTCAAGGATTTGTTCTTTACACCTGTAATGACCGTCTGAAATCGACTATCCCACCCCTTGCTGGTCTAATACCTGAGGCTACTGAAGCTCTTGGATGTGTAATTCTTTTGTGTTGCTTATAACTATGTTACAATGCATTAAAATATATGTGTGAAATTTTAAAGTATATGTTTCAGAAAATGGGGTTGTCTTATAACAATTTCCAGTTGCCTAAAATGGTTTTTTGAGAGAGTTTATTGCTTAATGTTAAATAGTGACTACCATATAATGTAATAATACCAACAAAATATATATTGTTGAAACACTTTTATATACAATAACCTCCTAAATGTGGCCATCTTCAGGGAAATAATACAAAGGTTAAAATATTAAAAATATGATAAATTTATTGAAATAACAGCACCAATCAAAAATATAAACTGACAAAAATGAAGTACTTTAAAGTACATAACGTAAGATGTTACTACAGCTGTGCCTTATTGAATGAATTGTATAAACAGAGACGTTTCATGTAGTAATGCATCATTCAAGATGTATTTGGGACTAAAAGTCATAGTAAACCACTCTGTACTCTTTCACTAACGACGGTATAGCGACTCGCTACGGACTGAACGGTCCGAGGATCGAGTCCCGGTGGGGGGCGAGATTTTCCGCACCAGTCCATACCGGCCCTGGGGCCCACACAACCTCCTATACAATGGGTGCCAGCTGTCTTTCACAGAGGTAAGGCGGCCGGGGCGTGGCATTGACCACCCACTCATATCTGGCCCTGAGGTTAAAGAAAGAGTAGAACTATACCTCTACTCCCCTTCTGGACCTTCGTGGCCTGTTCTAGTGTGAACTTTACCTTTACCTTACTCTTTCACTAGTGTGAACTGTGTTTTGGTTGTACTCTTGTGTTATATATTCAATTAATAACGGATTATGGATCATGTAACGTACCGTTTCGGTATCTGTGTGTACATGGAAACAAAATCTTTGTCTAGAACGAGAGTTTACGAGACACGCCTTCTATTTCGGTCTTTCCTCAGTACTATCTATTTAAAATTTATGGTGTAGACAATATTCGAGACTACCTGATGTCCTTCCCAGAAGAAAGAAAAACTTGGCTCTTGGAAGAACCATGTAGTGTTTGCGTGCGCGCGCGCGCGCGCGTGTGTGTGTGAGATCCATTTAAGAATTAGAACCATTCACTCCATTGTCTTGAAATTCGAGACGAATTGTCATTGGACGACAACCAAGCGCCTTTTATTATTTACCATATAAATTACATAAAAGTAATATGCAGGACGCGCAGAATCATGGTGTGGGATGACACTGACGTCACTCATTTTAGGGTAATGAAATGATATATGATTAGTAAAGCTGGAAAACTTAAGCAATGTATAATATAAAGACATATCAGCCGTGTGAAAATTGTGCTTTGGAATAGCTTTTTTCTGTAAGTCAACAAACACAATAATGACGGTGATGCAGGGCAAATTTGGCATATATTTAAGTGGAGGTTATTCACAAAATCAAATAAAATAAAGCAAAGCAACTTAGTGTCGAAAGTTACCATGTACGTACTAACAACTGCACTGTAATTATAGCGCACTTGTTGATATATGTATGGTAACTTGTCTTACTAAACGGAATGATAATTTCAAATATCAAAAGATCTTTAGAACGAGAAACTGATGCAGAACAAGAGTACGTTTTATAACATATTTGGAATTTGTTGTGTTTGAACTTTTCTTCTAGTTTTTGTCGCATGATAACAGTTGTGTTCATATTACCGCACACACCTTGAACTTTATGTGAGTTATTAACCACATGCTTATCTTAGTTGTAAGACACATCGCAGACCAAGTCGTCAAGGTGTGGCACCTCTTCTGTGTTGGTATTCGTTAGGATTATGGTTGAATACACTAACCATTTACCCTTATAATACCTTTAATATCTTCGGGTTTAAGGTGCATGAACCATTAGATGGTTTATTTCAGAGTGCCTGTCTGTAACTTATCGTCTCTCTTTGCCTTGAGAACCCGATCCTCGGCAAGTAGTATTGTATTTCAAAATAAGTAACCCCAACTTAAAGATATGTACAAAATATTATAGCCAACTACAGAGTGCTGCGTGAATATGAGTTTTGACTCCAGAGGCTGAAACGTTTAGCGTGTCGTAATGTGACCAAGTGGGTCCGGTTCGTGATTCGGTAAATTTATGAAGGTATTTGGTAGTCAGTTGCGAGACGACGATCTCCTTACGGCCGTTCATTCTTCAGCCGCTTAAGACCTTTTCACCGAAATAGGTAAAACAAATATACAAACAAGTAAGCACAATCTATGGGTAATTAAAGTGTTGTTTCATGAGCTTTTTAACGACTTCAGACTCAGAAGTAAATCCATATTGCGTATAGTGAAGCATAACCAATACCACGTTAATGGATAAATATGATAGAACAAGAAGCGCAATGTATTTAAAAAAAACTGCCGGAAATTCGTTTGGCGGGAACCAGACAAATCGATAAGAAGACACTATGCTTAGTATTTGTCATGACGATCAGGCCGATGGTTAAAGGAGAGGGCTCGCAGGGGCAAAGGACAAATTCCGCTTGTTTCTGTCTGAAAGCGTTTGAACCTATCTCTAATCTCCATCACCGATTTTTATAATTCCGTCTTAATGATTACATTTTCATGAACACTTCTTTTGTAGTGTTTATTTTTGTGATACCTCCAAGCCAAATGTGTACAGATTTCTTACGTGTCCGTACGTGTGTATCGCTACGTCCTTGGTTACCAACCATACGCATCGCATGGAATGAAACACCTAGTAGTGTAATTTTGTGAAGTTTCCAGTCCATGAGGAAGAAGGGTTCTTTTGTGCTTACAGAAGTGTGAAAGGACCCCACCACTGAATTCCTGGGACTGTTGAATTGTTGAATCCATTTCAAATTTTGACTACCTGCATTGCAGGATTTTAAATATTAACTTTCCTTTTGAGACAGTATGTGTCAGGATTTTCTTTCTTTCAGATTTTCGGAGTAAAATTTAGTATGTGTTTCTAGACTTACTTAGCCTATTAAATCCTATATTATTCTATCACCGGTACAGAAAATCTTGAAGAGCACAAATCCTTAGGGTTTTCTTTACAGTTTATTTTCTGCAGGGGCCACACACAAGACAGGGAAAACTTGTTTAATTTTGTGTTTTTCAAGTAGGCAGGGACCATTAGTAAGACGTTGCATTCGTACCATATTTATGGATGGATTATAATATTTATAAACACCAATAGAGAACCGGCACTGGAAATGTGAGTGTATAATCACAATATTAACAACGCATGCGTAATTTCGGATAGTCTAATCCTAGTAATTAACCTACTTGATGCACAAAATCCTGTTTTATACTAAGTTTATTAAATGCCTCTACATGTTTCGAGCACTATGTGCTCATCATCAGGAGGTCAAAATTGTATTATACAGCATCTGGTATCATCACGCCTGTAGGTGGCCGTCCCGGACGCAGTGCTCGAAACATGTAGAGGCATTTAATAAACTTATTATAAAACAAGATTTTGTGCATCAAGTTGCTTAATTACTAGGATTATACTGAGATGCACGGTCAGCAAAACATCAGAATTCGGGTAGTTTGTTCGCACAAGGCAGAAGAAACTCTCGCCGAAACCTGTTTATGAAGGCCATTTGATGTTGTCAGAAAGGGTAGTATATAAGAAGAATTTTCCTCACATTCTGGCAACGTAACTGGTTCAGACTGTAAAGTATGCAACAAGAATGAATGGTCTGCTAACTGAAACTGGCCGTCTAGGTACTGAGATTTAATCTTTCTCCTGCTTGTGTGTTACTGCTGTCTTAGTTGGAATGTGGTTTGTTCTGATAGTCCCACCATCTTCTATTCATAAGAGGATAACAGAAATGTTTACAGAGGGAAACTTAATTGTACACTTGGATTTGAGTGATGGGCTCTCAGTACGGAGTATAATAAGCACAATAGAGGAGCAGGGCTCGATTGTGCTTTTGAAATTGTGTGTACACGGTTTTATTTTATTTTATTTTTGAATTGCTGGCCGCTATATTAAAGGAAATAGAGACTAGCACTGTTGTCAGTGAAGTGACTGAAATAGAAACTAGTAAATAAATAAATAAATGGTTAATTAACTACAAAAATGAAAGTAACACAACATTTGATTCTTATAACAAAACCAACTAGATGCACTGATTTCTCAAATTAATTTTTGGAATAAAACTCCGCATGTTTCGGACACTTTCTTTGTCCATTATCACGAGTTTTTCACCATACACACAGCAGTGGTTTATGTCATACAGGTTTGCTGACAGCTTGCGAGCAGGATCAGGACGGAACCAGTTCCACCCTGATCGTCCTCGCAAGCTGTATGACATATACCATTGCTGTGTATACTGTGAAAAACTCCTGATTGATGATGGACAGAGGAACTGTCCGGAACATGTATAGTTTTATTCCAAAAATAAATTTGAGAAATTAGTGCATCTAGTTGGTTTTATTGTAAGAATTTATCACGATGCACGGTCACCTGAACGTTAAATACAACATTTGATCTTCTTTCACATAAGGAAGACCGAGGCTTGTTTTACGGTTATGAATTCGATGACTATTCTTACCGAAGTATTTATTTTTAGTTTCCATATTTTCTCGCAAAAGGTGCTGAAGTAGTATCTAAAACTTTAATGGGAGTGCTGTGTTTGATAGCAGAAAAAAGAGGCCGTATCAAAGATATTTGAAATTTCAAGCAGTAAATTACCTTGACTCCACGATTCCATCACATGAACCGGGGTGACCAACACGGTACCCCCAGGTATAACTCGATTTTTATTGTTTGCGGTAAAATTTGCATCCCTTAAAGAATACATTAAGAACGCAAGGTATATAGAAGTGTAGCTCTGTTATATGAACTTAGTTTTTTACCCTGAACTCCCTCTTGGCTGTGGTAACATGGTCGTATATGTTTCAGGTTGGAGTTGATATTTTTTGCAAGAAAACAAAGTAATTATGTTAGAGGTTTTAATACTGTGCCTTGCATATTATGAACAGAAAGAACATTTCTTAATCAGCTTTAACTTGGAGCATGTAAGTTTCCTGGTATATGTCCCTGTGTCGCTGCTCTAGTTTCGTATGTAATCGTTAAGAAACTTAGGCACACACTGCCATATCCAGAAGACCTGAATCCCCTAAAACACGTATATGGGCACCTCATATCTTGTACAGGTCAATTTCTTAATGGGTTAATAAAATTTGGTGTCTGTACGGTATTTGTTTCGTAACATAGACCTGGATTTCCTGCTTACCGTTACCAAAGTTGCTACCGTTATGCCTTTTATCATATACGGCTCATATGATGATCAGCCTGGTACACGCTGGGCTATTCTGTTAGTAGAGAGGTGTCCGCCCAGTGCGACGAGCCATCACACAAACCCATATCCTACCACACTGATATTTTAATTCTCTGCATTGTATATTCCTTCGGATTAGCGTTTATGTTCGCCCACACCGTGAGAGGCCGGGTTAGCGATGGGCAGCATAAAGTAACAGAAACACGTATTATGTGATAGAGACCATTTTAAGTGGCGGACATGATAGTACGTAGGCAACTGTGTACAAGTAATAAAATTAACTGTGTGGCCTTACCTTGCTTTCTTTCACCATCACGAACACGTTTTTATTGAGGGGTGTAAATGTACACCTTGTATAATTTCGCTGTAGTCATTAGGCATAAATATAACAGAAAATGGGTTTTCTCTCTGATGAATGAAGTACCAGCTGGTATTAAAATAAGTAGTGGCAGGAATACCTGTTAAGGAATCACGAATCTGAAGAGGAAATGAAGATTTATGACATCGTATGAGAGATTTTGTGTCTTTATGTTTATATTAATGTAATAACAATTAGTGGTTATAACTAACAATGTAGGGCTTAGCTTATGTTTTCTGAAACTTATTTTTCTCAGCCAACGTCCACAGTTTTAACGCAGTTTCATCGTAAGTCGCTGAAGTTCAATAATTATTTTCCTATAAGAAGCAACTGAATGAGATGTGTTACATAAATGTTTATATTTAAAAAACCGCTTCCATGCGCATAATTCTTACACATTAAATTAGCGTTTAAGTGCCTGTAGTTGCGGACCGCATACATTCTGAAACACATCACGAAATGCAGGTTAATGTTGAGTTTTGTTTGGGCTGTACCGCAAGTTTCCATCTTAGGGGACACTGTGTGGTCCTGATGAAGAATCATGTTTCGATTCCCAGCAGAGGCCACAGAGTTTCCAGTTCTCCAAAGCGTCCAGTCTAGCTCTGGAGCTCACCCAGCCTATTTATTGTGTAAAAGGAGCTCTGTATCGTGGGGTAAAACGGCCGGGACTTGAAGCTAACCACGCACCTCTATCCACTACCAAAGTTAAGAATTGGTGAAGCCTTAAATTTGTCCGCCTTCTCCCTGCAAGGCGTGCAAAGGGACAACTCCTCCTTCACCATACGGTTTTTCCGGACACCTTGTTCCTGTCAGGGTCTAAATCCTGCTCCTCTGTTACATAGCCAGTAACTGCACTAACTGAGCTAATTCATTACTTCATTTATATTTAAATTGGAATTACAGAAACAGTTTCAAGCTACTTTTCTGACGAACGAGTTGTGAATAAGCCTTAGGGGCACGGTTCTGTTTTCACTCGCATCATCACCAGCGTCTCGTCCTTGGAGAGCTAAGCCATCTGAAGAGCCAGTCCTTGCTATACGGAGATATGAAAGAAAGAGAAATGAAATAATAAACCACGTATAGAGGTGGAACGGAATGTAGGGCACATCTGTATCAAGGATGTTCGCGAAACTATCATATGTAACATTGACCGGTCATTAGTTAAGCGAACTCTCAAGTGGTGGTTGGGGGAGGGGGATTGTTAAATAAAGCGATGGTTTAGAATATTATGGCTCAATATGTTTTTAGATTTCAAAACACTTTGTGTTCATTGCTGTTGCATTACGTCATTTTCACCGTGTGCTGAGCACTGCAGCATACCGCTGTCTGATCGAAATTTCATAATTATAAGTCAGAAATATGTTCTAATGTTTGGATGGGATCACGCTTCGTATGGCGTTGTGTACGTAATTACACATCCCGGTCCGAACGTTGTTAGCCAATCGGCAATGAGATTGGCTGATCCCGTATAGGGGTCCTCCCTATACAAGATATGAAGTTCGTTCCTCAATGTATGTTACAGTTTGCGTACAGTTTTCACTTACAGATAGAAACCCTCAGTTTATTTTATTAGTACGCACTTTTATTGTTCGTAGGATTAGATTCACTTTACTTACTTCCTACATGGAGCCGAGAGTCACTAAAACTGCTACTAAATTCATTCTCTAAAAGTTCCGTGCTGTTAAAATGTACGTAACTATAATTTTGCCGCTTGTTCTGTGAGTGTGGTGCTTTGTCTGACATAAAGGAAAGAACATACGCTGAAAAATTTTTTTTTTTTGGGGGGGGAAGGGGGGTGTGATATTTGAGACCAAGAGGGAGGAAACAGCTGGAGACTGGAAGGAACTACATAATAAGGAGCTGCATGATTTGTGTTCCTCACCAAATGTCATTTGTGTTATCTAATCAAGGAAAATAAGATAGATGGACATGTGACTCCTACTGGGGCTTTGGTGGGGTAACCTGAAGTTGGGAGACCACTTGGAAGATGTTGGCGTGGATGGGAGTATAATATTCGCAGATATCTTAAAAAGTGCGATGGTAAAACATGGACTTACTTCGTGTGGCTCAGACCAAGGAAAAATAATGGATTAATCCTAGTAATTAACCGACTAGATGAATAAAAGCTTGTTTTATAATAAGTTTATCAAATGCCTCTACATGTTTCGAGCACTGTGTCCGGGACGGCCACCTACAGGCGTGATGATACCAGATTCTGTATAATATAATTTTGGCCTCCCGATGATGAGCACATAGTGCTCGAAACATGTAGAGGCATTCAATAAACTTATTATAAAACAAGATTTTGTGCATCAAGTTGTTTAATTACTAGGATTAAACTGAGATGCACGATTAGCAAAACATCAAAATAACAGATTGTTATTAATACTTCGGTTCCATTAAATGTGGAGACTAGCAGAGGAATTATTCGCTCCTCAAGGATCCTTCTCATTGAGGATAAAGGAGCCAGCCAGTCATTAGTAATCAGTGACAGTTAATTTGTATCTCCAGTAACAAGACGAGCCGGTTAATGTTGTTAGGGGAAAAATCCTTGTTCTTTATGAGAAGATACGAAACACACAGGTAAACTTTGTGTCCCAAATGCGGAGATTTTGGGCATTAAGTAAAGTGGATTTATAGTTACCGTTGTGCTTAAACTGAGAAGCCTAGCACGGGACAGGTTAGCTCAATCGATAGCTCTTCAGACTTGTTTGCTGACATGTCGTTTCTGAAATCAGCCGGAGCGCCAATTGTGCTGGGAGAGTTCTTTGTGATTATTCTCCGTACGACTAGACCGATGTCGTTTTAGCGCCTCAAATTAGGCTGTGAATTTTCAGAGTTCTAGAAAGACATCTTCAGGTAACAAGCAGTATTAGTTTCGTCGGTAAAGATCAGAGCTGTAACGCCGACCGAAGCGTTGGTGCTTACTGATTGCTTCACATCAGAAACGCGCTGCAGCAATCACTGCTACGGGGCGTTCAAAAGAAACTTTTGTCGTGGCTTGCTATACGAGAACATATTGACAGATTTCATTTCTTAGGTTTCATATTTATGGAAGCCAACCCTCCTAGGGGAGTAAACCCTAAACATATCTAGGACACTGCGGACCAATCCCTCTCATATCCGAAATTTTATTTGATTACAAGCAAACAAAGAAAGCCCTCTACACCTAGTGGTAGATAAGGTTCGACTAAGAAAATTGTAATTTTCATATATGTATATATATGAGTGTGTGTGTGTGTGCATGCGTGTGCGTGCTTGTGCGTGCGTGTGTGTGTCAAAGTCTATAAAAACTGCAATGGTATCAATTTTAGGAATGAATTAATCTGAAACTTCCGTCTTCACGACTATGATTGACCTTCACCAAAGTTGGACGAAACCATGGAGATGGAAATGCATCATTGTGGTCGGCCTTGTTTCGGATTTGAGCAGTAAGTCAGTACAAATTTCGTGTTTTTTTTGCCGGTGGTCCAGTTCTGCCAGTGCAGGTTGAAGTAGCTGGCTGGCTACAATCCAACTGCTTACAAGAACATGTAAACCTGTCAGACTCGGTTCCTCCCTCAGTCACGAGTGCAGTTTAGCATTAGCAAATGCATCATTGCCCCTCCAAAAACCAGCGCACAGCGTGGTGAGGGTCCTTAAGACACATCATTGCTTCATAACAGAACTCAGACACCTGAGCTTGTTCCAACAGTCGAGGTATACAGAGGAATGTTCTGTCTTAAAGAAACCAAACCTATGTTTAAGGCTTGTTGAAGAACAGAGTTGGGGATGCAGCTAATAATTCTTTCCTATGAACTGTAATTCTAGTCGATTAGTGAGTAAGCTATAGACTGGACTACCGAAGAATCGAGTTTGTTACCTGGCAGTGAAGAACATTTCCTGTTCTACAAGCATTTAAACGGAATTTAGGACTTACCCAGTCTACCACTGAATGGGTGCGGAGGCTCTTTTTGCATGGGTAAAGCGGTCCGGATGTGCAGCTAACCCTTCACCTACATCTCATGCCAAGGTTAAGAATACGTGGAGCTATATCTCTACTCCCCTTGTGCCTTTATGGTGTGCTCAGGAACAAATTTAGGAAACAGTTTTCTGATAGCGCCACTACTGCGTGTTAGTCAAAAGTTGTTGCATACTTTAAACACTTGGCATGCGGGTGGTCGGCAACACTGGGCGTTGCAAGTTTCAGTGGCACCGTTATAAACAAATGAAGTAACTAACCAGCTAATTAACTAACTAAATCCACGATGGAAAGCCCGAAATGAGAAGCTAATATTCGCTTAGCTGATGACGAAATTTCTGACAGGAACGCGAAAGTTTATTACGGTAAGATTTGAAGTTTGTTTTGACATGTAGTTCGGTAGATAGGTATTAAGGTTTCTGAACTATCTTCTGCCTCCAGCCGTTAGGGTGGAGTAGTTGACCTTGAAGATGAACGCAGCAGCGTTCCTCCGAAACTTTGGCACTATCAGAGAGACTCCATGATGTCGAATTTCAGGCGTGTGTGCTCTTAGGGCCTACTCATTGCTATGTTCACAACAGCCCATCTCTAGGATTGTCCTCAGGCAGATGGGTCCATCTTATACCCACACAGCTCACGAGAATCTGCATATTTTCAGTTCCATCACGGGAAATTTGGTAGAGGCTGGAAGTTCGGGGTGAAGGTTGTGAGCGGTCAGAAGCTTCGGAAACAGTAGCGCGACTATGTGCAGTATTAAAATGTTTCTTGCAGAAATAGGACGATATGGATTAGAATCTTCCACATCAAGATGTATTTCAACTGAGATTCTAGTAAATATCACAATGAATCTTCAAATGTTACGGTGAATTTATTGCTTAACAACTCCCAGCGTATAAAGAGCGCCGTTAAATTGTGTAATAATCTCTTCAGCCATAAATTTCACTTCATGTTTAATCAAAATCAGCCAATTTTTTGTCCCCTGAAATAGGATTAATCAACGTGCTTTCCGAATCTGGAGAAACTGCAGTAATACCTAATTTTCATTCGAATGTAAGTGAAAGAATGTAAATATCTAGAAAACTGTTAGCAGCAATATGTTGCCTAAAATACTGCACAACTTTCAATAAAATTCTCAATACACAAAGTAACAAGAAGTATTTTTCTTTTACTGATATGTGTTAATTACCAATGTGTCACCAGATGTTAAGCACACATTCCTCATAGAACTAGAAAGGAAGTTGTGTTCCATTCCTTGAAGTTAGAAACACATGAAACATTATCAGCTTTTGCAGTAAGAACCAAAAAATACACCCTTTTTACATTAATGTTTAAATTTAATTAAAATATCTTCGACACATTTTGAACATCCAAGTGTTCATTCTCTGGAAGACTTGTGCTTGCAATTTTATGGTATTTCTTTCATGCATCCATATAAGCAGTCTGGTCGATGTCAGGATGTGCAGGATGATCAAGCACGTCCTACCATCGACCAGACTTCTTATATGGATGCATGAAAGAAATACAATAAAACTGCTTGTACAAAGTACAAAGCTTCCTGAGGATGGACACTTGGATGTTCGAAACATGTGGAAGACACTATAATTGAATTAAAACATTAATGTAAAAAGTGTGCATTTTGTTGATTCTTACTACATAGGTATATGACAATGCACGGTTCAAAAACGTAAAACTATCAGTTTTGTTTGTAAAGCCCAGCAAACGCGCAATTAAAGTGGTACAGAAGGGTGCGCTTCTCATCTCCCTGCATTGCGTAGTTAGCTGACTGGGATATTTACAGGCATACAGGTTTATTATGAATAAAGGCGATTTATCTAAAACAAAGAAATCCTGGTGTTACAATCAAGTGCAGTTGGTAACCTCTATATATATACTAAATTGTCTTGATTGTAAATTATGACGTACATAAGAATTAAAAAATTTAAAGACCTTATTACATTAGGAGTGGAAATTGTTAATTTATTCCACTTTCTACAATTCATAGCGAAATATCACGCACCTTGAAGCGCACTGCGGAATGTTGCACCAGCTACATAACATGTGGTGCACTGTACGGGTCACAAGTACTGTGCATACTATATTTCTTATCCATGAAGAACGTACGTTAATGAGGCCATATGACAGTAATCAGCCGTTTCGCTTTTATTCCAGCCCACATTTGTGGGATGAGTTAATACTCATTACAGAAATCTTATGATTATCATGGGTGGTTTCTTATTTAATCTTCGTTTTATTACGTTTTATTGTGGCTCTTGCTTGTGTAAGTTGCTTGGTAGAAATGATAAGTCGATTGCTTTCAGATTCCTTTTAGACGTTAGTTGCATGCCTAGTGGGTTAGCTCAGTGGGTACATTGACTAAGCTACTGGTTAGATGGCCGAGGTATAGGGGTTTATTAACCGGCAGGCAATAAATTCTTTTTCGACAAATCGACCACACCTGCTCTGGGGTCCACCCAATCTCCTAATCAGTGAAAGCCAGGAATGGTTTCTTTGGGTGTAAAGTGGCCGTGATGTGAAATGGATCACATGCATCCATCTCGTATCGAGGTAAAGAATGAGTGGAGCCATACTTCTCCATCTTCCTATGCCTTCATGACGTGCTGTTTATTTAAGCATGAAGACATCTTATTTATATGTCTTCAATAAGTACGTATTTAATTGAATGCGGTATCCAACCAAATTATTAATGAAGACTGGATTTTGGGAAGAAACAGTTTTGGTGTGAATTGTGTCGATTGTCCAATGCGGTTTGTCCGTAGTTAATTCTGTTATTGAAGAGAACAATGAAAGAAGATAAAGAACACAATTTTACAAATAAATTAACTCTGGAAATGTTCGCACGTTATAGAAATTAATGGGATGAGTGTGACAAGTTGATCCAAAAGTGTAGGCCTATTGAGAACTGAGTACCTTAGCCAGGTGTTTTTTTTTCCATTCGTTTTACACGCCATGAAACGAACCTACTCTCAAGTGGATACGGTAATGACATAAAGAACAGGACGAATTCTACCTTGAATTCGAAACAAGTCATTACAGAACTCGTATTATAATTTACTTGCACAAAATCGTACCATCAGTAAGATTTTTTTTTTTACCATAATTCGAACTGTAAATGGAATAGATTTTTTAGTATGTACAAGAATCTGATATTCTTTTTGCAGTGCACATGTATGTGTTTACCTCCTGACAGCATTGAAGCGTACTCGCACGTCTTAGAAAGAGCGAAGCCTTAGAGTAATATCTTATTAAGGCGTGTCTGAATGCTAGTTGAGTTGCGGGATGTTACAACCAGTGCCTTCCGAGTTAATGTTTGATAACGTGACGTCTGGCCGTATCGCGCAGAAGTAACCTCGCCCCTAAGGATATTTTTCACGGCAGGCTAACCGTGTACTGTTGAGGACCATCTCATACCTTGCACTGTGATGAGTAGAAGTAATGCTGTTTAACTTAAGTACACACAGTGGATCGCCACGCGTTACTCGTTCACTTTTTAGGAGCGCTCGCAAAATTGCAGAAAGCTTTGTCATGCATGTCCGTCCTTCTGCATGGAACAACTCGGCTCCCTGTGGAGGGATTTTCAAGGTATTTGATATATGAGTATTTTCTAAAATGAGTCGAATAAAGTAATGTTATATTAAAACCTAAAAAGAAACAGACAATTTCCAAGAAGAAGTTTGTGCGTATGTCAACGCATTTACCTGCAGTTTTCTTTCCCTTTACGAAATAAAGGTAACTGCTTTATTGTGTTTGTGATTACCGCAGCTGTCACGGGAGTTTTATGGGACTGAAAGCCTGCATCTTCCGAAAAATTATATGGATTGCGTTTTTCTTCTGCAGTTTAATTTACTTCGTTGTAGGGCATTGAAGTGGTATAAATTCACGGACGCGATAAAGTGAACACACCGTAAACCAAACTGAAGGATTCTGTGCCTTAGCAGAGCTAATGATACTCAAGACATAACTCCCAACTAAGGGGCATTACATCTTTGGTGACCGATATTTATCTGAATTATATACAAAAGTCAGTTTCTTCCTCACAGGGAACACAGTCCCTCTATGTATGTATATATCGGTTTCAAAACGTCGTTCTACTTTGTCCGACACCAAGACTCCATTGCTTCCTGTCTTCCCACTGGCCTTCATTTACGTTTCTTTCGTTCGTGGCCTTCCTTATACCTTCCATCCAGTTTTCCTTCAGTCTTCCTCGTGATCTCTTTTCTTTCGGCATCCACTTCAATACTATTTTGGGTAATCTTCCTTCTGCTATTCTTTGAATATGGCCGTACCATGTAAGCTGATTCTGTTCAATTTCTCTTATAATTGGTTCCTCTAATCCAATTTGTTGTCTTATAGTTACATTTCTAATTCTTTCTTTTCTTGATATC
>Ga0131853_10013305_pt1 | contig 15076 bp, 10 predicted proteins | sample TergutLab28metaG_FD_92764 | JGI IMG/M metagenome (GOLD analysis project Ga0131853, IMG submission 92764) | Labiotermes labralis P1 segment gut microbial communities from Petit-Saut dam, French Guiana - Lab288 P1 (version 2) (version 2) | ecosystem: Host-associated > Arthropoda: Insects >... | reverse complement strand
CTGATAAGTTGTTTGTGGATTAGGCTTTGCTGTGCTGATGAATTGCTTATGGATGTGACAGTGCTGTGCTGATGCATTACTTGTGGATTTGGTAGCGGTGTGCTGATAAGTTGTTTGTGGATATGGCACTATTGTGCTGCTAAGTTGCTTTTGTATGTGACACAGCTGTGCTGATAAAATGTTTGTGGGTATATCACTGCTGTGCTGGTGTGTTTCATTTGGATGTGATGGTGCTGTGCTGATAAGTTGCTTGTGGATTTGATAGTGGTGTGCTGATAAGTTGTTTGTGGATGTGGCACTATTGTGCTGCTAAGTTGCTTTTGCATATGGCACAGCTATGCTGATAAGTTGTTTGTGGGTATATCACTGCTGTGCTGGTGTGTTTCATTTGGATGTGACACTGATATGCTGGTAAGTTGCCTGTGGATATGGCATTGCTGGGCTGATAAGTTGGTCATGAATGTGGCCTGTTGCTGACAAGTTGCCTGTATCTGTGGTAATGCTGTGCATCCTGATGTCAGTATCCTTTGTAACATTGGCATAATATGCAAGTGAATTGTTCAGTTTTTAATGTTCATTATTTTCCTCAGACATTGTTCTCTCTGGGGATAAATCAGGTGCACATGGCCAGATGCAGAAAATGTAAGCAGACGTTTATGTGTATAAAGTGCAGTGTATGTTGATTTCAGCTACCCGCTTCTTAATCTGCCTTTGCCAGGGAATGTCCCACAGCAGCTGTCAGGAAACATTTCAATGTTGCAAGGCAACAACTCAGAAGTTGGGGATCAACAGTTGCCACGCTGGTTCACAGGCCCACCCTTGTGTTACATCCAGCAGGTAAGAGTGAGTGCATATATTTCATAATTATGTTCCAGTGCAAACTCTTAAGGTTACTGCCATTCTGAATGTCAGTAGGAGAATGCTGGAGGGTCTGGCATGTAGGTGCTTACTGCATAGTGTTGAATGGGTTAACAGTTATGAGGGGCCCACTGCAGGGTAGTATCTAAATTTGTGTGGCTTTTAGCTGAATTAGAACTCATATTATAAAACTGGTTGCAGGTTGTGATGAGGACCACAGTGTCTCCTTGGACTGAAGACTTAGTTCTGACAGATGCATTTCGTGCCCCATTAGCAGAAGTGTTTAGACTGCTTGAATTGATCCACAACTACCAGCTGGAGAACAGGTAGGCAGGCATCTGATGTGATGTTTCTTCCTTTGCATGTTTAAATCACCTTATTTTATATACTGTTTTCTGTCATGTGACAAATAACTTATGAAGTATGAGTGGTAGCTTGTGCTGATGGTTGTAGTACTGGTTGGTGCATTGTGATTTTAGTAGTTCTCATATTATTACTAAACATTGTAATTCTTTTTTCATTACTCTGTCATAGAAATAAGTTATATTGTTTATTTATTAATGGCCATAAAGCTCATTGAACTCTGAATGGGAAATTGTTACGGATATATGCATCGTTATTGAATTAGGAGCATGCAGTTCATGTGCACAGAATGTTCTGGAAAGACCTGCATTTCTACTAAGATAGTGAACTTGGTTAAACATCAATATGCAGTAAGTGGTGATGCTGTCTGGAACAGTGTAGAGCACCCTTTCATTGCACAAAAACCATTTGAAAATCTTCAAACCCTGCATAGGCCACAAACAAATTTTTAACAGTAAAAGTCATTTTATTTCAATTAAAATTGATTTTATATTGAGAGATAATGGGACTAAAATAAGTATTAATCCATCATTAGTAGTCCTATATGAAGAATTAATATGGCAATTAATTATAATTTAACTTTTAAGGCTTACATTGTATTTGGAGAACAGAAGAATTTCAATGAGAAACTTGACACTGTCTCCGATAATTTCTTTAAGACATACACAGATTTACATTTTACAAAATTTGACTGAAATACACTTGTACTAGTTACTGTTAGAACATACTTGGAAGTGAAAGGGTAAGGGGAATGTTGGAACTTACCACTGCGTGTTTTTGTCACTCCTCAAGTGTTGGAAATTGTGTGACATGCGATTTTCCCCTGCATTGTGCATGAAACCCATCCATCACATCTTAAAAAGACTGTTTAAAAAATGGAACTTTGTGCGCGAATTTTACCAAATAATGCAAAAGATTTTCTGTTCTGAGGGGGGGAGCACAAATTAAATGTGTTTGAAAACTTTTCCAGGCCTTAGACGTAAGTGTGGTTGGCCGTTTGGTACTCGTCACTGATCTGAACACAACAGAAGGTTTTTGACATATGTAGATCCTGCAGTAGTGACTTGCTTCAGCTGCCACAGCCTCCTGTTTCCAGTTACCTGTGACTGCTATCGTGTATAAACACAGAGTGCCCGGCATTTGTCTTTATACAGGTGTCCATTTAAAGTGCAATAAAAAGACAATCACATATAGTACAAGTGGGGAAATATGTGTAACATAACATCAATGCATGTTCCGATCTTTTTATGCTGTGCCCTCTTCAGATGGCCATATCACTTAATTCACTGAGGTCACACTTCTTGTTGTTCACAGTTGTACATATCAGGTCACTTTATCAAGGTAGTGTCATATGTGCCTGTGATTATTACCACTTGCATTCAGTCTTTTATTTGCAAGAGTTGGTAACATGAAGGTTACAAGCGCTTTTGTTTCTATTAGCTGTTGTGTTATAGGATAGGTGTGTAGTTGCTTGTAATGAAGCTGTGTTTCCCTGGAACATGAGTAAAGTGATTTCCAGGATACTCTGCATGTTATAGAATATTATTACTGTTATTGGCGTCTGTTATCATATTTGTTTGAAGATCTTTTATGTGTATGCATATGTTGATATTGTATATGTACAATTTACCTGTCACACATGTCTTCAAAATTCCATCTCATCTAAATATTTTGTAATTTCTGACTTACAAACAATATTGTATGTATAATTTATAGGTATATTAATAATCCTTCTAAATACCAAATTTTATATTTATGGATGTATGCAGTAGATATTAGGTATTATGATTCCATGTTATTTTTTGTAATTGTACATTGTGTAGGTTCCATGAAGAAATAAATTGGTAACTTCATAGGAGTGTGGCATAACAATATGAAGAATCTGTCACTGGATTATTATGTCACACCAAAGCAAATATTGTCTAGCACAGAGATGCAGAAGTTTTCCAGCAACCTAGGAGCTACCTCAAAATTATAGGTGCCAGAAGGTTGACATGAAACAAGTTTCATAACAAGGGCTTAAAAAATTAGACACAACCGTACAATTTGTAGTCACCATGGTAACCTGAAAGACTGTACTTTGAAATTTGTATGTAACTTGTGCATTAAGTTGTTTTTATAAATGAATATTTGGCACCCAGTGTTTTCCTCTTCTGCCATAATTTAACCATGGAATATTCTCCCAAAGTATGGCAGATTCCTTCTGTTACACCATGTGTAACTATTTAGAAGCTGGAATTTGTATTTTACAAAAGTTGTAGGTTGATGTAGTTCTCCTGCTTTGTATCAGGAGGTCCCAGTTTCAAATTTTGCTTCAGAAAGTTGGTATCCTGACTGAGATTTTTAATGGTTTTCCTCATTCCTTCCATGGAAGTGAGTGAAGAGTACTTTTAATTAGACCACAGTCACTTCTGTCTTCATCTTTTCAATTCACTACCCGGTAGTCATCCTGCCTTTAAGTGCTGTATGTAATATGATCTGTTGAAATGTAATTAAATGTCATAAAATGTAAATAATAGAAACTAGCATTCCTGTTCCACTTTCTTTTGTACAATATGTGTTGTAATCAGAGCTTTAAAACAGTGTTGGATCTGCATGAGGCACAAACATTAAGTGTCAGACTAGTAGTAAAGAAAATACACCTGGAATCATGGGATCAGATGGCAGTTGTGACCTAACTGTGTGACAACATGGCAAATATGCTGATGGTAATGTGTTGTACTATTATGGTGAAGACACTGTGTTTTTGTTGTCAGCTCGATGTCTCTGAGCCACATGTGTCTACACATTGAGTCAGCAAAGGTCAAATTTGATAAAAAAATGGCTCTGCCTGAGTACAGCTGCCTTGCTCTGTCACCTGCCAATCTCTGGCAGCAAAACCGTGAGAAGTTTCAGGAGGACTCAAACCTGCTGGGAACCATCTTCACTTACCAGGTTAGAGGTTTATAGTAACATGTATAGCAGATGAATTGAATGAGATATGGGCTATGGCTTCTTCTTACGGAAGCCTGAATTTATTTCCATGGCAGCATGTGAGGGACTTACAGTGTAGAAAGAGACTCAGAGTAGTTTTTTTACCCCTGTCAGTTATGATTCTGGCAATGCACTCATAAAGTTAGAAATGAAACATGATTTTCATCCCCGCAGTAGTGGTATTGTAGTTAGAAATTGAAATGCCATACTTCATGATTGAGTGGTTTGTACTCCTGCTTTGTAATGGGGATATCCCCCCCTCCCCCCATTCACATCTTGGCCTGGAAAACGACTGTTCTCACTCAGCTTTCTTGGAGTTTTGTATTAAGAATGAAATACAGCACAGATTATCCTTGGGTCCATTAAGATACCACACAATAAAATCAACATGGTGGCTGGAAACTTCAAATGAGAAGTGATAAACTTACTACATAGACTTTTTCCATACCATATTATTCACTTGTTTCAATGAAAGTGGGTTTTATTTCAAAATATTCATTAAGGAAGTGTGTATTGGTAGGTTTCTTAGTAGAACATTACTTTAAGACATTATGTTGGTGTGTCAGGATTATGTAGTTGTGTAATGTAGTGTAGATGTTCAGTTTAGCTGAGCTTCTGTTGTAGATTTGAGCTCCTTACAGTGGTGAATATTAAGTTTGAGATCTTCTCAAGTGTAACACATTGTTGACTGATAGAGAGGTACTAGTATTTCAGATAAACCTCCTGTATGTGTGTACAGGTTGTAATGTACCCTGCTTACATGGTGTCACATTGCAGAAGACAATTGTTTTAGCTTCCTTTCTTTATCCAAAAAGAAAATAATGTCTGTTGTATCATCACCAGCGTTACCTACCAGACATGTTGAAGTGTGTAATCTGTTGCACTCCCTGTTATTCTTTGGTATTTTACAGAACCTGCAAAAGGGGAAGATCAGCCTGGCTGAGATCCTGTTTGGTATGCACATGAAGGATACAGGGATTAAGCGTTATCCTCTACGCACTCGACGGCGAGTTCTGCAATATGCCATCACACTTGTGCTTCAGAGGCATGACCCCAGGTGAGAGTCATGTTATCCATGAATTAATCTTAACATGGTGTGACACAGTTTAATATTGCAGTAACATTAAAGTATACAATGTCTTGGTCTGTGAACATCATGATTGTGAGATTCAAGGTTCTCACTTTATTGGCTGTGAAGGTTATTGACTTCTGGGATGTTATGCTGTGTAGTGTGGTATTTGCATGTGTGTGTGTGTGTGTGAAGGTCATGCTGAAAGTCATGAACATCCTGCAATTATGAGCAAATGCCAGACAGTATTGGAGTGTGGATGACTAGTTCCAGCTGTTGCCATGCCAGAATGAAAGTTATCTTGTCTGTCCCTGTCATGTAGTCATATTTCAGTGTGAGAAACTGGCTGATGAGGACTTTGTTTTGGCTGCATGCAGTGATAGAATTTCCTATTAAGGAGGAGATCCACATTGTGCATATGGAGACACTGAATGGGTGCTAGCAGTGTCAGGTAAAGCATTTTAAAGTAGGGAACACAGACTTTGCTAATCACCCCCTGTGAACTGCCTCTACTGAGAGAAATATAGGATAACTGGATGGGCCTGTGAGGGAGAACTGACACGTGACAGGCAGGGAAATGGCAGCAGAGTTTGGAACAGGGGGGGCATTTTACCATCTGTGACATGGTGGAAAGTTTGGGATGCTGGAAAGTTCATGCCCACTGGGTTCCTTGCTTGGTGATGGAGGAGCACAAACTTCGTTGTAAAAATGTTTCCTCACAATTGCTGGAATGGTGTGCTGTTGAAGATGTTGAGTTTATTTAATGCAACGTGATAGGTGACAAAAGTTGGTTTGATCACTTTCTTCCAGAAATAAAACAACAGAGAATGGAATGGCATCACACATCATTCAAGAAAAGAAAGCCAGAAACGGTGCCTTTAGCCTGTACAATCATGGAAACTGTCATTTGGGATTCTGAATGATGCAAAGCGTTCTGATTTTTGCCCCAAAGGGGGAAACTCATTCCTCCACATGACCTTTAGATGCTCCAGAAACTTTTTCGTGCGCTGTATGACAAATGTCCAGACAAGAAAAAGATCATCCTGCAACATGCCAATGCATGTCCCCACACTGCTTGTTTACGTATGGAGAGCAGGTAGAACAATGGCTGGGAATTTTTAACCAATCTACCCTACAGTCTGTTCAGTCTTACCCAACTCTGCATTTGCATCAAAAGAAAATTCTGTTGGATAATAATGTGAAAGAAAACAAACATTTTTTATTATTTTACCATGTTAGGTATTTTACTTGTACTTTTCATAGTTATGTTGCAACACAGAATTAAAAGTCAGTGTTTATTAGATGACATGAAAGAATGCTGGTTTTCAGTTATTTTACACAGATTACTGTTCAAAATGATCTCCACCCTTTTGTATGCACATTTCTGTGCATCTCAAATGAGAAGTTGTTGCCTGTCTGATAGTTTCACCGTTTTTCCACAATCAGAGGACTCCATTTCGTACAGTTCCACAGAGAATGTTAAACATGCTCATAGCAATATAACAGTTGATAATAGGCCGTATGTTGATACAGCATTTTTTAATCAACATGACTTGTACAGTAAGTAACACCCTGGTTTGGCACAACCTATGTGGCACGCTCAGCATATGACAGGTAATAAGATTATGACTCATTGTTTAACATGAACTCATTAATAGGAAAAAGGAGTTTGTGTTGAAGTATCTTCTTAGTGCTACACTAAATTGAGCCTTTTCATTTATAATACTTGTGGTTCATCATGGTAAACTGATGAAAAGTTTGATGCCAACATATTGTACACTTTTCTGTAAACATGAAGGGTTGGCAAGTGGTCAGTGAAGATGGTATTTATTCTGTGTATTAACACTGCATATGGCTGGCTGAATTTGTACAATTTAGTCTATTAATGAAAATACATATGCATGTGGAATAGGTAATATCTGTGGTCTTTTAAACGCAATTCTACTTAAATTTATGGGTTATGCACGAACCCTAATTGTAACACTTTTCCTTTTTTCAGTTGTGTAAAATGACTCCCAAATAGTATTCAGTATTTTGTTATAGAACAAAAACAGGCAAAATTAATTGTTTTGGGAATGTTGGTTTTGTTGAAGTGAAACACAGACCTAACTGAATAACATGTTTTGCATAACTTAGAAACTGGTTATTCAATGCAGTTGATCAGGTTTAGGCAATTAACAGTCTGTAAGCCAAGAAATTTTGTGCTTGAAGTCCCTTCTTTATATTTTTCATCAAACCAACAACAAATGCATGTTTTGGAGCATTATTCATTTTAAATTTTATCACCTTTCACTTACTAGAATTTGGTGCCAACTAATTGGCAGTAAACTAAGTGCCCATGTGAGACAACTGCATTTGACACTGAACATAAATTGTCTATATTTGTACTAGAAATTAATGAAACTAGTATCATTAGCTAATAGCATGAAAAGACGCTTCTTTCTGAAAGCTGGTCATGTATGTATGTTACCAAAAGCAAAGGTACTGAAATTAACCCTTGGGGAACTCATGTTTTATTGTTTCCAAATCTGATAAAACATTTTGTGTTTCATTACATTATTTTATTATGTTTTTTGATTTGTATCTGTTGGGTGGGATCTGAAGCACTTTTATGTGCTCCCTTAATGTTTAATGCCCTAACGTGCAGTTTAACTAGCAATACAGCTTGATTACCTAGTCAGAAGTCCTTGTAAAATTATGTAAAATTTTTCCAGCTTACCTTTTTCAGTTAATAGTTTTCAGTGCACTGTATTTTAGCTTTTAGGCCCTATATCCATAGATACCTTTATCTGAGGTCAGTTTATTCGGGAACTAGTAAATGATAGCTTAAACTGCTGTGCATAAAATTCTAAAGTATTTAAGAGAAAAAAGTGAATAGTGAAAAAGGCCTGTCATTTGTCCTTCTGTGCACTTCAGTGTCTTCATATGAACACTGTCCCACCTGTCATGTCTGTCATTGTCACACTAATAACAGAAGGCAATGAAAACAGATTGTGAAACTTTTTACAATCTATGTTAATATAAATCTTCTCAGCACTTTCTGTTTTCATCCTGCAGAGTGATGTACCAAATATAAGATTGATTCTGCTGTCTGTGTTGTAAGGTGATAAATACTGAATTTCTTATTTCTCATTTAATAGGTTCATTGATGGACTAAGGCAGAAGTTGGTTGGCCAGTATCCACTGCACCAGCACCACAACTCACAGTCATTGAGTCCTGGTGATGCCACTTCCAATATGACCCTACCTGTGCAAGAAATACTACATATCTATTATCCTGGCCAGTTCACCCTGCGGGAGTTTGTCCCCTTGACTGTCACATACTTTATTTTGTTCCTGTACATGTACTTCTCGGTTCGTAAGATAGAGCTAGTTAAGTCCAAATTTGGCATGGCATTCAGTGCAGTGGTGACTGTTCTGGCCTCCCTCTCCATGTCTATTGGCCTATGCTTTTTCTTTGGCTTGACTCTCACACTGACAAGGAAGGAGATCTTTCCATACCTGGTTGTGATAGTTGGACTAGAGAACATTCTGGTCTTGACCAAGTCAGTGGTGTCAACGCCTACACACCTGGATGTGAAGATTCGAGTGGCCCAAGGTTTGAGTCGCGAAGGCTGGAGTATCACCAAGAACCTTCTGATTGAGGTAACCATCCTCACAGTGGGACTGTTCACATTTGTACCAGCCATTCAAGAATTCTGCATCTTTGCTGTTGTTGGGCTGTTTTCAGATTTCTTCCTTCAGATGTTATTTTTCTCCACTGTCCTTGCCATTGATATCAGACGGATGGAGTTGTCTTCAGAATCACACCATCACCGAATCCAGTACATACCTTCACAGGTTTCAACATCTGGTCAGACTTCATTATGCCATTTTCGCTCCCCTTTTGCTGCTAGTCGAGCAGGGCGTTCAAAACCACAAGCTCATAACATTGTGAGGTCAAAGTCCCACCCTAGACTGAATGGAATGATCTCCTGTAGCTACCCTACAAATGTTGTTGCACCACCAAATTCACCACCTGCCATGGCAAAAGTTCCAAAACGTCTACGGTTAGTTCACTTTTGGGCCAGTACAAGGATTTTTCAGCGAGCATTCATGGTCTGCATGATTGTGTGGATAACTGTCATCACATACAGTTCAGGCGTCTTAGAACATGTGCTGCAGTTGACAGCAGAGGAAGGAAGCCTACCAAGCATTTCAGAGAGGGATGAACTGATTGGGTCAGGGCTGGGTGAGCACCCGGAAACTGTGGAACACTATTATGATGTGACTACCAGAGCTCACCTGCCATTGGACAGTGTGGATCTGAATAGGTTGGACTCAGTGGTAACAGAAGAATCCAGGATAGTCACTGCAACTTCAGCTGCTGAACCAAAGAGGGTTAGAGCAGTTGCTGACAGGATTGAGGTAAGCTCCAGATTTGGTACAAAGTAGCTGTCTGGAAGTAGAGTGAGAAGGATCAATACTCTTCAGTATGTGTGTGAACCACTTTGCTGTTTCACTGTCTAATTACATGGAGCAGAACCTGATGAGCATGTTGCAGTCAAGAAATTCCTTCAGTTCATGTAACCCCACAGTTTATTAACATATGCATGAATGTTCATTATTGGGTCTTATATGCTGCTAGGATCAAGGCCATATCACACACTTCCCCTGTGTTCAAATTAAGGTGCATTAGCAAAGTTGCAAATAGTGACTATGAAGTTTATATTATGTATGTGTCTGTACCTCAGCTTCTGATGTACAGAGTTCTGTGGGGTGGGTTTTATCAAAATCTGTAAAGAAAACTTACGTTTGGTTAGAACAGGACACAAGTAACAGGCATGTTATATTAAGACCACATAAATTTGTGACAGTGTCTTGACTGAATTCTTATTTGGTTGAGAAAAGTTTCAGATAAAACTTGTAAAGAAAGTGAAAACACACATTTCATGAAAAATACATTTTTTATGAAAAAAATCATATCATTTGTGAGATAATATGAGAGAACAAGAGAAATTATTGTTTGTATGGATTTATTATGGTTTGCTGTAATGAATGCAGCTCTAGTCATATTCCTGTATTATGTTCCTGTGTCCATATCAGCTTTTTGTCATCATTTGAATTGCATGATCCTGCCCACATGGTGCCCTCCATCCAGATATTTCTCATGATTAAACTCCAGTAGTTCCTCAGCCACTCTACTGCCCTGATCTCTCTTCGGTGGACATTCTGCTGTTCCTAGAATTGAAAATTAGTTGAAAAAAACGTTGATATAAATCGGTAGAGGAAGTTGATACAAATCGGTAGAGGAAGTAGGAGGAAAATTGCTAGAGCAGCTGATGAGATTTCTTTACAATCAAGTATGGAATGTTGGGAAAAGTGGATGTGTTGTTGCAGTTACTTTATTAATGCAAGAGAAGACTATTTCAAAGGAGATAATTCTTAATAAAATTTACCTGCTTTGTACTGCGTTTTATTTAATCAGTCTTAGAACTTTTTGAACAGACCCTGATTTGAGTGAAGAGTACAAATTATGAATCTCACTTTGTAATTTACTCCACTCTTCTTCTTACCCCTCTCTTTTATCTCACCATCCTCAGTCTGTCCTTTCCTGTGCAAGAAGTTTTGCATCCATGTTAAACTACAGGTAAAATAAATTTTAGTTGGGATTTGCATTTTCAAAACAGTTATGTCACATCCTTGGACTCTTTGTGTTCCTCTAAATAACAACTGGTTGTCTGATTTCCTTGTGCACAAGTAGTGAGTTTCATTTCCATTTCCATTCATTCACTTGTTAGGTGTTAGTAGTGGTTACTGCAGCTGGCAGATGACATCAGTTCCATACTTGGTCTTTTGATTGTGTTTCAGGTCCCAGAGGAGAAGGATGCCGTAGCAAGATTGAAACATATGGGCTATGAACCTTGGAGGAGGCTGTCGAATTACCACTGGCCTGCCATCCTCTCTCTGTATAACATATCTGTGTCGGGTCACTACATCAGTATTCTCCCACCCATTCGCTTATCCCACACTGTGTCTCCAGAAGAGGCTCGTTATCTGCGCAACCCTAATGAGAAGGCTATGCAGCACTTCCAGTGGCAGGCCCTTGCTGCCGCACTTGACCCTCTGGACTTCTCTGGTATGGGACATTCATTGTAGAATAAAGAGCAGTGGGGGTCTTTTGTTACAATGCATTGTTTTCGTAACAGTCAGTATACCAGGTGAGTTAACCCTTAGCCACTGAACAACATATATATATATATATATATATGTCGCGCAGTGAGCCCTTTAAATAGCCGAACGGCCACTAAAGTGGCCGGGGGGGGGGGTTTAATTCCGGCATCAAAGATTTAATTTCGGTGTCAAAGGGTTAAAAGAGACAATGTACCCTGTTGTACAAGTACCACAAGACTGGTTAGTTCTACTCAATGTAACCGTGGTTCGTAATACCCATGAACATGAAAACACAGGTTTATTACATAGTAGAAGGAAAAATATATGCTAAGGTAGTGTGTATGAGACTGTCAGGTGAGTAGGATCATTTTTAGGAGACACTCCCTTGTGGCATTACTGGTGGTTTTGTGATCCTGCTGCCATTTGCTGTGTTTTGTTGGAGCTTAGATAGTTAATGAAGGAACAATACAGTGTGGACAGAAGAGTATGTTTGAGTAAGAAATTCTTGTTTTGAACCTTGCAGTATAAGTTAAGCTAAAAACAGTGAAAACATTGGTGTAAGTTAACATTAGTGTTAGGGACACTTGCTGTACTGAATTGCAGTTTCTTGCAATTTTCAGGTTAAATAGTACTCGGGTATTGTGAGAGCAAATTCATTATTACACACACGTGCGTGCACACACGTTCTCCATGCATTATGCTGTGATGAAGCATTGTGAGGGAGGAAGGTAAGAAGTAATCCTGTTTGCTGGACACTAGGAACAGTGCCATCATATCAGAAGAGAAAAAGGTCTGATAAGTATGTTATAGCAGTGCGGTCCTGTGGTCAGCACTTCTGCCTAATACATACTTGGGAAATCCATAGTTCACACTTGTCCATGAGAGTCACTATCCTCGCTGGAGTTCTTCATGGTTTCTGTCAGACTCCCAGAAAGAAATCAGGGTTGTATGTCAAATTAGGCCATAACTGATTCCTTCCACACCCTTTCCAATCTGTTTTTTAGTAAAGTCCTACCTCCTCTAACACGTGAATGTGATTTTTTGTTTAATATAGTTTGAAATGATTTTTTAGCATCATTCTTTGCTATTGGCAGATGGTGGTCAAACTCAGAAGGGTCCAGTAGTGGGCATCACATCTGCGGGTGGCAGTGTTGAAGTTCCATTCATCCCATCATCACCAATGGAATTGTTCCTTACTGCAGTTCTCTGTGTAGTCAGCATTGTTGTGGTGGCTTACACCATGGTCATGTTGTATCGGTGTGTTTGCTCCCGTAATTATGCAGAGTGGCGTGCAAGCTGGGCAGGTGATAGAGAGGGTGTCACAGTGGATGGCAGCACACAGGTAAGACATTAAAATTGCAGCACTGAGTTTCCAGTTCATATGTAGAAAGCTGGTGTCTAATTGGATCAGAGTGGAACAGTACAAGATTTTAGGTATTTCGAATTTACTCCATTAGCCTGTTAAAAATGGATACCAAGATTTTGGCAGGAACTTGTTATCTCACTGTCTCATTGCTATTTGGTTTATTTCTTTGCTCTTTTTTATGTTCTAATTAATTGTTTTATTATTATAATTTATATTTTTATGTTTATTTTCTTGTTTTGCTTTCTATTTAGTGCATTCTTTGTTTTTGTATTGTTTTGTGTATTGTTTCTCCCCATGTACATAGTTTATTTTCTGTTTGTGTACAAATTTACCAACTCCTGCCACTGGGTGGAAAACCAGCTGCAGTTAATAAATATCATCATAATCAACATACTGCTTCAATATTGAGGGTAGCCTGAAGATGGTGGAACTGTGTTTCTCACGCATCAGACTGCATCCAGAATACATCAGTATGAATGGTGGCTAAAGTGGTAACATTCATTGTACAGATATCACATGTTTGGGAGATGGACACACATCCCATTACTCACTAACAGGATTAATTTGACTAACATCAGTCTGTACATGATGACACTGGTTGGTATATGTGTATGAATCATTTCAGTGAATTCCACACTATAGAAGGTATTTCAGCAGTGGACAGCAAAGCAGTTTCCTTTTGTTATGTGAAGTGATACATTCAGATTTGTAAGCTGCCAATGGCAGCATTATCGTGGTAATTAATGGTCTGTCTTAAAATATGGTGAAGAGGTTTGATGCGTGTGTTCAGAGCAATGGAGTACATTGCCAGCATTCTTTCAAACACTTACTTATGTCTTCCTTGTGGCATGTTTGCTGAAAATTTAATGTAAGAACTTGACAGATTTTGACTGTAATGACAGTTTCCATGGAAAAACCTTGCGTTGAGGTCACTGTTCTTCTGGGATGTGATGCAGCATCACTGGGTAATTTATTCCCGTTTTGAGACTACCACATGGCCGCAAAATGTTAGGAGCAAATTACCCATTGATATAGTGTCACATCCGAGAAGTATTGTGACCTCAACCACATTGCTGCAAAAGCCTCAGAACATGCAATTATCGACTCTTGTACTTTACTTTACTACATTTGGTGAACAAAAATGTAATGTCAACATAATGTTCTGCAGGGATGTTATAACAGTTGAATTAACAGGTATGCCCCTAGTGTCTGCTCAGTGCACCACATTCACTGAACACTTCATAAATTCTTCTCATTTCCTGTAACAGTTCTCTTTTTGTCTCCTTTTGTAATGTTGGTAATTTACCATTTACCATTTTCTTTTAATTCCCTGCTGCATTCAGTACTTTAGACTTGGAGACACCAGTGAATTTGGCTGTTAGTTTTGTCTTTTCCTTCGTAGACAGTGACATACTTTTCACATAATTATTTTTAAAAAAACTGCATAATATGTTTTTCTCTTTTTTAAAAGTTTGTCTTAAGGTGTTTTATGAGTTTCTCAGACCATCGACATTATCAGTCATGTGCTTGCGAAGTGTGCAGTGAACAATCATAGCAGGGAACAGAATATCAAAATTGGGGTGTCTATCATTACATGGAACATGCCACCTGTGTGTTTGTGTGTATTTTGGAAGCAAGTGTAGCTTTCTGTAATTATGTGTGTCTAAATTATCAGTGCTTGTAAGTACTGAAGAATTAAAACAGAAAGCTATGCAGGCAGCAGCCTAGCTGCTGGTAGGACTACCCGTGCTGGACAGGTTTTGAATGATGTACTGGACAAAGAGGGAGAGAGAGACCCTGGGCCTCGAGGTTTTATGTTATAACAATTATGTTGTAAGTATAACATTTACTACAACTGCATTTATATACATACACATGTAAGTTTGTGTTCCATGTTTCACTCACCTAATTCAAATCACAATGTGTAATGTTCTTAACTTTTTTTAATTTCATCTAACACTCTTCAGGTTTTTAATAGTATCTCTTAAACTTCTAATATACTAATCATTAGCTGATTTCAGTGGTAGATTTTGGCTGAAGGGTAAATCATATAGAATGTTTAATATCATCATAAAAAATCTGTGTTTTTAAGTTTTGATTTGTGGGGGGAGTGTGGGGCTGCTGGGCTGCAGCACCCCCCCCCTCCCAATGGGTGCATTATTGCATGAGGCTAATGTCCTCATCTTTAAAAACTTAATCATTTCAAAATCCTGGCAGTCAGGGAGGCCATGGCCCAAAAATGAGCCACAGCATCATAGGAGGAGGAGGAGATTATTATTATTATTATTATTATT
>Ga0131853_10013304_pt1 | contig 15076 bp, 15 predicted proteins | sample TergutLab28metaG_FD_92764 | JGI IMG/M metagenome (GOLD analysis project Ga0131853, IMG submission 92764) | Labiotermes labralis P1 segment gut microbial communities from Petit-Saut dam, French Guiana - Lab288 P1 (version 2) (version 2) | ecosystem: Host-associated > Arthropoda: Insects >... | reverse complement strand
ATCGTAATCCTTCCGAAACAACGCTTTTCTCCAATCGTAATCCTTCCGAAACAACGCTTTTCTCCAATCGTAATCCTTCCGAAACAACGCTTTTCTCCAATCGTAATCCTTCCGAAACAACGCCTTTCTCCAATCGTAATCCTTCCGAAACAACGCTTTTCTCCAATCGTAATCCTTCCGAAACAACGCTTTTCTTTTAAAGTGCTTTATTGAACGTATTTTCACGTAAATGTTAAGTGTGAAACCTTAAGTTGTGCAAAATTCTGTCGAAGAAACCCCTAAACCTAGCTTTACTTGAGAAATACGAAATATTTTTCGAGATTTGAAGTTCTCACATCGGGATCTAAATATTACGAGATGACATCGTGTCGATTGGTAAATAGCTCTTTATCAATCTCACGGTTCGTCGTATAAGTCTTGCAGTTCCACGAAACCTGCGGTGAGGCACAAACGTTTTTGTATCTTCAGAATATGTTTAACGCCGTTACAAGCGGTGGAAAACGTCACGGTCGTTGTTCAGAAACATGTAGAATAAAGTATTATTGCTTTATTTGAGTAATTTGTTTCTGTTGCTTGTATAAAAATTTTGAACTCTGCCGTAAGTGGTATATTAATATGTAATAAAAATGATCGGCTGTTACATTTCCAGCCTGAAGATCTTTTACGGGAATTGTTGCAGTGGGTGTCAGTTCCCGTGGTTTATAATGGGGAAGTCCCGGCTTTGTATTGCAACTTGGGGAATGCTATAATAACAGGACTTTTGTGGTTTGTACCAGTTGTCCCTACGTTACTGGATCTTTACTTCAAAATGACCGAAATCCCTTACGTAATTTATCATTGACAAATTAACTTAAAATCAAACGAATTAGGGCAGGTTTTTAAGTTGTCACTCTGCCAATAAGCGATGTAGGAACAACTCAGTGGGTCGGGATGCAACAACAGACTTTTATTGTGAGTTCCTTATTGTCTACATGTAAATGCAAAGCTAATACCGTGGTATATACGCCACTGTTACCTCCTTCCAAATACTTCTTAAGTCCAGATGTTAATTACCTTACATTTGTTACTGTACGCCAGACTCACAAGCTCTGGTGCATCGTTAAGTAGTGCTAAATTAAGACAGAGACGTTGACCTCATGGATCTATGCAATTCAGGATCCTAGCAACCTATTTTACGCCGTTCAGATTGTAATTTTGTGTGCAGTTGATATAGTACCTTGACAAATTAATAGTCTGCATAGAAACAGTTAATTGGTTCACCGCTAACACAGCGTGTTTGCTGTGTTCTTTGATGAAAGCTTCCTTAGAAACAAAGCGTGGGTTGTTTGTGTGCTGAACGCGATGGAAAAGTATGGCTTTGAATGGAGAGAGATGTCAGGCGCTGTCTGCCTCAAGTCGTTCCTTGTAGCCCACAGCTCTTCCGGGGTTAATTTTCTTGCAATCTTATTATGAATCAGTGCCATTATTATATACCGAGTTGGTGGTGAGCCTTTCTTTAGACAGAGCAATGATGACTAGTTTACTAGGAAAAATGAAGCAAATGGAGGTACAGCAATAAACTGCGTAGAGATGGAGGAAATAAATTTTGGAGCCCAGATGTTGTGAAATGTTTAAACAAAAGAAATAAAATTCAGTAAATGTAACCAATATGCAAAAACATGTCCGTAGTTTTATGTTTTGCTGACCGTGCATCTCAGCATAATCTTAGTAATTAACCAACTTAATGCACAAATTCTTCTTTTATAATAAGTTTATTATATGCCTCTACATGTTTCGAGCACCATGTGCTCATCATCAAGAGGTCAAAATTGTATTATACAGCACCTGGTATCATCATACCTGTAGGTGGTCCTCCGGTGCACGGGACGGCCACCTGCAGGTGTGATGATACCAGGTGCTGTATAATACAATTTTGACCTCCTGATGATGAGCACATAGTGCTCGAAACATGTAGCGGGATATAATAAACTTATTATAAAACAAGATTTTGTGCATTAAGTTGGTTAATTACTAAGATTAGACACGTCTGTAGGTTTCAAGTAGAACGGCATCTGGGAACAGGATGCAGAAGCTTAATTTGCCGATATATATTGGCTCTGCACTGCGACGAAGATCCTTTAAAAATGTTAGCCATTGCATAAAACCAGGTGTAATAATTCGTACACTTTATAGTAAAACAAGGCTGTAGTTTTAATTGTATAAGCAACGTAAAATTGTGCATTCTTCATGGTCACATTTTACGTGTGTGTGCGCGTCCGAGAAAATACTTGTGTTTTCCAGTAGTCTGATTAACATGCCTAATCATCCAGCTTTTACGAGTTATTAGGAAGCTGTAGAGTGATTCAATAACATTTTAACACATTTAAACCACATTGTATGCTGCTACATGCCAGATGTTGTTAGAAACTAAGGGAGGACTGCAGACTCAGAATGTTTGAGAGCAGGATGCTGAAGCCACTATTTCGAAACAGCAGAGGGGAAGTAATAGAAGCATAACTAGCCAACTAAATAACTAGCTAAGTAGCTAATTAACTACATGGAGCAGAGTCCTTCCTGGGAAGCTAACAGGTTTAGTCAAGAAATTCCGCACATTTTATGGAACCCGAAGGTTCATTACTGCATTCACAAGCGCCCCCCCCCCCTTGTTCCTGTCCTGAGCCAGAGCAATCAAGTCCATTTATCTCCATCCCATTTCTTGAATACACATTTTAATATTACCCTTCCATCTGCGCCTATGATTTCCAAGTTGTTTTTCCAATCAGGGCTCCCCACCAAAACTCTGCATATACCTCTTCTGTCCCCCATACGTGCCACGTGTCCCACCCATCTCCTCAATTCATCACCCGAATAGTGTGGGGAGTGGAGTAGATATCATGAAGTTCCTGTTTATGTAGCCTTTTCCACTCCACTCCCCTCTTACCTCGTCCCTCTTAGGCCCAAATATCATCCTCAGTAAACTCCTGTCGAACACCCTTAGCTTATATTTCTAACCCCCCCCCAGTGTTGGAGACGAAGCCTCATTCCCATTTAGAACGCCAGGCAAAATTACGGTCTCTGTATCTTGATATTCGTATTTTTGGGTGACAAACTGGAAGTCAAAAGATTCTGCACCGAATAGTAATAGAAGAATGGAGGACATTACATATTGAGGGACTAATATTAATGCCGTTTGCTAAATACTGTTACGGTGATAACTGAGAATGAGCTGGGCCGTCACCTGAGGGACGTGGAAAACGTCAGGGTGCAAGTCATATATTGCGTGCGTGCAGTTGGGGTTGTGAATGAATCAGTCCCATTACAACCCCGAGGTGCCCAGAGGGTTCCAGGAAGTTAAGGTTCCCAGATTACGTGACAATGGCCCAGGATGGTGGTAAGGTTGTCAGCCTTAAGCACCGGCCGCTTTTTACCCCCCAGGAAATACTCCAGGTACTCATTTCTGTTAGAGGCTGAGTCAACACCAGGACCATAGTGCGATCAGAAGTGTTATGTCAATGAAAAATTCCAATGACACCATCTGGAATCGCAACGCCATCTTCCGGTCTGTAGCAGAGCACCTTAACCACTGTGCTACCGCGGTCCGCAGTTAGGGTTGTGGCGCTGTTAACTCTTAATCTCGGCACCGCATGGAGGTGAATGGTGACACTCACGCCTCTGCTACTCTCTGATGCGGAAGAAACCCCCGTTCCCTGTGACGAATAGGCTGGCTGGAGCCGGACCCCACCTGACCCCATGGCAAAAACAAGTCTGTTTTCCTTCTGGAAATGGTAGCAGGATTCCTCGGTCAGTGCAGCAGTACATACAGTCGAAATTCAGAACATAAATGTAACTGCAGGTATTGGAGCTAGACTCGAGAAAGGCATCGAATTGTTTTTGCTCTTCGGAGAAATACCTTTGCCGTACGCTGTACTTGTGCGCCGCAGACGAATCCGACTGCCGAAAGATAGTTTCCCACATGTGATGAATATGGCAGATACGGGTAGGAGGAAGGTTCGTGTCAAATAAGTGAATGTATTTGACAGGCGATGAAGGTGATGTATGTTCTACACACACACACACACACACACACACACCATACTGCAGAATGTTCATCCATCTTATTTAAAGATAGCTAGATGTACGTTGCGGGTTTTTAATGTGATTCTACACCAAGAACGCGATTACTGGTGTAAATTAAGTGCTAATATATATATATATATATATATATACAAACATACATTACTTTCCTCATCCTTTGGAAATCGTGCGCTAAATTAAAGTACTGAAATTTATGGAGCTTGAAAATTAAAAGTTATTCCTTCTTATTTATTACTAAATTATTTTAGTTTCTTCCTTGAAACAGTAATGTAAAATTGCGTATAAACACTGGTGTAAAATGTGTGGGCAAAATGTCACGATGTAACAATAACTCCTTAAGGTGCAGGGGTTATCTCTCATGGCAGCAGGTGTAGCATTCAGAAATACTGCGTTACCTCCACATAGTACAGTTACATGTTTTGTGCGGTTCTGAAATACACGGCGATATTTTTCCCTTTACAAAACTCACTGACTCGCATTTACAACGAAAACTGAATGAGTGTGCTGCGCGGTACGACCCAAATCTTAAGTATACTTTTTATGTAATACTTGCTTTAAATGTTTAATCCATTTTGTTTAGTGTTTTCTAACCCCATTCTGAATAAACGGACAGCTTCGTAAGTTTTACCCCGTGTTCTTGTGACCATTTTTAACTCCTTACCTGGTAACGCGGTAAATATTGTGAGCTAGCAAACGGCAGGTGGGATTTAACTGGGAGTTTAAAGGGTTAAATTCGTACTTCACAAAGTTCGGTCAAGTTTCAGACTCTATAATTTCACGTGCCGTTTTGTGTGGCCGTTAACCTGTAGGTCTCACGGTGAGGGAGTAACATAACGTACACTGAGGCGGAATGAGAAGAGGTTGTTGAGAAGATTGTACTTACACAGATAGGGAGTGACAGGAGACTGAAAAATACATACTTAGGGCTTCCGTAACTGGTCTTTGTAACAAATATTGTTGGGGGCTGAACGAAACTGGCTTGGTGAGTCACATACCGCGCATATGACAGTAAAAGTGCCCACAAATATTTTGAATGGAATATATACTGTGCAGAAACTAGTTGAAGAAACGTAATCTTGAAATGGCTCTAAATTTGGCCAAAGTCTGACACTGATTCCAATCTCAAACGTCGCCCTAATTCTTCAACCCGAAATGTGGGTGCAGATTTTAACTGCGAAATGTCGCTGTTCACGAACTAGAAGATCCAGAGCGTCACATTCTGGAGGGCCGATAAATTTTGAAGATGCATAAATATGATGTTAATAACCAGAACATGTTTCCTTTGAAATTTCAAACGAAATTGTAGGATTTCACTAGTGTTAATTAAAGGAATTTATTTGATTTATTTTTCCTATTGTGAACTGGAAGCTATCCGAGTTCAATTCTGTAAACAACAGTTACAGTTTCGGAGCTATTTTTACTATCGCAGCAGTTTGTATTGTGATTTTTGTACCGCTGTGATCCAGTACAGTTTATTATCCAGATCAACAAATAAACAACATATACATATATATATATTTATTTATATTTATATCAGCAATATTTTATATAAACAGAACAGAAGTGTAAGAATCCCTGAAGATGATGCAGATACATTGAAACGTGTAGGAGGAGTACTTACGATACATAAAATACTGTTTATATATATATATATATATATATATATGTGTGTGTGTGTGTGTGTGTGTGTGTGTGTGTGTGCGCGTGTCTGTATTGTGCATTTGTTGGTGTGGATAATAGAAGAAGCAGTGTGTGTTTGGAATGTTATAAAGTAAGTGGTAATTTATTTCTCACGTATAGCGAAAGTAAGTTAATATTTTAGTTGGATAATCCGGAAGTAAGAGGTTGCTATTATGATGCAGGCATGGATGGCAGGAAAATATTAAAATGAACCTTGGCAGGTGGAGTGGGTGTGGATATACACTGGTTGAGTGCTTCGATGTGTCATTCCACTTCTTCTGCAGGAGTCTTATTAATTCGGGTGATGAAACAAACGAAGCTTAGGCGAATGCATTTCGTGGTGGAACGGACGGGAGAAGCGAGGAGTAGATTTCAAATTTTATACCATCAACCATATCTGAATATGTACCGGTTTTAATGTTTGCTGCATGTTTCGGCTTTAGTGAAAAGCCATTTTCGGGCAATTAGAAATATATCATCATCATCATCATCATAATTAAACATAACCCTTTAAAGTGATACTTTGTAAGGGTGGAATTTTATTATTCAACTTTATGTATTTTTAAATCCCTGTTGTTGGCTTTTGTGTAAAGCCGAAACAATACTAAGCAATAAAACTGGTACAAATTCAGTTGTGGTTGACAGTTTATGCTTCTCTTTTACTGTTCATATATCACAAAGGGATATCAATGATAAAGATATTTCTTCGGAAAATATGGAGGAACGAGATCACTTCGTTTTATTTAAGCCTAGGTGGATAGATAATATTAAAGTGAACCTCTAATGAGTAAGGTATGAATATGTGAAGTTGAATTATCCGGGTCAGGATAGGGAGCAGTGACGGAGATGCTCAAACAACACATTGGGACTGGAGTTTCAATATTAGGCAGTGACATTTGGCAGATATTACCTTCATAGAGCCATTTTATATCACTTTATTGCAGGAAATGACTATTTAAATGCAGCATCGAATGTAGTTTTGTGCCAAAAGGCTTCTGTAAGCAGTGTAAATGCAATAACGAATTGTGTGTATTCCTGTAACTATTAGGTCATGCATTATTATTTCATATGTGTCGAGTTTGGAATGGTTTATTTAAATTTTAAATGCCAAGTGTAGCGTAGTAATGGCTGGTTCCAGATGCTCTTTAATTTAATTATTACTCAATGACTTAAAAAGCGAGTTTTAGTGATAAAGCTTCCCTATTAGAGTTTATGGAGCATTCACTGCAGGATGAGGATAAATTATTCTGTCTCACTGTATTTAGTGATAGTAATCGGACCCATGTTACACTCTGTAATGTGATTTCAGGCTTTGCCATCATTCTGAGACAAGTTAGACCTCTCCGCACACCAAACAAACCAGACACAAACACACACGCAGAACTTCACAAACGCCCATACGTATTGATTCGTGAAACTGTGTTCCTCCTTCCTGTCTAGCGTTACTGTAATCACTTTCCTAGATTTCCCAGTGAATAATTTGATTGGATAGAAGGGGAAACTTCCCGAAATACGTGACACGGAAATATAAACAGGTGGTTTAAACCTTATTATCACTGTTGTTCAGAAAAGGGTGAACGGAGAGGTGAGAGGTTGAAGGTTGATAGTTGTATAATTGAAGATTTGAAAGAGAGTGTATTACTTAATCTACTAGTGCACAGATAACACTACGGAAAATTGCAAATATATCTGGGAGCCTATGTGCATGACTGTTTACCTTTAATTGTGATAGAAGATGGTCAGTGCGTTTGCAAGTGACTGTGAAATTCTACTTCTTTATGGAGTAGATCAGTCGAGTAGAATATTAGTAATTGACAGGAATATAAAAACGTTTGGGTGGCTTGTAATCTGCAGCTGAGACTACAGAACGACTTCAACCAGAAACACGTAATCTGTAGCTGAGCCTGCAGAACGACTTCAACCAGAAATTATTTCATACGTAGTGTATGCAGAGGAAATTAGAAATACGGAAACAGATTGCGTAGAGATTCCATCCCATGCTCCGTTCGGTGTAGGTTTGTAATCCTTACTAACAGTCCCTCATCGGTTACTGAAGCAACTAAAAATTTTGGCAGTAACGAACTCGGCAGTCATTGCGTGTAATTTAACCTTCATCATACACGCCTGTACATGGCAAGTGATGTTCAAAGTCCAACAACGGTCAGGATTTTCTACAGAGTTGACGAGGTGTGGTAACGATCCACGCTGCATTCTGCTTTCATGTGCTTCGTAACTAAAAACACTCATTATACGTCGTTCGTCAGAAATCACGTTCGTGTGGAATATCTTACAGCTAGAGTCGCAGTTTCCTAGTAATGCGGCCTGTCGGAAGGCAAGTGACAGAACTGAAAATTTAACAGCGTAACAGAAACTGTGGGATTTATATTGAGGGTGATTAAAGGTAGAAGGTAAAGTTCGCCCTCCAACAGGCCATGAAGGACCAGAGTGTGAGTAGAGGTATAGCTGTACTCTGCTTTCAACCTTGGCGCTAGATGGGGTGAGTGGTCAGCGTCACGCCACGGCCGCTTTACCCCCTGGACAGACCCGGTATCCTTTGAATAGTAGGCTTGTGGGCCCTAGGGTCAGTCTGGACGGATGCGGAAAATTTTGCCTGCACCGTGATTCGATCCCCGGACCGTCCAGCCCGTAGCGAATCTCTACACCGACTGAGATATCCCGACCCACATTTTGGGTACGATTACCTCATTAATCTCTCAACGCCCATATACCGGCCGTCATTTGATTCCTGTTGTGTATAACTGATATCATGCCGTTGCCAGGATCGTGTTCTGCCTTTGTGTATTGTATCTGTAAACACATATATATAAATACACATAAGTATAAGTAGGCGCGTTGTTCGAAGGGAGAGTCAGGTTTCTCACGTTCAGGAAAAACTGTAGGTGATACGCAACAGGGTGTTGAGGAGAACATTTTGGCCTATGAGAATAGAAATCAAAGATTCTTAAAAATGTCATTGTACATTTATGCTGGGCCGTTCATAATGGATCCATTAGGTTGTCCCGAAACGTCCGTAACTACCAAGTCTACGCTGCTTAAAATCCAAGAAGACCGAAGATCTAATTTTCACCGCGGCGGGAGTGTAAAATCCCGCATGTTTTTAACAGCTACTTTTCCTCTGCTATGAAGGTGGGAATGAATTCAGCTTGGTCTGTGAACTAAAAACAAGCGCCCGCCAGAACAGAAAGATGTGATTCCTCTTCGAGACGTTTATCATGCTGCTCTCCTCCTCAATAATTTCTGACTTTTTTCTCTCTTCCTTAGACACAGTATTCACGTCTTGTTCCCCTGCAACTGAGCAATAGCTTTTTATGCGAAGGAACCCTGGTTATGAACTTTGCATAATGCATTTACTCTTCCCAAGCGTGTCGTTAAAGTCCCTCAGGTTTATACGCAACATGTGACTTCATACCTGCTGGGGTGAGGGAGTAACACAGTAATAAATTGTACAGTATCAAAGTATGTACACACACTGGTAAACTTATGTGTTGCCAGACTGAACCTACTCAAAATACCTACCTAATTATGTAGCAATTTGACGCTGGTAGCGAAATGGGCTGGGTGAATAATATTAGGATGGATCTCCAGAAGGTGGGATGTGGGTATATGGACTGGATTGGGCTGGCCCAGAATATGGACGGGTGGCGGAGGCTTGTGAGTGCGGTAATGAACCTTCGGGTTCCATAAAATGCGGGGAATTTCTTGACTAGCTGCAAACCAGTTAGCTTCTCAAGAAGGACTCTGCACCATGAAGTAAGTAAGCAAAACGCCACTTTTCGGTATAATTAAGGCCAGTACTAGGCAAAATGAGGTATCTGTAGTCCCAGCCACTCCCATCTTCAAAATCTACTGCCTTAAGGTCATTATTGAGTATCCATTCTTCAAAAAAAGTGCTCATAGCACGATTCTCTCTGCATTTCACGTGACTTTAACTTTAGCCATAGGCCAATACGCGTACATTCCAGTCCCCAGCAGTTCAGTATTGTCACCATCCTAAGTTGTGTAACAGCCTAAACTGATCTTCTCCTACTACTTCTGAGACCCAGATATGTTGTTGGGTCATTTGGAGTAAATGTTTTATTCTTGTATTACGCTCTCAAATTAGGATACCACGATTAAACCCATAAAATTCACACCAGAAAGTTGGTCGTATTGTATACCCCGATCCTGAGCTGTCTAGGGAGTAAGTGGGAGAAAATAGAGAGAAAGAGATAGAGAAATGATGTGTTTTATTTAAAGAAGTTTCCAATTTCTGAGATTATGTAAATGAATTAATAAGTGGTAGATGAATTGTTTATGGATACGGCGCGTTGGTAATCATAGTACTGTCACAGAAAAATTAAAAGTGCTTGGAGATGAGAGTTTTCGAGATCAGTCATAAAACTGGTAGCTGTAAAATGTATACATGTATTTTTTCCTCTTGAAGCGCATATAAAATTTGAGACAAAGTTACTTTTATGTGTGATTATGTTGTAACTTTTTTGTGACAGTTTTACGTTATTGGACGGAGCGTATTCTCTGCAGTAGTATCGAAACTAGAGCCCCTTGTAAAACAAGGGTGGCTTGTAACAAATGAATTCACGTATAACCCATAGGAATGTGCCTATTTTACGTTTTTTTGTATGTACGATGCTTGACACTGAAATATTGAATGTCCAGAGGCTGATTTTTGCGATAAGGGAGATGGTCGCTCTGTTGTAACAAAGAGTCATTTCTTGAGTAGTTGGAAAAACTTGGACTGTGGAGTTTGTTTTATCTGACATAGAAGGAGGGACATTTTTCGTCGAGTCCGGAAGCGTGTGTTCTTCCACCACTTATATTCGACCTTGTGTTAGAGTCTTGATAAACGTTATTAGGATTCTACATTAGAAATGGCAGGAGTTCGAGAAATTAGACAGCATATTTTATTCGAATATCTTAGTAAATGTTTAATTCTTTCCGTCACTAATCTTGAATTAAGTTCATGTTTGTAAATTGAAATGTAGTTTGCCTATAAATTAATGTCTTATGGTGAGCTGAATGCTCTCGAATTATCTGATACCCATTTCTTTGTCAGCAATTTGTCATTAACGGTTAATCGAGCAAGGCTGGCGAATTTACGGGAAGAAAATCGATGCAACCATTTATAAAGACCCAAGTACATTCCTGACCAGTGATCGCTGACATCCGACCTAGCGCTGCTTTGTTTGAAGGTTCCCACGATTCTCCTGAATGCCTTTCTGATAAGAGTAGCGATACAAAGGTTCAGTTCGTACCCCATAGTGAACAGTTTGCTTCCATTAGAATGACCAGTCGGTTATTAGTGTGTGGAGGATTCAGCGGGTTTGATGGTGCGAATCGTGCCATGTGTGTCTCTGTGTGTGTGTGTGTGTGTCTATATATATATATATATATAATTGAGTGACAAGCAAAGTTTTTAACGTTGAAACAGGCATTTCATACATTTATACCAATGGGCTTCAAACGGCTAAGTTAATATGTCTGCTATTTCAGAGTTAATGGTCAGCCTAGCTACGTAGGCCACTTTATAAACGAAACTCATTATTCGGTACTATAAATCTATAGTATTTCCTTTTAATTCAGGTGTTGTATGTCTTCAAATGTAGGAAGGTACGCTGAGCTAAACTCTTGGTTCTATATTCTGCTATAATGCTAAATAATTTAGTTAGAAATTTATTATACGATTCCTTGAAGCCGTATGTTTCCCTTGACTACTGATACAGCATCTAAATCGGTGTAAAGGTTCATACTTATATAATGACTCTTTACATCTCAGTGGTTGCTATAATTACCATCTGTTTTTAATGTGTATGTTGAAGGCCTTCCTATGCCTGGGGCGGTTAATAGCCGGCTGTTCGTGCCCAGTCCAGTTCATGGGGGGGGGGTATGTGACGGATAGAATGTCACTGTGACAGTTTTATTTCAGTGTATATTGTTATCCACGTGTCGTTCCACCAATGATCAGTACTTATTATTTATTCTGTTCCCGTCGACATTGTGTCATTTGTCAATTAAGAAGACCTTTAAAATCCCTGTCTGTCAATTCGCTTGTTTAAGACATGAAGTGTTTGTGGGGTTTCCTGTGATTGTGAGGAATAAACAGCTGACACTTTCCCAAACAGGGATAATTGTGTTATCTCTGCAGTGAAGATTTGATGTTCTCTATGGGAGTGGGGTTTGAATTTCTATATTATTTCAATAAATTTAGATTTTGAAGTAGTAAATAACTCTTTATTTTTAAAACCCACAGATGAGTGAGTCGCGAAAGTTATTTACCCTGTAGAGGGCGAAACTGTTCTGAACAAGTTGGGCAATGTACGTATAAAGTGACATTGATGCGCGTTCGTGCAAATAAAGTTGCATTGGAAAAAGCAATAGGTCTTACACATTCTGAGTTTGTGTTTGTAGCTTTAGGTATTCAGCAAGCAATGCGCACGCACATTATTGACATCTGTGGCCTGTCCGGTTCCACGATCTTTTTAAACATTCTCTCATAAACGATACGATTTTCAAAAAAAAGTGAACAATATTTGTGTCACCTCAGTTTATCAACCAACGAATGCGCTGCTGCACAACACATTCCTACACAACATGATATGCTGCCACAACACCTCGTTAGCAAATACGAATTGAATTGTGAATACTGTAACATAACTTTAGCAAGGAACAAAGCTCCCTGATGATGATCTGACAAGATCGAAACATGTCGGGGTGTTTTAAAATATTTTATAAGCGTTTTATGTGAAATTATATGTGCATTCGTTGGTTGATAAATTGAAGTGGTTCTACAAAAAATGCACGGCACTACAAAAAGATTTATGTGTCTGTGTGTTACATTTTCCCTACAATTTTGTCTGAAACACTTTTCATTCTAAGAAGAACTGAACGAGATATAATAAGTGTGTATGATCCCATGTACAGTACCCTTCATGCTTGTCAGGCTTAAATGACACTCGACTGATTTTCGAAAAATTCTTAAAGTTTAATGAAAATACGTTCGGTGGGAGCGGACAGATGGACAGAAGACGGACAGATATGACGAAGCTAATAGTTGCGCGATTCACAATTTCGCGAAAGCACCCAAAAATATATTAAACTTTTGTTATTATGTCACAGAACACCCATTGCATCTCTGTTAGGAAGTTGCTTCAACGAAAGACTTTCAGGAAAATTACGCCAGTTTATTTTGAAAACTACCTGAAACTCTGTGGACGAAATGTAGATTGCATTTACTTTAAGCCAGATGTCTTGTATGACTATAGTGCCCAGTTTACTGTTGAAGAAACTTTTAGGGACTAGAGGTCTGTATTCATAGTCATAATACAGGGTGGCGCAAAAAGAACGCAAGTCCCTTGGCCCCCACGCTCACCAGATTTATCTGCCTGCGATTTCTTTCATTGGTGTTACCTCAAATCAAAAGTCTACGTTCGAAAACCTCGTACAGCCGACGATCTGAAAGTTTCCATTCGCGAAGAAATTGCAATTGTGCCAAAAGAAATATTATTAAATGTGATGCAGAACTTTGAGGAGAGGCTCTGAACGTGTGTACGGCAAGAAGGACGCCATCTTTCCGATATAATTTTCCTTAATTGAGTAATCAATGTAAGTAATCAAAACTGCATTTATCACAGGTTGTTTTGGTATTAACATAATTTTTTATATTGAAAATAAACAAAGTTACAATTATTTGAAAAACATGCGTTCTTTTTGCGCCACACTATATTTTCTGTGTAATAACAGGAAAACTGAAGTGGATTTTTTATCGTTGTACCGTACATTTTTGATATCCATAAAGTTCATACACCAACAAATACACTCTTTATTAAACTTGACAAAGTTTTATATTTATATTAAAAATCACTTTTACTTGCTCCTACATAGTTGAAGAATAAAAGACCAAATTGATATCACTTGTTATTTTATTTCACTTCTTATATACTCAACATGTATCGGACATTAATATATCCATCATCAGGAGCTTGCGACTGTTATGTTGATTTACCACATTGGTCGTTTTGTTCTCGGTTCGTTGTGTGTTGGAGATTTGGTGCGGCTGGTTTTGAGTAGTGTCCGTGTTGCAGGCTTCAGCCTGTGTGTGTCCTGTTCGCTGTGTTGAGTGAGACTCGCACTCAACACAGCGAACAGTACACATACCATACCTATGACATGCAGCCACACCACCGCTTAAGATATACTAACAAAGTTTTTACCGAATCTTAACCTAAACATAAATTTAGCTAGGCTCAAGTGAAGGCTCACTGATGATGGTCGTAGACCGAAACTTGTAGGAGCAAGTCAAAGTGATTTTTAATGTAAATTTTAAAACTTTGTCAAGTTTAATAAAGAGTACATTTGTTGGTGTGTGTATGAACTTTATAAAGTGGATTTTGTTTGAAGTAAGTGATAACGTTTTGGACAGAGGATGTGCAGTAGTTATGTGTTGACCCGAACTGGTCGTTACCGCATTCCTTAATGTGTGTTAAATTCTACGAAGTCTTTTATGGCCTCTTAGACACTTATGATGTAAAACTGATGATCCTCTGAAGACCGGTTCATTCAGCACTGACAAATCAGTGAGGACGTGTTCATGTTGCTTTCGAAGAGGTACGGGTTTTTCATCTCTTCAGCTCATCAATCAGTTTGATTTCAACTCCCCTTGACGATATGATTTAGTGCTTTTGCGTGTACTGTGTAGAGCCATCACCTGACCAAGTGCCATATATATATTACTGCACGGCTAGCTGTTTTTTATCTGCTTTTTATCGCCTCAATATAAAATGGAAAATCGATAACAGGAAAAAGAGTTCCCAAAAAATTCATGAAAATTTCATTTTCTGAGTATTGAGACAAATTGATTTGAGAATGCGTGACATCCGTTTATTCTACTTTTATAAGTTTTATTCTAACATTTCAAACGGAAACCATTTTATTAAATCAATTTTCGATGTTATTATTATTATTATTATTATTATTATTATAAGATTAGGTATGTCTCCTGTCACAGGCATTTCTTCCTGGTACTTCTCTTGAGTCAGCGGTGATCCCCACCGCTCAGACTTAAAGCTTCACATTGCAGTACTTTCCGTATTATGTGTGATGTTCCAAGTATAGCTGTCTTTTGTAGTGAATCTATCGAGTGTTTTCCTGGTATAGTTTCCAAATTTTTCTTTAAGCTTCTCCATACTATTCCAGTGGCTCCAATTATTACTGGTACAATCGTACATTTCAGGTTCCACATTCGTTGTATCTCTATACACAAACTCTTGTATTTTAACTTCTTTTCCGCTTCCTTTTGCACAACATT
>Ga0131853_10013303_pt1 | contig 15076 bp, 9 predicted proteins | sample TergutLab28metaG_FD_92764 | JGI IMG/M metagenome (GOLD analysis project Ga0131853, IMG submission 92764) | Labiotermes labralis P1 segment gut microbial communities from Petit-Saut dam, French Guiana - Lab288 P1 (version 2) (version 2) | ecosystem: Host-associated > Arthropoda: Insects >... | reverse complement strand
CTCTGATCTTCTTCTGCCGCCTTCGCAGACTTCGTCTGCTCTGTTGCCTTCAACAATTTTTCCACTCCTAGCACATTCAATAATACTTCTTCACCGCTTTGCCTACTAAAAGTATACTCTAAGACAACTCTTACAAACGAATATGTTCCGACACCTGAAATTGATACAACTGCAATGGATCGTGAAACCACCCTAAATAGTGCATTTGCAAGCGAATCTACAATAGTCATCGACACAGTTTACTACAGCGGACTGCAACCCGGCAGATGGTACACACTAAAAGGCATTCTTATGGATAGAGCTACATGTGAACCTTTACTCATTGACGGCGAGGAAGTGACTGCTGAAAGGTCGTTTAGAGCACTTGCCGAATCTTCTGCTGTCACGATGGAATTCACTTTTAACTCAATGTCATTAGCTGATAAGCAGGTTGTTGTTTTCCAATACTTGTATCATGGCGAAACACAAATCGCCAAACACGATGACATAAGCGACCAAGCACAGACAATCACCTTCACGTCACCTAAAATCGGTACTTTGGCAACAGGATTAAATGGCGAGAAAGAACTTGATATACACTCCGAAGTCACAATCATTGACACAGTTTCATATGAAAACCTAATACCCGGAAAAACTTACAGGCTGAAAGGTGTTTTGATGGATAAAGCCACCGAAAAACCTCTGCTTATTGACGGTAGTGAAGTAACAGCAGAGGCAATATTCACTCCAACAGAATCATCAGGAACTGTAGATGTAGTTTTCACATTCAGTTCTGTTAACTTAGTCGGAAAAACAGTAGTTGTTTTTGAGTACCTTTATTTTGGTGATAATGAGATTGCTGTGCATATAGACATTGAGGATGAGGGGCAGACTGTTACATTTAAAGTACCAAACATCGGCACTCTTGCACACGGCAAAGACGGCAACAAGATTATCCCTTTGGAAGAAAACGCTGTTGTTATCGATGTGGTAAGCTTTGAAAACCTTGTAGCAGGGGCGAAATACCGATTGCACGGTGTTTTGATGGATAAAGAAACAGGGAATCCTGTACTTGTCGATGGAAATGAGGTTACAGCCGAAGCAATCTTTGTAGCCGAAGATTCGTCAGGAAGCGTAGAAGTCGAATTTACATTTGATTCCTCGGGACTTGAGAACAAATCACTTGTCGTCTTTGAATACCTCTATTACGAGGACACTCTGATTGCCGAGCATACAGATATTGACGATGAAGCGCAGACTGTGACAGTTGACACCAACGAACGCGATTCAGTTCCTACGCCCACACCCACTCCTTCCTCAACTCCTGCTCCAAAACCAATTAGCCCGCAAACCGGATATGCCGGCTTATCAATCTGGCTGCTTGTTTCATGTGTAGCACTGGCAATAGTAGCCTTTATACTTACAAAATACACTCTAAAATGCAAAAAGCTAGATAAGAAATAACCCACAATGGGGAGAGGCCTACACAGACTTCTCCCCTACCACTTTTAAAGGAGGCTTATGTGACAATTAAAATAATTATACGGATAATCGCACTTCTATTGATTATTGCATCCGCAGTTTGCGGACTTCTCTTTGTTCGAGAATACAAAACCGCACAAACAGAAATTCTGGAGTATTCAATCTTGCGAGAATCTTACACCTCAACAGGCAGTTTCCCAACACAATATGAATTCCCCACAATTACAGATCCTATAGGAGCAAGTGGTGTTTCCGACATTTTGGATTTGCCGAAAACCGAAGTTGACTTTGAATCGCTTTTGAGAATAAACCCTGACACTATGGGGTGGATTAATATTCCTAACACTAAAATCAGCTATCCTGTTGTGCAGACAGTGGATAACCACAAATATCTGAAAATCTCATTCGAGGGCAAACAGTCCAATGCAGGAACACCTTTTGCGGACAAAGGTAACAACATGAAAAACCTTGACACTAACACCATTATTTATGGGCATAACATGGGAACAGGGCGCACGGATATGTTCGGCACCCTGTTGTTTTATATGGATTATGAGTATTTCACTGAGAACAGATTCATCCAGTTTGATACGATTTACCAAAACTTCGGTTGGTGGGAAGTGTTTGCAGTCATTGAATTTGATGTGCGTAATACTGATTTCAATTACCAACAACTAGCTTTTCAAAATGACGATGATTTTATAGATTGGATCGCAGAACTAAAAGCCTTTTCCATCCATGATGTAAATGTAGATATATCACCTAACGACCGCATTCTGACATTATCCACTTGCGATAGAAGCAAATTCGGTCAAAACGGTAGACTGTTAGTTTTTGCCGTCTTAAACTAAGCTCACTATTTTCTAATAATTCTTCGCTATTTTGTATTACTCTCCAAAGAATGTACTACAGTTCCGTTTCCAGAACATTAAGAATACGACGTTGGATAGTATCTTTTGGGTCATTAGGGTCATTTTTAAGGTCATTAGGGTCATTTTTTGCAAAATGACTGTTGGGTATGGGAACTATAGTTTGGAAAATATTGCCGCCTTTATAGTCGCTTCATTCTTGTATCACCATTATCAACAACAACCCAGTGCCCCCCTCTTGCCGGACCGATGCGGTTAATCGCTTTTGCTTTCTTGAGCATACTGATATACCTTTCTGCGCTACGTGAGCTAATTCCTATCTCTTTTGATATTTCATTCGCACTAATTGTTGGAGTTCTTCGCATTAAGTCCAAAATTGCGATTTCCACACGCTTTTCCCCGACATTTTCTCCGACATTTTCTCCGACATTTTCTCCGACATTTTCTCCGACATTTTCTCCGACACTTATTCGGTCACTAGACTTTCTACTACTCCTACTTTCAAACGGAAGTATTAACTCAAACGTGCGCCCTTCAATAAATTGCGGTTTTTCATCAGAGTACGCTTTAATGTATTTATTAACATTTCTCACGCCTGAGCCGAGCTCATCAGCTAAGCCGATTTCTCTAAACACGCTTGCAATTATTGGATTCTTTGGCAATGGCGAAAAGTTTTTGGGATTGATTTCACCATATCCATTAGGTCTATTAGCATTTTCTGTTCTTATTCTATCAGCTTCTATAATAAGCTTTGCAGGAAAGGCATTTGAAAATTCACGATGAATCAAAAGGTTAGAACAAACCTCACGAAAAAGCCTACTCCTCGCGCTAATTCTTTGCTCTCCCTCAAGATAAAAAGGGTCATCAACGTGATTTTTGATAAATGTCATCAATCTATCGTAACTCTCCACTAAGTTCACGCATATGAAATCTCTATCATCGTAACGGTCAAGATTTTTTATACGAACAATCGCGTCAGTTCTGTGATGTGGAAGCACTGATATAATTAGTTGCTCGCTTCCAAGAAGTAAAACTCCTGCTAGATTCATGCCTTTCTCCTTGGTTACCGGGTCTGTGCCATAGAGTTTTGCACTTTGGAGAAGTTCAAGGTCATTGATTGCTTCCCAAGAATGTTTTTCACCTTTCTTTTCAGCAATCGCCCTTTCCCTCAAGTTCATTATACGAGCTGAGTCTATATCTTCACAAGAGATATGAGGGAATACTTTCACTTCTGAATAGATGTTGGCTTTCCTGTTAAACAGGTCAGCAACAAGTGCTACATTATTTGAAATATCTATATCTGCATCTTCATTTCTGTCAAAAAATCTTGCGCCTAAACGGTGTGCCTGTGAACTACACGGGATAGGAATATACAACACAATTTCTCCGTCTATCACGTGTTCCTCAATACTCGTATAAAATGTTGGAATTATCTTGCTCGGATTGTTGATAGTTGTCACAAAGGCTTTCTTAATACCCTCTACTGCAGACGGGTCAATACCTTTGATTTCACCACTATTGCTGACACCGAGTAATATATGCCCTCCGATTCTATTTAAAAAGGCGCAAACAGATTCGTAAACATCTGCATTGAGCTGCGTTCTGCTTTCCTTGAACTCAATTTCAATGCCTTCGCCTTGTTCTATCAAGCTTAGTATATTAACACCCATTTTATAGACGCCCCGCATTTCTATGATTCGCAATTTACTGATGTCTCCATTATACCACACCAAACAAATATGTATACCATTCTACTCAAAGGTCAGCCAGTACTGACCTCATTTTATTTTAGGAGGAAAATCTCAAATGAGCAAGCTTTCAAAATACAAATCCTGCGGATTCATAAAAGCACCAATTTCAGGCAAGCTACTCTATCTCGTGCTAGACAACGTTGCAGGCAAGAATGGCTCAGTTATTATCCCACAAAGAAAAATCAGCAAAACACTGGGCATATCCCGAAGCACAGTCAGGCGAAACTTGCGCAGATTGGAGCGCATCGGAGCAATCCGAATTATTCCAACATTCCATTGTGACGGTAGCAGAGCCGCAAATAAATACATTATAAAGTAAGGGGTTAACCAAATTGAAAAAACTAAAGGTTGCCAAACTCTTCCCGACGATTATACGGCAATTGGAATTGATGATATGGGTAATCGTGTAAAAATATCAAATGCACAGCGATATAAAACAGTCGGCAACGGTTGGACAATCGATGTGATAGTACATATATTAAAATACATGGAAGTCGGCAATAACGCCGGCTTCAATTTTTTGGGTCATTAAGATGAGCGAAAAGACGGAAGGAGTTTGCACATGGCAACAAAATACCAGTTCATATCCGCATTATATAAGCACACAGTTAGTGAAATAACAAAATCACCCACTGCATGGATGGAGTTTTTACAATCTGCTTGCCGAAACTATAAATGCAGATTCGACGAGCAGGTGCTCATATATGCGCAACGCCCTGATGCAACAGCAGTATTAGAGATAGAAAAGTGGAATAAAGGGTTCGGACGTTGGGTAAACAGAGGCGCAACAGGTATTGCCGTCTTTGATGATAAAAGTATCGGCAATCGCAAGTTAAAACACTATTTTGATGTATCCGATACACATGAAACCAATAATTCACGCACAGTTCCCATTTGGAATGTTAAGACCGAACATGAATCAGAAATCATAGAAAGTTTAGGGAATTCATTTGGAGGTATAGGGGAGAATGTTCCGTTATCAACAGCACTTTTTGATACTACAAATACTGCCGTTGTAGATAATATTCATGACTATCTCGACCAGTTATTGAATAGTCATAATGATACAAATACTTTTAACATCGAAACTCGTTGCCGTGCTTTGGTCACAAAGAGCGTTTCGTATATGTTACTTACCCGCTGTGGTATCGACACTTCCGAACATTTCACTCCTGATGATTTTAAATACATCACTAACTTTAATACACCTGAAACTATTAACACACCGGGATTAGCTTCAAGCGACATAGCGGAAATGATATTGAGGGAAATATCCACAACCGTTATCAGCCTACAAAATCGCACATTTGCAGAAACTAAAACACAAGTTCATAATATACCAAAAAACATAGATAGGAGACAAAGCAATGACCTTGACATACCGAAGAGAGGGCGATTACATGATTCCGAACCTGATGTTCAAATCGAAGCCTCAAACAACCCTTGGCAAATACGCGTATCTCCGAGAAAAATATCTGAAAGAACACAAGCGAGTATTATACATAAATCTGCTGACAACAGAAAAACTGACGAATCATCTCTCGGAGATAGAACAGACAGCATACGAGATGATAGAGCAAATAACCACAGAGATGGCTTTGAGAGAAGGCTTGACAGAGGACTTGAAAGCGAGCGACCCGATGACATGGACGGGCTTAATGAACAATATCCGGAAGTCAGCGGAGGAAACAGTAATGAGCAACCTGATTTACACATAAATTTACCTACAGTTGAAGAACAGTTAAGTTTACTTAGTGAAGCGGAGGCAGATACAGCACCCTCCGCTTTTTCTATTTCTCAACAAATTATTGATGAAATTCTCACCAGTGGAGCAACAGACCACAATAGCACAAAGCGAATCGCAGGATATTTCAAGAAAGATTATGAAGTTCATAGAAATGCGGAGTTCTTGCAAAATATATACCAAACAGATAGTAAAGGCTTCATTTTCAATGAAAACCGAGTATCCATCTGGTTTGACAAAAATGGCATGAAAATCGCTGTAGGTGATACAGTCAGAATTGACAACCACGTCCTCATAACATGGGAACAAGCAGCAACACGTATTCGAGAGCTATTGGATTTAGGCCGCTATATGCCGCAAAGCGAGTTAGATATTGTAGATGACTATGAGTTCAAGCGGTTAGCCGAATTAATATGGTATTTAAAGCGTGACTGCGCAGATGAATCTGAATTTTCATTTATTGATTCTAAAATCATCAATAAGGGTTTCCCGGACTCCACTGCACAGATTACAGAGCTTTTGAAAGACCCAAATGAGCGAAAAGTAATCCAAAATGGCATTTTAGAATTTGCTGAAGCTGTAGAGCAGGATAATTCACTGCTTCGCTTTCGCTTTGCTTTTAATACCCTGAACGAAACGGTTGCTAGACTTGCCGATTTAGAGCGTGAACAGCTTACATTCACAGCCGATGAAACAGTGACACCCATGCACCCAAGCTTTATAACCCAAGATGACATAAGTCATATGCTTATTAATCATGGTGGATATGATAAGAGCAAGTACCGAATTTACGCATACTTTTTACAAAACCATACTGCAACGGAAAAAGCCAACTTTTTGAAAAAAGATTATGGGACAATGATGGGTTCGGCAGGAGCAGGGCGAAGTAAAATGCATAATAACAAAGGCATTGAATATAGCCGTGGAGACTTTAGCCGACCATACGACAAAATAATGCTAACTTGGTCAGATATTGCAAAACGCATTGATGGACTGATTGCAGAAAACCGTTATATGACTAAAGAGGAACTTGACGGCATGTCTAGTCAGCCTAATAAAATACTCAACCTTTCTCTTGGTGCAACCGTCTATCTTGGTATCGAAGAATACGAAATCAGCGCATTCAATAATGACCGTGTGCTGTTATTCGACCCTACCGCACCTCTCTTCCAAGTAGAGATGCCACGCCCCGAGTTTGATAAAAAGGTTGCGGAAAATCCAATGAATGACGGTCTGTTTGTACCAAGCACAGAAGAAGTAAACATCAATTCTATGGAGCAAATCCGCGATGAGTTATTTTCACACGATTACGCTGTATCGGGCGAATTGGTCGAAGATGCACTTGAAGAGTTTAACCCACAAAATAATGATGGCAATAAAAGCATTGCTGACCATCTCGAAAATGAATATCTTACTGAATCATCTGAGCCTGAGTTAATACCCACAGATAATGGAGATGCTATCATACCTTCTTGGGAACAATCAAAATCAAAACGTGTTCAAGCTATCGGATTATACCCGGATATCCCCATGTCGGAACGTCACAACTTTAAAATAACTGATGATGAACTCGGCGCAGGCGGTCAGAAAGCAAAGTATAAAGCAAACATTGAAGCTATACGCACCTTACAAACCATTGAAAATGAACAGCGCCTAGCTACGCCTGATGAACAGAAAATACTCTCCCGCTACGTCGGTTGGGGCAGCTTGCAACAAGCCTTTGATGAAAACAATCCATCTTGGACAAACGAACACGCAGAATTAAAAGACTTGCTCGCAAACGATGAATATGCCGCAGCCCGTGCATCAACGCTTAACGCCTTTTATACAACTCCGATTGTTATTAAAGCGATATATAAAGCTGTTGAGAATATAGGATTTAAGACAGGAAACATACTTGAACCATCATGCGGAGTCGGTAATTTTATCGGACTTTTGCCTGAATCCATGCATGATAGCAAGGTATTTGGCATCGAACTTGACAGTATTACGGGGCGCATAGCACAACAACTTTATCAAAAAAGCAATATTGCAGTCCAAGGATTCGAAACAACGAATCTGCCTGATAGCTTCTTTGATGTCGCAATAGGCAACGTTCCTTTCGGAGCGTATAAAGTCCCTGATAAAAAGTATGATAAACACAACTTCAACATCCACGATTATTTCTTTGCAAAGACGCTCGACAAGGTAAGACCGGGTGGCGTTATCGCATTTATCACCAGTATGTACATGATGGACAAGCAAGACAACACAGTCCGCAAATATATTGCACAGCGTGCAGAATTGCTTGGAGCTATACGTTTACCAAACAATACCTTTTTGAAAAATGCAGGAACAAGTGTTACAACCGACATTATTTTCCTACAAAAGCGTGACAGAGTTGTAGCGATAGAGCCGGATTGGGTACATCTCGATAAGACAGAAGAAGGCTTTGCCGTAAATTCATACTTTACAGAACATCCCGAAATGATATTAGGGACACTGTCAAACGAAAGCGGCACAAGGATGTACGGAAGTCACGATAGTCTATCTTGCATCCCATTTGAAGATGCTGATTTGTCGGAGTTGCTAGAAGACGCTATTACCAATATCCATGCAAAATACTCACAATATGAGCGCAGTGAAGATAACTTAGAAGATAATTCCATACCCGCTGACCCTACTGTACGCAATTTTAGTTATACATTAGTTGATGGACATATTTTCTATAGACAGGATAGCCGCATGATTCCTGCCGAAATGTCATTGACCGCACAAAACCGTGTAAAAGGTTTAATTGAACTGCGTGAGTGTATCAGAACGCTCATTGTATATCAGACCGAAAGCTACCCTGACAGCTACATAATCAATGAGCAAACAAAACTCAACCGCTTATACGATAACTTTACAAAAAAATATGGGCTTATAAATTCACGCGGAAACAGTATGGCGTTTGCACAGGATAGTGCTTACAGTCTGCTTTGTGCATTAGAAATTCTTGACGAAAACGGAGAACTCGAACGCAAGGCTGATATGTTCTCCAAACGGACTATCAAACCCAACATACCTATAACCCATGTTGACACAGCCGTTGAAGCACTTGCCGCATCCCTGTCTGAAAAAGGGCGTGTTGATATTCAATATATGTCACAACTATCAAGTATAAGCGAAGATGAACTTGACAAAGAATTGGAAGGTCTCATATTTCTTAACATTGAAGCAACAGGAATGCAGAATGTGACGTATGTGACCGCAGATGAATATCTATCGGGCAATGTGCGAGAAAAGCTGAGATACGCAAAAGTTGCTGCTAAGTCAGTAACCGATGGTTCGCTTGATGTCAATGTAAAGGCACTTGAAGCCGTTATACCACGAGACTTAACAGCCGGTGAAATATCGGTAAAGTTAGGTACAACATGGATTCCGCAAGATGTGATTGAACAATTCATGCATAAACTTTTTGAAACATCGTGGCACGCAAAAGGACGTATCAAGGTACATTATTCCCACTACACGGGTTCTTGGAATATCACAAACAAGAATGCAGACCGTTCCAACATCCACACGTTCAACACTTACGGCACACAGCGAATGAGTGCTTATCACATCATGGAAAACACGCTAAACCTCCGAGATGTACGCATTTTCGATAAAGAATATGATTCAAATGGAAACGAAAAGCGTGTACTAAACAAAAAGGAAACTGCCATAGCTATGGCAAAGCAGGATATCATCAGAGGTAAGTTTGAAGAATGGATTTGGAAAGACCCAGAGCGCAGGGAAAGCTTGTGCCGTCTTTATAACGACAAGTTTAATAGCATCCGCCCTCGTGCTTATGATGGCAGTCACCTTGCTTTCCCCGCTATGAATCCTGAAATCAAACTCCGGAAGCATCAAATTGACGCTATTGCTCGCATACTCTATGGTGGAAACACACTCCTTGCACACGTTGTAGGTGCAGGAAAGACCTTTGAAATGGTTACTGCTGCTATGGAAAGTAAGCGCCTTGGATTATGCAATAAAAGTCTATTCGTTGTACCGAATCATATCACTGAGCAATGGGCAGGCGAGTTTCTGCAATTATATCCGTCGGCGAACATACTCGTAGCAACAAAAAAAGATTTTGAAACACGAAATCGTAAAAAGTTCTGTGCCCGTATTGCCACAGGTGACTATGATGCCGTTATCATCGGTCATTCACAGTTTGAGAAAATACCGATAAGCCTTGAACGACAAAAGGCAATGCTTGAATCTCAAATTGAAGAATTGGTTCTCGGTATCGAAGAATTGCGGAAAAATAATGGAGAACGGCTCAGTATCAAGCAACTTGAAAGGCTCAGAAAGTCGATAGAAAACAAGTTAGCAAAGCTAAATGACCAATCCCGCAAAGATGATGTCGTAACTTTTGAAGAACTTGGCATTAACCGCCTTTTTATCGACGAGGCACATTACTATAAAAACCTGTACCTCGTTACAAAAATGCGCAACGTTGGCGGTATCACTCAGACCGAAGCTCAAAAATCAAGCGATTTGTACGCTAAATGCCGTTACCTTGATGAAGAAACTAATGGGCGAGGCATAATTTTCGCTACAGGCACACCTATATCTAACAGTATGGTCGAAATGTATACAATGCAACGGTATCTGCAATATGACGTTTTAAGAGAAAACAACCTACAGCACTTTGATGCTTGGGCTTCTACATTCGGTGAAACTGTCACTGCAATCGAACTTGCACCTGAAGGAACAGGGTATCGTGCAAAAACCAGATTCGCAAAGTTCCATAACCTACCTGAACTGATGTCAATGTTCCGCTCAGTTGCAGATGTTCAGACCGCTGATATGCTCAAACTTCCTGTTCCTGATGCAAATTTCCATACAGAAGTATTAAAACCAAGCGAGTGGCAGAAGAGTATGATTTCAGAACTTGCAGAACGTGCAGATACAATACGAAGTGGTGGCGTTAACTCTGCTGTCGACAATATGCTGAAAGTTACAAATGATGGGCGAAAACTGGCACTCGACCAACGTATCATCAATCCCATGTTGCCCGATGACCCGGAGAGTAAAGTTGCAAAATGTGCTGAAAATGTATTTACCCTCTGGGAGCAACATAAAGAAAAACGGCTATCACAACTTGTTTTCTGTGATTTATCAACACCAAAGAAAGATGGCACATTTAATGTGTACGATGACTTGAAGAACAAGTTGGTTGCAAAAGGCATACCTGAACACGAAGTGGTATTCATCCACAATGCTGACACAGAAGCGAAGAAAAAGGAAGTTTTCGCCAAAGTCCGTAAGGGAAAAATCCGCATTCTGCTCGGAAGCACTCAGAAGATGGGTGCTGGAACTAATGTGCAGCATAAGTTAATAGCGCTCCATGATTTGGATTGCCCGTGGCGGCCAAGTGATTTAGAGCAGAGACTTGGTCGCATCGTAAGGCAGGGCAATAAAAATCCTGTCGTTGAAGTGTATCGTTATGTAACTGAGGGTACATTCGACAGTTATTTGTATCAGGTTGTAGAAAACAAACAAAAGTTTATTTCACAAATAATGACAAGCAGAACACCTGTTCGCTCTGCTGAAGATGTTGACGAAACGGCACTCTCGTATGCCGAAATAAAAGCTTTAGCTACAGGGAATCCATTGATTATTGAAAAATGCCAACTTGAAATGGATGTAAATAAACTAAAAATACTCCACGCCAGTCATCTTAGTCAAAAGTACGCACTTGAAGATAAAATCCTAGAATACCCACGAGAGATGAAACGGCTCACTGAGAGGATTGATGGGTACAAGAGCGATGTTGCAACCTTGACCAAAAACACACCTTCAACTGACACTTTCCCGCCGATGACAGTAGGCGGGATTTCTTATACCAAAAAGATCGAAGCAGGCAAAGCGATAATCGAAGCTTGTAGAAACATGACTTCACCCGCACCTGTAACACTCGGCGAGTACCGAGGGTTCTCTATGGAACTGGCATTTGATTCTTTTAATAAAGAGTACAAAGTCAAACTTTGTGGAGCTTTAAGCCATGATGTCAGCTTAGGTTCAGACATACACGGCAATATCACGAGAATTGACAACGTTTTGACAAGCATGGAATCAAAGATGAACAACTGCAACGCAAGTCTGGAAAATACCAAGCTACAGCTAGAATCGGCGAAGGGTGAGCAAGATAGACCATTCCCCCAAGAACAAGAATACTCTGAAAAATCAGCAAGGCTCAAAGAAGTAGATGTCTTGCTGAACATGAATGAAAAAGACCACGAATTACTTGAGGTTGAACCTGATGATAGTGATTTGATGGTCGCAGAAAAAGTGAATGTAATGGCACGGTAAAGGAGAGTGAAATGTCGCATTTATATAAAAATATACCCGAAACTTTGAAAAAAAGACCAAACTGGGTGGTGTGGGGCATACAAGGCGCACCGCCCAAAGCACCATTTTATCCGGCAAGCATATTATCAGGCAAACCTACGCCGGCAAAAGCGAACGACAAACAGACTTGGGGTCGCTACACAACAGCGGTCGATTGTGTCAATTGTGGGTTAGCACAGGGTATCGGCTTTGAGTTTGAAGGCAATGATATGTATGGTGTAGACCTTGACCACGTGATTGATGAGCAAGGTCAGATATTTCCGAAAGCACAGAATGTCATAAACAGCCTTAAATCGTACACCGAAATCAGCCCTAGCGGGACTGGCATTCATATCTTCGTTTATGCTCCAAAAGCCAATATCATCAGACATCGCAAAAAGGACTTTTTTGTAGAAATATATAATGTAGGACGATATTTCACCGTTACAGGCGATATTTACGGCGATGTAACAACCATAAGCACTCGCACAAGTGAACTACAATCAATCCATGACAATCAACTCTTACCCACAACAACACAGAAGATGGCATCGCCTATACAACACTCCCCTGTCACAATTACTCAGCAAGATAAATTCCTCAAAATTGGGCTTCAACGTGACAAGGTATTTGCCTCTTTGTGGGCAGGGGCTCGCAGGCATGGAAACGAAAGTTCAGATGACATTGCGCTGATTAACAAGCTCGCCTATTGGTGTAACGGCGATCCCGACACCGTGATACAAGCTTTTTTGTGTAGTCCGTATTATTCTAAGAAAGATGAAGCGCATATTAAAAAATGTCAGCGTACCGATTATTTGCTAAACACTGCAACAAACGCTTGCTCTACGACCTATTCCACGGCAGTCGTGGATTATGAGCGGTATAGGCACAAAAATTTGAATAGGAGTTTTGCACGATGAAAAAGTTTAAAGTGAAAGTAACTGAAACGTTAGAAAAGGTCATTGAGGTTGAAGCAACAAATCGCGATGAGGCGATATCGCTTGCTGAGAATAATTATTACGACAGCGACCCGGTTCTCAATGCCGATAACTTCACAGGAGTTAAATTCACTGTTCCAAGGGAACGAAACATGGAGCGTTAATACCAAATACCAAATGCATTTGAATGGTTGATGTTGTAATTGCTATGTAGTATGATAAGATAAGCTAAAATACCTGAATCATCAGCCATTCATCAAATTGCAGATTTATTCTACATACAAATCGATTAAGAGAAAGGCGTATACTTTTATGACATACATACTCTCACATAAAGATAACCCTGTCTTAACAATGGAAATTGATGAGGATTCAGGGACAATAATAAAGCTCGACGAGCTTCATATTCCAGAGCGTCTACCATTAGGTGTTCTTCAAAAAAACAACATACTCGACAGAAGGCGACTAAATGATTGGTGGCTCGGGCGAAGCATACCTGCAAGTCGCTCTGGCATACGTGATGCACTTGAAAAGTTGCGCATCTCAACACCACAGTTGCTTCTAACAAAGTGTTATGGTTTAAGCTTATCAGATCAATATTGGATACGACCTGAATCATCTGATGTTAAATGGGCGGATGTAAACTTCTTTGACAATTCATTTTCTGAAGATGTAGGAGATATTTTGTTTGGAGAAGTACCCAAGAAAGCTGATGTTGACTTAATGTCACCTGACAACACGTCCGATGGTTGGCTTAAAAAGAAATGGATTATCGTGGACGGTAAACGCCAACTTGTAAAAAGCGGTAGCAATCCTATACAACAAGAGCCATATAACGAAGTTCTGGCAAGTGCTGTTATGCGGAGACTTGGTATACCACATATTCCATACACTTTGACAACCATAGATGAGTACCCATATAGTGTATGCGATGACTTCATCACGAGAGATACAGAACTTATTTCAGCATGGTATATAATGCAAACACAAAAAATGCCTAATAGCATTTCATACCATCAGCATTATCTGAGTTGCTGTGAAAACTTAGGCATCCCTGACATTTCTGATTCACTTGATCGTATGTTGACAGTGGATTACATTATTGTAAACTCAGACAGACACGCAAATAACTTCGGCGTAGTCCGCAACGCTAACACGCTGGAATGGATCGGCGCAGCCCCAATTTACGATTGTGGCACATCAATGTGGCACGATAAACTCACACACTTAGTTAGACCCAACGAAAAACATAAAAGCAAACCTTTCAGATCTACTCATCTAGAACAAATCAAGCTAGTTAAGTCATTTAACTGGCTTGATATAAAAGCACTCTCCGGCATTGATGAGGAGTTTAGGGAAATTCTGTCAGGTTCTGTGTTTATTGATGAGGCACGTCGCGACAAGCTCTGTTTTGGAATAAAAAGCAGAGTTACGCAACTCGGCGATTTTGTAAAAGTCAGAAACCGCTCGCATGAAGCACGCTAAGACAGCCGGGGCTCGATAATATAGAATAACCGTATAATTAGGTGTTTATCCAAAGTGATGAGCACCTTATTTTTATCACACACTTGCACTGCGAAATATATGTAGTGTAATTTTGCAATACCACAAAATAGAAGGGACAACTCAAACATGCGGTATCAGCAGAAACTGATGCCGCTATTTTTATGCCCAAAAGGAGATTTGCCCACATGAAATATGAAGTCCGAGTATGTGAAAAACAGTATGTATATATAACTGTGGATGCTGACAGTATGGCAGACGCAAAGTTAGCTGCACACAAAAAATATATTGCTAACGACTACACCATAGATGCAAGATGTACTAAAAGCGTGTCATACGAAACATTATATCCCAACCGCAACAGACCGCTAGGAAGGAGCAGGTAAATGAAATACGAATTTAGTTTTACAGAAATCAACTACGGCAGTGTAGCAATCGAATCAGATACGAAGCCAACCAGAGATG
>Ga0131853_10013302_pt1 | contig 15078 bp, 15 predicted proteins | sample TergutLab28metaG_FD_92764 | JGI IMG/M metagenome (GOLD analysis project Ga0131853, IMG submission 92764) | Labiotermes labralis P1 segment gut microbial communities from Petit-Saut dam, French Guiana - Lab288 P1 (version 2) (version 2) | ecosystem: Host-associated > Arthropoda: Insects >... | reverse complement strand
GGTACGGACAATAGAAATACTGCTTTTTTGGCAGTATGAAATTATAGCATCTAACTGTGCCGCAATGGAATTATCTGTTTGGCGGTCAGTTGAGTAGCGAGCATACGCAGCTGCATTCAATCTTCGTCACCACCTTTGCTTAAAATACTGAAAAAGCCTTTTTTCTGTGCATGAGTGGTCGGCTTGCGTTCGTTTTTATCCAGCTTATATTTTGTCATGCGCGTTAATGCATTTACGTAGTCAATTAACTCTTGTTGCCCTGCTTCGTTCAGCTTGTCAAAATGTTTAATAACAACCTCTAGCTTGGCACTTCGAGCATCTAATTTCGCCTGTAACTCGTCCAAGTCCAAATTGAAAATATCCACAGGAATTTTTACCTTGATACCGTCAGGGTTTTCTCTTATTGCTTCGGGGTACAGCAGTTCATTAACGGATATTCCTAACGCCGTGGCAATATTTTGCGCTATATCCACAGGAGGCGTTCTGCTCCCCTGCTCGTAACGCCCTATCGCTTTGCTTGAAATCCCTGCTTTTTCAGCCAGTTGTACCTGCGTAAGACCTAGCTGTTCACGGAAGAATTTTAACCTTTGTCCTAGAATCACTTACACCACCTCCTACCCCAAGAATATCACATAAGACCAAATGGCGCAATAGATTTATATTTATGCTTGACACCAGACCACATAGCATATATACTTTCCATGACAAGACCAATTGTCACCCAAAAAGTAACAAGACCGTCCGGGCAAATCGGGAGGCGGCAAGAAAGTATCCCGACACTAAACAAGGCAATAGACCGTTCAGCACAACAAATGACTGAACAAATCTCACAGAAAAGGAAGTGATTAATGGTTTGTAGTTTCAACTGGAACACACAAACAAGCAACACTAAGACCGCCGAGGTAGCGGCAAAGCAGTACATAAAAGCAAAATACGGCACAAGCCTTGCCGATTTTGCAAAAATAGTTATCAAGGAACATTCACCGCAAGAAACAGCTTCATCATCAGAAGAAGCACCACACCATGTAACAGAAATGGCGGTGGCAATATGATAGCGCGCAATGCATCAACGGTTCAAGCCCCTGCATCTGTTCGACTTGATGAAAAAGCACTTGCTGAGAAAAAACCATATTCACTCGTATGTATGGCAGATATTGAACCTACAGAGGTTTCATGGTTATGGGAGCCATATATCCCACTTGGCAAGATAACTATACTCCGTGGAGACCCGGGGCAAGGAAAAACTACTCTATCGCTGACATTGGCTTCCATCGTATCAAATGGAACCGCTTTTCCAGCCAGTAAAGATGCTCCTGTCTATGAAGCAAGCAACGCACTTTACATTACAGCAGAGGACGATTTAAGCGACACCATAGCCCCAAGGCTTATAAAAGCAAATGCCAACTTGCAAAAAGTATTCTCTTATCGGGAAGCATCAACACAGGCATTAACCTTTACAAGCCCCGAATTTGAAGAATTGATAAAATCCTCTCAAGCCAAACTCGTAACGGTTGACCCTGTACAAGCATTTTTAGGTGGCGAGGTAGACGGTCACAGAGCCAACGCAGTACGCCCTATAATGAGCCACCTGCGAGGACTGGCTGAAAAATATAACTGCGCCATCGTCCTAATTGAACACATGAATAAAAATCCCGGTGGAAAAGGCTTATACCGTGGACTTGGTACGATTGACATAACAGCGGCGGCGCGAAGTATTCTCATGCTTGGTGCTGACCCAAACGATGATACGGAAATTGGTATAGCCCAATTAAAGTTAAACTGCGGGCCCAAAGGTGTGGTTGTGGGTTTCTCGATAAGCGAAAGCGGTCTAACATGGAATCCACACACACTTCTGACCGCTGACATTATCCAAGGACACAGCAAGCCCAAGCCCGATAACGCCATACGTGAAGCAAAGGATTTCCTTGTTGGCACGTTAAGCGGTGGCAAGCAAGACGGACAGGACGTTCTTATGACTGCAAAACAGTATGGAATATCCGAAAAAACCATACGCCGCGCCTGCAAAGAACTGCACGTTGATTGTAAAGAGCGTAGCGGATTCGGTAAAGATATGACTGTATATTGGAAATTACCGTAAACACAAAATAAAATTGGCCATGATTGGGCGAAGTCGGATAAACACAGGCTTTGCCCAATCACAGCCATGACCATAACTTAAACAATCGTAGCCATGACCATAATTACACGAAGCCTGTAAAATCAATGTTTCTGCCAGTCATGGCCAAAAAAAGAAGGAGATGATTTATGCAAAATAATCATAAATCCGTAGTACGCAACCAAGGTTACACCCGTGCCGTTGTTTCGCACATAGAACGCCACAACGAGCGCAAGAACGGAAATTACGGCAATCTTGATGTAATCAAGGAGCAATCGCAAAACAACATTTATTTCAAGTTCTGCGAATGTACATACCTTGCCAAGTTTGATAAAATGGTTGAAAATGGCGAAATTAGCACACGAGGGCTTAAATTAACCAATACAGGCACAAAACCCGAATCAAATATCGTTGCTGAAATGATTTTTGATGTAAACACCGAATATTTCGATGAGCAGTACAAAAATCACGGCTTCCATAGTAGCTATGACTTCGCCTGCGCCTACTACACCGAAGCCTACAAAATGGCGGTCAAGGAAGTCGGTGACGAAAAATATGTACTGTCTGCCATCCTCCATGCAGACGAGCGGAACAAAGGGCTATCAGAAAAACTTGGCCGTGATGTATATCACTACCATCTGCACGTTACCTATATCCCTGTCGTGCAAAAAGAAATCAAATGGACAAAACGCGCCAAGCCCGAGTTGGTCGGCAAAATAAAGGAAGTCGTAAACCAAGTCAATCATTCCAAGAAATGGGAAAGCGAAAAAATTATTGATGATAATGGTAAGGAACAGCTAATTTATTCCTACTCCCTACTTCAAGACCGATACCACGACTATATGAAAGAAGCAGGCTTTATTGGCTTTGACCGTGGCAAAGAGGGTAGTACGGCACAACATCTTTCCGTAACGGAGTATAAAATCCAAAAACGCAATGAAGAACTTGCTGAAAAAGAAAGCGAATTGGAGGCCGTCAACGGTGATTTGACAAAGGCTAAGTCTGAACTGGTAACAATTCAAACTAAATCCAGCCAAACAATTGATAAATATGAAGGTAAGCGGAATGAACTAAAATCTGAAATCACAACGCTCGAAAGCCAAAAGCGTAAACTGGATAAACTTGCACCGCAACTGAAAACCCTTACGGGAATTGAAAAGATACCTATTAAACAGGGGCATACTATAACTAAGCAAAATGATGGCTCTCGCGAAACAGTTACAATTTCCAAAGGTGATTGGGAAAAGATTAAGGCAACCGCAATCCGTGGCGCACGTAATAAGGAATTGGAAAAGTCACTTGACGAGCGAGAGCGTCAAGTAAACGCAGTTGCACACGGCGCACGGAAAATAGTTTCCGATTTCAGTAGCGAATTAGACGGTCGTAAGAATTATCACAAGAATAGGTATGAAAATGCCGAGGCCTACAGAATAGAAAATATCGAACACGAATATAGCTCTAAAATCTACAGCATAAAAAAATGGCTGGACGAGCAGCCAAAACCCAAAAAGAAAAACGAAGTGGTCATCTAAATCCAACATACACTTTGGCGTTTTCAGCCAGTAAAAAAGCAAAAGCGGGCTTCCCATAATCCTAAGAGGAAGCCCGCTATGTTGCACCTGTCGGCATATCAGCCACTACCATTTTATGCTTTACCCACCAAAGTATATAACGCACTATGTACTTTGCCCTTACCCGCCGTTGGCGGGGGCAAAGTACGTGCGCCCTGCCAGGTTCTAGAACCGTTTTCGCTTCGCTCAACAATGACGGCGGAGTGGCTACCTCTCCGATGTTTTTGCTACCATGCGTTTCCACAGACAAGACAAATCCTGAATAGTTCTCGTTCTAAACGGTCTCCTATTTTTTCAACAGGGTCATCATAGTTATTGGTTTCCTCGTTAAACACTTCGACCACCGAATCAAGAACAATTACGCCCAAATTTTTCAAACTAAAAAACCCAAATAAATCTCTGCGTTTAGCGCCTGCAACTTCGCATATTTCTCCACAAACGGTACATTGACAATCGTTATGAAAATCCATATTTGAAATAAAGCGTTTTATCCCTTTTTCATCTAATTTTGTATTCTCTTTAAGGACTTCCTCGACCATTGTATCACGAGTCGTTGCCTTTTTTGAATATGGAAATGGTTCAAATGCGATTTTCTTTCCGCAAGAACCGCAGAACAAATTTTCCGCAGCATTAATAAATTCGCACCAAGGGCATTTTGCAAACGCTAGAACTCGCTCTCCACATGAACCGCAGAAAGGAGTTTTGGAGTCACTACATTTTGGGCATGGCACAGAAATACCCCCTAAATTTCAATTAAAATTTTGTGATATTTATTTTGTTGGAATGTACTTTTTTGTGGTGTGTATCGCAAAGGGTTATTATGTTATCCAAGTTAGATGAACCACCATGCTGTATATCAATTATATGATGTCCAGTTGGGTTATCGGTACTCCCGCAGATTTGGCATGTTTGCAAATCTCTTACTCTTCCTTCTTTTTGAGCACGTAGGTGAGCATTACTTCTTTTTCCCACTTTTGCGCCCTCCTTTATCCTCAATTCTACCGACCTCATCATGTGCAGCACTAAGCATTTTTCCCATATCATTTCTATGACCACTGGCAGCAGTAACTCTGGCATTAGGTGCATGTCTGCTTTTCGATTTGTGTATATCAGCGGTAATACTTGCTGCTTGCGTTGGTGTTAAATTATCAATTACAGCTACGACTTTTTGGTCTCGTTTTGCCATTTTAACACCTCCTACGATGTGGATATTTTTACGTCACCATGATTACCTTCCACGGTGGTTTCGACAATATTTTTGCCATACGATATTGTTACAATATTTTCAATATCGACTCGTGGAGGGCCGTCGTCAAAAATTAACGGAAGAATATCAACCTCACCGTTTTTTCTTTGGATTGCCACCATTTTTTCGGTAACAGAAATAACTGTATCGCCTTTGCTTAGTATGTTGATTTTTATTTTTGCAGATTTTTTCATCGTTAGCCTCCTGGTTATTTGGAAAAATTATATGTTGCCCCGCAACTTGTGCATTTGTTATTAAAAACAGTTGATTTTCCGCAGTTAGAACACTTCCTACCCATGCCACCTTTTCCGCTATTGGCTGGGTTTTTCATCGAAGCCCCACATTTAGAACATTCTCGTCCAGTAGGAGTTTCAAAAAACGTAGCTTTGCCGCATTTAGGACACATCTTGCCTGCCATTGCTTCACCACCTTACTAAGTATGTGTATGTGTGTATATGTATGTATGGTAGCACGGCTTAAAATTAAAGTCAATTAGAATTTTATCAATAAAATAAAAATACAGTTTTCAAAACGCTCCGTGAGAAAATGTACGATATCCAATAAATGTTCTTGATTTTTATCTAATTGTTAATATACGGCGACCATTGATTGTAGAAAACCAGAGCGTAAACATGGGGCATTCCGTGCCCCCGCAAGACGTAGAACCCGCTAACCATCAAGGTTAGCGGGTTCTAACGTTTTCTGATAATTAAGGGTCAATTAATACCTTAGGGAGAAATCAGGGGGCAGTTTGTAGCTCAAGGGTTCTAAATCGCATCTGCCTTGACTCACAAAATCCTAACTATTTTCGCTGACTCTAGATTGTGCGGATATCTACGCCTTTGGCTGCTTTTGCCAAGCGAAACCCCATACATCCCAAACTCCGCACCACGATGAATGAAAAGAGATGCAGAGTTTGCTATCTTCTGCTATAATCATCATATACGGCATAAGGCCAAGAAATTTTGCAGCTACGAGCGCGCAAGCGAAACTGGTGTATGCGCCTCTCCCTCGAACCACAAATTGTCCTCAAGAGGACGTATAGCAAATTAAAAGCTATAGAGAGGGCGCGCCGTGACAACCTTTGACAGCCAGCTTCATACCAAGCATGGAGCAAAGGGAGCTTCGGGGCAAGAGTCTTGTTGAGGGGCGGGTTAGAGAGGTAAATCGCCTACAAAAGTTTCTTGGGGGTGCTAATAATTAAGCTAGATTCCGTTGTGGCGGATATTTTCGGTAAAAGCTCCTGCAAGCTGCTTGAGAGTGTAGTGCCGAAATCATTATAGCCAAAACCGGCAAGGACATGAGTAGATTTCCTTCATCGGCCCATCTCTGCTCATGGGCAGGGCTTGCTCTCAGAAACAACGAAAGTGCTGGCGGGCGCAAGCGCGGCAAGACCGCCACCAAAGGCAACGAGATTCTTAAAACCGTACTCACTCAGTGCGCAAAGGCTGTCGCAAAGAACAAAGACTCCTATTTTTCGGCACAGCACCACTTTTATCTGCAAGACGGGGCAAAAATCGTGCAACTACCGCCGTGGCTCACTCGATGTTGATAGCTATTTATCATGTTCTTAGGGGCTGTTGTAACAATGCACTTGCCGCTGTTTCGCTCATAAACTGAACAATCTCCTCCTTTGGGGATTTTTTCTGTGGAACTTTTTGCAACGCTATATGATATACCACCAACGCAGAATCCACCGAAGCGGCATAACCAAAGAATGACCAAATACAGTCAAGCCTCTGATTTCTTGTTGATACGCTACAGTTGCGAATGCTTTCCAACCAATTCAAAAACATTTCAATAGTACGGTTACTTAAATGTTTAAAAATTATATCGATAAGACGTATGTGTTTTTCCTGTATCACAAAATCGAACAATAACTCAAGCGAAGTACCATATGACCTAATTGTATTTGGGCTACTATTCCGTTGTGAGGGTAGATATACTTTCAAAAAATCATGCACCGGTTGAAAAAATGTAGTATCTATTATTCTTCTCATGCGTCCGCCTCTGGTATCAATGTAGAAAGTGCTGACCAGTCAACGCCTGCGGACTTTATTATATTTTCTGGGAGTAAATGAATGTAATACGCTGTAGCTGAAAGTTCACCACGTCCCATATATGCACGTAAATATGGCAACACGCTATTCAAATCTTTTTTGCGTCTAACGAACGATTCAAAACAGCAGATGCAAAACGGTGACGCAAATCATATACACGTACAAATGGTAATGTATCGGGGGATTTCTCTTGTTCGCATTTAACCAGCGCCGCTTAAATTCTTTTGCAAGCCAAGTATTGGGATATGCATCGCCATTAGGTGAAGGAAAAAAATACTCGCTTTCGGGGGCAAATATCAAACGCCGCATATCATATAGCTTGCAAAGTGCTTGCATATCGTACGACATTACAATCATTCGTTCTTTGCTATTCTTCGTATCAGCAATTAAAATTTCCCCTGTATCAAGATGGACGTTTTTGTGTTTAAGTTCTCGCCCCTCATTTGGGCGAAGCCCACATGTATAAATCGGTCTAAGCATAACAGGCAAAAAAATGTGCTCGTGGTTATAAAAGTGTATATATTCATCAATAAGGGATCGCGCCTCATCGAACGACTTAATTTTCTGTCAGTTGATGTACTATGCTTTCAAAATACCAAAGAAGTTTTCGGCCATAGTGTTGTCGTAACAGCTCCCACGTCTTGACATTGATGCTACAATACCGTATTCTTGTAGTAGGTTAAAATATCCGCGAGAGGTATATTGAAGCCCTTTCATTATTTTCGCTACGCGAAAACGAGCCCGCGGCTCGCCTGTATCTTCGGGTATTGGGTCACTATGGAGTTGTAGCTCCGTAGTGACCGCTTCAATTTCCGTGGCAGCTCTTACGGTGTTAAGCACTAAGTTAATCGTTTGCTCCGTGCCTGTTTTGTAAGCAACAATACTATTGTCGAACAAATCACGTATCGCAGATAAATATAGCACACTTTGCGCTGTATGCATATACGAAATGTCCGTTACCTGCTAAGACAGCGGCTTATGGTTGAATATATAGTCCAGTTTGGTGCGGTTCATAGATTCGCAAGGAGGTCTTATTTTGACGCTTACCATCAATGCAGTCATTATGGGTTGTGGAAACAACCCTCTGGCCAATTTTATCTACGTTAACGGATGTGCTAGGAGTCTACAGTTGATATCTGCGCTGTGCAGTGATTAAAGACATGCGGCTTCTCAATCAAACAATTTGCCAAATTGAATTATGTAGTGGCGTTGATTGAAATGAATGTGCACCTTCTTGGAGACTGTGTTCTTGGATAAACTTTTCGTCCTTGCTGTGAAAGTCAGCTTGTATATTGTGCAGCCTTGGAAAAACCCTGCCCGCTTGAAACGCTATGATTTTTGGCTCTCGTTCCATCTGCGCTCTCCGCATTGCCGCACCTTTCTTAATAATCCAAATAATCAAGGGCCTGTGCATTGAGCGCAGCCTTAACTTCTCTCCACAACGGCATATATTTGTCCATCATTGCAATAAATCGCTCACAGTGATTTTTTTCAACAAGATGGCATAATTCGTGGAGAATTACATACTCAAGGCATTCTGTTGTTTTCTTGGCAAGTTGTAGGTTGATCCATATTTTACCCGTCTTGTGATTACACGTTCCCCATCGGGTCGTCATGTATTTTGTTTGCCAGGCGGTTGGCGAAAGTCCGGTTATCGCCTCCCATTTGAGGAGCAGCCTTTTTATTTCAGCTTTCAACTGCTCCCTATACCATTCACGGACAAAATTTTCTCGCTGCTCCGGGGTGCTTTCTTTGCGAACTGTTAGGATTGCCCTGTTCCGAAGTAGAGCAAGCGAGTTTTTTGTACCGCATTCAAGTTGAAGGTAATATTGCTTACCCCACAAGAAAAACGTCTCACCGGACACATATTGCCGTTTCGATTGGCGCGGCTGGTCATCAAGTTTTGCAATTTGCTTTCGTATCCAGCTAAACTTTGTACGCACGAACCTTTCTATAGCTTCGTCGCTCATGCTCAATGGGGCAGAGACGGAAACCTTGCCATTTGGCGGCTTCACATACAGGTGCATATTTTTGATGTTCTTTTTGCTTATTTCAATTGGAATATCCGAAATCACAAGCATCAATATTCTCCTTGTTCGACCACTATATTGTAAATCCGCTCGACCTCTTCCTTATCACTTAAACCCTTATTTTTCAGAACATTGTTTATCGCATTTTTTATGCGGCGCTCCTTGAATTGATTATGCCGGAATTGGTGCTCCTTACTGTCCAGCACGGCTTGGTGCAATACCACCGCAAAATCCTCATCCTCGCCGCAATTATCATAAAACGCCCGCATAGCACTGCTATGCCGTATGTTTTCAGAGTAGCGCGCGTTATTTTCGGGGCTTTCGGATTTGTTGACAAGCTCAACATAATGCTCCAGTAATTGCTCATATGCAATCGCTCCATCACGGCGTTTCTCGATAAGGCCATTAAGAATGGCAGACATATTTTCGTAATACATCGGATTGATGAGATTTTTTTCAACTACCTTTTTGCGGATGTTGTTTTCGATTGCCTCGGCAGCAGATTCTTTGTTTTCACTCTTCAAATTTTCCACTTGGGCTTGCACGAAGTCAAGCAAAGTAAAATCGTCAAATTCACCCAGCTTGCGGCTGTCCTCGGAGCGGATATATGTGTCGATAAGGCGGCGCATATCCTGCTCGTAGAATTTAAGGTCAATAAAGTCACCGCTTGCGTTTCCGATGGTTTCCTTGAGGGCGATGTAGAAGCCTGCCTTCGACTCTACCCAAGCACAAAGCTCAGCAATACTCGCAGTTGTAGTATCGCCTTTTACTTCTGCAAAGCATCGTACCAGCTTATTCGTGAGTTTGTACAGCTTCTCACGGCTACGGGCAAAGGATTCATCATCCAGCCCTCCAACGCCGCTCTCTCCACAGAAATAATGCAGATACTGTAACTCTTCGCGCGGATTGGCAACGCCGCCGCACAAGGCTTCCAGTTCTTCAAGTGTCTGCATAAGTTGCTTTTCGGCTTCTTCGACACGGTCGTTTATCATGCCTCCAATATCCTCGGCGGCATAACCTTCAAATGAGCCGGAGGTATATTTGTGCAAAGCCCCGGTCAAATCACCAAATAGCTGTTTATAGTCTACAATATAGCCAAACTGCTTACTTTCGCCGTCCAAACGATTAACACGGCATATGGCTTGGAATAAGCCGTGGTCTTGCATGGATTTGTCTATATAAAGGAAAGTACATTTCGGCGCGTCAAAGCCTGTGAGTAATTTATCAACAACGATTAACAACTTCATCTGCGCCGGCTCATCAATAAACTTCCGCTTTGCCTCGGCCTCAAAATCCTCCGGACTTTGGCTGCCGAGCATTTTTGTATAAACTTCGTACTTCTTGAATTCCTCGGCATCTTCTGCCTCGGTAGTCAAATTGCTTGATCTGGGCACAAAAGACGTTATAATGGCGCACTGCTTGAAGCCTCTTGACTGAAAGATTTCGTAATAACGGCAGGCGGCATATATATCCTCCGCCACAAGCATAGCGTTCCCGTTACCATCCATAAGGCGCGGGCGCAGGTCGAAGTCCTCAATGATGTCCTTGGTGATTACCTCCAAACGGTCACGGGAACTATACAGCATTTGCATTTTTCCCCACTTGGATTTCAATTTTGCCTTGGTTGCTTCATTCAATGCCCGCGTTTTAATATCGAAATAATCGTCTATTTTTGCCTGCTGTGTGATAATTTGGTCAACATCACGGGCTTCGTAACGCAGGTCAAGCACCACGCCATCTGTTACCGCTTCATCATATTTGTATGTGTGGATATACCCCGGCGAGAAGATTTTAATACTGGCTTTGCGGTCTTTGACGAGGAGTGGCGTTCCTGTAAAACCAATAAGGATGGCGTTTGGCAAGATTTCTTTCATTGCTTCGTGAAGAAGTCCGCTTTGTGTGCGGTGGCACTCATCGACGAACACAACAAATTCGCCCTTTGCCTTAAAATCCTTAGGCAAAGAGGCTCTCAAGTCCTCGATATATTTTTCGATTGACTTCTCGATACCCTTTTCGCTTAAATCCCGCCCCTTTTTGTTTCCGAATTTATGAATCAGTGAGCAAATCAATCTGTCTTGCGAATTATTCAACCTGCTGGTTAAATCCGCGCCGCTTCGAGTGCGTTGGACGTTTTCATCTACGCCTTTGTACACTTTTTCCATCTGCTCATCAAGCTCATCGCGGTCGGTAACAATCAAGACGCGGGCTTCGGGGTTGTTTGCTAATATCCATTTGGATAACCACACCATCGTCAGTGTTTTACCACTTCCTTGGGTATGCCACATTATCCCGCCTTGCCCGTTGCCCAGTTTCAATTGGGCTTTTTTAATGCCAAAAAACTGGTTGTGGCGGCACACCTTTTTGATGCCTTTATCGAACACGATGAAGTTGTGTATAAGGTCAAGAAACCGCTCTTTGTGGAACATACTGTATATTTGCCAGTCCAGCTTATCGGGCAGTGTTTCGCATTTCTCATTTATTTTAATCGACAATTGGTCAAGGGGTTGGACATCGGTATTGACCGTGTCATTTTTCCAATCGAGATAATACTTCTCTGGCGTTTCAATGGTAGCGTAGCGTAAGCCCTCGGCGGAACTGCCTGCCATCGTGAATTGTATGGTGGTAAAAAAGGGCTTGTTAAAATGTTCGCTCTCGTTGGAGCGGTTTTGTCGTATACCTTGGGACACGGACACAGTGGACTTCTTCAATTCGATAACCGAAACAGCTATGCCGTTTATGTACACGACAAGGTCTGGGCGGCGTTCGCTTTTTTCCCGTAAGGTCACCTCTTCAGCGATTGCGTATTCGTTGTTATCGGGGTTTTCCCAGTCTATGAAATACACGGAGGTTTTTGGGCCGCCGGGGTTATCTGTGACCTGTACGCCGTATTTCAAAAGCGAATATACATTTTTGTTCGCCTTATAAAGCCCTTGCTGTAAGTTGCCAGCCGCTTTTTGCAATTCAAAGATAGCACGGTCGGCGAGTTCCGGGCTGTATTTTTTCAATAGGAAAGCGCGGAGTTTTTCTGCGATGATGTTGCTGTTGACTTGCTTTCGGAGGTTTCCATAATATCCGTAGCCGAGCTTGTCTTGAAACAGCTTCAAAACATGTTCTTGGATTTTGCGTTCGGCTTCGTTAATTTTCGCCATTTTCGTTGCCCTCCTCAATTAGCCGTATATTTCCAGTTAGTAGCTCGTACATCATGCCTTGTTTGAGTTGCCGTGCTTTATTTAACTTTATCACCATAACATCAATTTCGGCATCCATATCAGTGATAACTTCGGCAATCGCAGTTTGCTCCGCTTTAGTTGGTGGCAAATTCACAATAAATTCTTTGAATGCAGGCAAGCGAAGGGAGTCCACTGTTGCCTTTGAAGTGTTTTTTAAAGCGTGCTTCCCAAAAGCCATGCGCATTTGATAGTATACATATTTGCCATCATAATCTGGTGCAAAATCGCTAACCTTGTAAACTCTTTGATGAAAATCAAATTTTCCCACAATATAGTGGAATATATCTCCGATATTGCCCTCGCCCGGTACAATAATGGCTTCTCCATCATACGAATAAGAGTCAATCGTCTCTACTTGTTGTGAACGCACATAAAACGGATATCTTCCATTAGCTGTTTTATCTTCGTTGTTCTTTTTACCCGTGCGAATATCAAGTGCAACTTTTTCGAGTGGCTTATCCACCCACTCCCCGCTAAACCCCGATAATCTCCATTTGCCTGTGAGAAGTTCTTGCATTGTGCCCTGCTTAACGGCATGTTTTTTGGCTATCAGCTTTTCCAACGCGGCAATGTAGGAATCCATATCTGATAACGCAACAGCTATGCGGCGTTGTTCGGCTTCATCTTCTGGAATGGGTATGATGATGCTTTCGAAATCGCGCTTAGTTATTTGGTTAATTGTTGCGTTGCTTCGGTTGCGGATTTGGCTCTGTACTATTTCACTCGTAAAGATATGGGCGATGTAACCTGTGGTATCGCCACGTAAAATGGACATAAACGCACCAAATGTGGCGTTATATGGCTGGTCTATAACACAGCTTTTTCCAATTAACGTACTGCTTCCATTCCTTACACAAATCAAAATGTCAGCTGGCCTCACATATTTAGTTTCGTCAATTGTGCAGTCTACAAAAACGCAATCCTTAAAGGACAATGCCCCATTTTTGATATTTGATGAACGCAAAACAAGAAGCCCATGGTTTTTTACATTGGTCGGGCTGTATGTTAAACCTTGCAAAAGATCTACGCATTCAAGTAACGGTTTCTGTTTCCAAGTGCTTACCATTTAAACCCCATCCTTTCTAAATGGGATTTCACCTTGCTTTCAAGTTTTGCCACATCACTTTCGATTGCGGGCATAGTCTGCTCATAACGATTGGCGAGCTCGGTCACACGCTCGGCAATACGGTGGCTAACCGCCGTGTACAGCGCAAAAATACCACTCACAAGGCTTGCATACCATTTACGCTCAAGGAGCAGCTCCATAATCTCATCATCTGTCAGTAACGGATATCTTTCGCGGGCTTTCTTGTCAAGGGCGGCTTTTAGTTCTTTTACCAATGCCCCGCGCTCGTCAATAATTGCTTGCTTTTCTTGCAAAGCAAGCAGAGCCGCATAATCCTCGGCATCAACTTCTGGGACTTCGGCTGTTTCTCTAATTTCAGTTATGCGCTTTTTTATGCTTGTGGCGGTCAAAGCCCCGCTTGCAGTCAAAGCATCTTTGCATAGCGGATTGGCGCGCAGGAATGCTGCTACATCTCTTTTACCTGGCAAGGGTAATTCAAGTGCCTTTATCAAAGCCGTAATTTCATTGGTCATTATATGGGTGCGAAATTCGGAAATTTTTATTTTTAAGCTGGTTTTGTTCAGCTTGCCTTTATCTGCCAGGACATCGTTAACCGCCGAGCCGTCATCGGCATTTTCAATAATCTCATCCAGTTCTGCTTGTGCCGCCGCAATAAGAACGTCAGTATCGTTAATGGCCTTCTGCTCATCGGCAAAGAACATTTCAATGACGAGGACTTTAGGGATCAATTTGCCATCCCAACCCGATTCGGTTTTCTTTTCCGTGCCGTCCTTCTTCTTTGTGATCTTCCACTGCACTTCTTCTTCGCGGGCGGCGACGTAGCCATCTTCGTAAATTACATACACATCATCCGACATGGTTTCATTCCAATACGAAAGCAAAACCTCATAAGCGTCATATTTATCCACAAGGGTGATGGCTTCATATTCCTTCAATATAAGCTCGGCAATCTCAACAATGAGTTTCTTTGGTTTAATCTGCTTGCTTATAGTGCGGAGTTTGCCGTCAACGAGGGCTTTCCACGCCTCAAATGCAGCTTCAACTTTGTCGGAATATCCATCAAAGTCCGGGTCTGCGGCGATGGTGTCTCGGATTGTATCTTTATCCACAGCAAGGGAATAAAAATCCTCCCGTAACGGCGCGAACAGCGCAGATTTGAGCTGTGGGAATGACTGCCAGTAATGCGAAAGACTTTCCACATCTACGCTTGGGATGCCGCCGTTAAGATGGCCGTCAATGCTTTGTGAATCCTCGCCAGCTCCACTCGATATGTACCGTGGCAGGTTAAGGTTATAGGCGTTTTGGGTTTTTATTTCATCAAGCGGCACAAAGCGGGAGTAGCCATCAATGGGAATGTGTTTGTTGAATATAGTGGTTATTTTGTAGACATCACGCTCACGCAGGCGATTTTTATTGCCGTCTTTAACAAAGTCGCGGCTGGCATCTATCATAAAAATGCCATCGCGCTTTCCGGTATCTTCTTTGTCAATGATGATTATGCAAGCAGGGATGCCCGTTCCGTAAAATAGGTTTGCCGGTAGGCCAATAATGCCCTTAATTAAACCACGGTCAACAAGGGATTTGCGGATGGTAGCCTCGGCATTACCACGGAACAGCACTCCATGCGGCAAAATTACCGCAGCTTTCCCGGTGCTTTTTAACGATTTAAGAACATGCAGAAGCCAAGCGAAGTCACCGTTTTTCTGCGGGGGCAGCTCACCGTAGCCGTCAAAGCGGC
>Ga0131853_10013300_pt1 | contig 15078 bp, 6 predicted proteins | sample TergutLab28metaG_FD_92764 | JGI IMG/M metagenome (GOLD analysis project Ga0131853, IMG submission 92764) | Labiotermes labralis P1 segment gut microbial communities from Petit-Saut dam, French Guiana - Lab288 P1 (version 2) (version 2) | ecosystem: Host-associated > Arthropoda: Insects >... | reverse complement strand
TTGGGTTTTTTTTGTTCTCCCCCCCCTTTTTTTACACTATTAGGGGTGGGGGGGTGTTATTTTTTGCTGTTTCCGCGAAATTTTTTGGGGGGGTGGGGTGGGGGGGGGGGGGGGGGGTTGACGGGGCCCGAAAGTCACGATACATTGATAGCATGGCAGGATATGCCTACGTATGTTCGTGGGTTTCTGCTCTTTTTTTCTTAAGTGAATTCTGGGATAGTGACTGAAATTGTGTTACGACATATTCCTTCCACATACTGTCTAGTTCACCAGTGACTGGAATTTTTCATTCGATCTACAGTCTGAGCTACGTACATCGTCGTTAAATAAATAAACAAATCAAGGATGACGTGGGGTCGCGGAGATAGGAAATGCGTGTTGCATTTTAATCGGGGAACTTGTGGCATAAGCCTTATTTCAAGGTGATATTAAAATGAATGTCAAGTATCGGCTGTGAAAGAGCGGACGTTCGTAAACGTGTTCAGAACGGGGTCAGTTGGCGCGTCGTTGGGAACTTCATGATAAACAACCTTCGGGTTGCATGAAACTGACACACTGAGCAACTATTAGCGTCTGAAGAAAATTTTTTCTTGGAGTTGGTTTGTTATGATTGATTTTTTTTTTTTGGAGCGGGGTATATAAGTCGTTGACGTTAAAGTACTGGAACTGTTGGGTAGTACCCTTTCTGTTTTGGCAGTTCATTTCACACAGGTCAACAACGCAGTGAACTAGTCCACGGTAACCATTCGCCTGGCAACACTTGACTATACGTGCGGAACATTTTCAAGATCGGTTAACGTACTTCCTGGATGCTACTGATGAAGGTTACGCATACTCAAATGTGATGCCACCACACTCATGGCATGAGAATTAAAGTAATGTACAGCAGTTCCTCGCAAACCGTCTGTTTTGCCAATTGCGGATTTAAAGATACGCGGTATATTTGGTATTGTTATATTGTGTTCATTCATTCTTTCAAAATTAAAATTGCTACGACAGTTGTAATGGACATTAGTGTCTTACGAGATGTCATACACAGTAACGAAAGATAAAGTACTGTACTTTAGTCAGAAGATTGCCAGTGACGTGCACGGAGTGGGTATAGTCCCTGAACACTTGCGACGTAGGTCGGGTCAAAACATGTAGATCCTGTAAAAAACACGAGTCCCTATCATTATATGGGCTTCTTTCTGCTGGCCGTCATTTGTTAGGAATCCCGTTTATAACAAACGCAAAGTCAAAATTATGCAGAGCGCTGACCACACAGATCACAACAGAAAAAATAACTGTGTTTTCTCACACGCCCAAAACACGACTGTACTTCAGCCCAGTGTATTCTTAAATGGAATACATCTGTTGCTGGTCACAAACAAGGGACGGTTGATTCTGCCCAGTACAAACATTTTCCAAGGTCACCTGCATACTCCTCATTCAGGATCATTAGGCTGAGCTCAGTTGAAGGAGACTATTAGCGATAATTAAAATATCTTGGACAAAATTTAGCGTATGTCTGCAATAGCGTGTTTCATTCGATAAGAATATGCTGTACGGGCGTTGTTGCCGCCAAGTGATGAAAGTATCCAGTTCCTTTAGTATCCCAGTGCACTTTGGTGCTGCTGGTCCGTCAGCAAAAGTAGAGTACTTTAATTAACGAAACATTGTCTTAATTATGAATTCTTATCAGTAACGCAACTTTGCCATTGTATTTCAGTGGGACTGGGATCCTCGCCTGTGTAAGGAACTTCGTTGCATAACGTTTGATATAGAAAGACGCAGGGTTGCCATTTGCAGTATGAAGCTATATTGAACTCACGGAAAGATGCCCTCCGTATCTCCCTCTAGCTCTTACGCTTCTCTCTACAGAGTGTTGATAGTAGAGGTAATCGTGTGATAACCCTTGCTAGCGACGAGCGGTTCTTGCTGGTTACCCGATGTCACTGTCCTATAACAGCAGGTAGAAAGGAGCAAGTCCCAATGTTAGCATCCCCACCAGACATCGGACACCGTTCCTTGGCCTCGATGTAGCTATAATTTGGCTCAATGGATCTGAACGTGGTAGGTCTCGTACACAATCGTAGCAGACAAGCAAATGCTGTGGAATACTGCTTGTGATAAAGCATACATCCCGGTAATATATTCTAACCTGCAATTGCATTCTTTCTCCCTTGCATTTCCCCCAATTCAAAGGGCAGTTGATTGAAGAGCATCATGTTAAGTCGACCTTGAGGAGAGAGAGTTTGGGAGTCTAAACACACATCACCCAAGCCTTTGTATGGATCAGACACCAAAGTTTTATGATCGCCACCCTTCTGACGTTCTGACAGAAATGTTTATTTGTAGCTGTAAATCGTTGGGTTTGTGTTGAAAACAATACAGTTGCTACTCTTCTGTGTTAGGAAATGATGGGTCGAGGGTACCAGGTAACGTATTTCACGTCTGACTACGCTCAGTTTTATTACTGGATGCAACAACGTTTGTACGAGACAGTAATAGTTACAGTGCTAAGTAATAAAACTCATTTACTTTACGTCTGTTTCAGAATAAATGGCCTTTTTGATAGGTACTTGATAGTTTAAAATATAGACTTAACTTACAGTTGTAATGGTACTGAACCCCGAAGTCCATCTGTATGATAATACTAGAAACGCAAAGGGTTGGCACTTACTAATTATGCAATTTATATTTTTGTGCAGACAACCCCCAGGCATGTTGGGCCACGTGGGGCAAATTGCCAACCGGAATTGCCTCAAACCAAGGATATACTATGTAACTGCATGTATTAGTATGAACAAAGCGACGGTATTCAGATTACATGGCCAAAGGGAATCGATTGGTAAGGAAATACCGATCCACAAACATATCTTGCTTCCTTTGACGTTCAGATAACCGTGCATCGTGGTATGTTCTTATAATAAAACCAACTAGATGCACTAATTTCTCAAATTTATTTTCGGAATAAAACTCTACATGTTTCGGACAGTTCCTCTGTCCATCATCAGGAGTTTTTCACTGTACACACAGCAGTGGTGTATGTCATACAGGTTACAGTTACAGCTTGCGAGCAGGATCAGGACGGCCGAACCTGTATGACAGTTCCTCTGTCCATCATCAGGAGTTTTTCACTGTACACACAGCAATGGTATATGTTATACAGGTTACAATTACAGCTTGCGGGCAGGATCAGGACCGCCGTCCTGATCCTGCTCGCAAGCTGTCAGCAAAACCTGTATGACATTTACCATTGCTGTGTTTACAGTGAAAAACTCCTGATGATGGACAGAGGAACTGTCCGAAACATGTAGAGTTTTATTCCGAAAATAAATTTGAGAAATTAGTGCATCTAGTTGGATTTATTTTAAGAATATTTTGCTTCATCCAGCCGTTGGTTGTACTAGACTTGGCCCAGTGTATGAAAATTGCTGTCTTCTCGTCCATGATGCAGACCAAAATGCGCCCTGGGGACATAAGCTGACCACTCACCTCCATCTAGTGCTGAGGTTAGTAGTGGCTGGAACTATACCTCCACTCCGCCATATGCATTTCGATTTCTTTACCTCTCCCGTAGAGAGAAGTGAACATCGTACCGTCGGAGAGGGCTAATGTAGGCCTGTGCATGGTTAAATATTGACAGTGAACGCTGCAATTTCAAGTTCTTGAAGCACCGTAACACATTTAATGGATGTCAATGAGTTTTGGTTCGTATTGCACCTGAATGATTTGTGGATTTGCGTACGGTACCTGTCGTTTGTACAGATGCATTGTTCAGCGGACTGCATCGCCGATGGACAGCAACGTTATGAACACTCAATTAATTGAAATGTATTTATTTCAAGAGTTTCTTACTGAAGGGTGTCCCGTGGATGCATTGCAGCAAATTCCTGGAACTGCTACCCCGTCCCTTTCCTTCAGCATAATTTCCTGTATTCCCTTCCAGTCCGCTAGCCACTCTGTGCACAGGAACGTTGGTAGTGGTGTACGTAGTGATGAACCAAGCGTATTGGACATATAATCCTCGAGACTTCTTTCCTTGGCCTCATTATAGCAGTGGCGTAGCCACGGCCCTGCAAGCCTGAGGTACAGATTAGGAGTTGAATCGATAAAATGTTTTGGACAATCATGAAATATCATTCTTAAGGTAGTGATGCTGTCTCGTAGAATGAATGCGGGCGTTGTCGATTTGGAACTTTAACTTCTCGTTTCGTCTTTCGTTTTTCGCGAAGTACATGTTTGAATGTTCGTTCGTTCGTGACACGGAAAAGTCACAGATTCGTAACAAGTGGCATAGAGAGAGAGAGAGAGTCGTGACGTTGCTTAGGTCTTGAGAACTGACCGGTGAGTTATGTGGACGTACTGTGGTCAGATGAGAACTATTTAATGAGGGGGCTTGGGATTTGGGTTCGGTCGGCCCCCCAAAAAACACACATACTGAATTTTGTTTGGGATTTTCGTAGCTATTTCCTCCCGGAGATAGTTCGAGACAGTAACCCATTACATACATAATATTTAACTCCAACTCGTTTGCACAGTGTTTTTATATGTTAATCATTACTGCGACATGTTTCGGCCTCAGCTGTTTGTCATTGTCAGGGATCTCGCAAGTTCTTCGACGTGTGAAGCTTGCGCTTCAACTTTCGAACTCTCCGATTCAAGATGACAAACAGCTGAGGCCGAAACATGTCGTAGCAGTAATTAACAAATGAAAACACCGTGCAACAGGTTGGTTTTAAGCATCATACGTGTAACGTAGTTGCACGGAAAATATACAATATTAAACCCCTTACATAATTGGTGTACCACTTAGAACTAGGCGTAGAGGGGATGATGATATTAAAATTGATCTTCAAGAATTGAGATGGGGAGGCATAGACTGGAATGATCTGGTTCAGGACAGGCCAGGGCGCTTGTGAATGCGGTAGTATGAAATGCGGGGAATTTCTTGTCTAGCTAACGATCTGTTAGCTTCTCAGGAAGGTCTCTGTCCCATGTTAGTTACACGTTTGATCTTCATTATCTGTGTGTCGTTCTTCAAATGTCAGTATGATACCAGTGTTCTTACACCGTCATAAGATAATTCACTAAACGATTATTGGCATGTATTAATGAAGATCGTCAAAGAGTATAAAAATGTGAGCCCCCAGGTTGCCGTGTTGACTGAATTTTATATGATGGCACCTAATATTTGTGGGCCTCCTTATGGAAGTTGCTTCATGTCACCCTTCTGGGGCATAGAATTTTGAGGTGGCCCCTAAATTCCTGAGAATAAACTTTACACCCCGCTGATAATCAGAGCAGACTGTAAATAAATCGGGTTTTATTTGGGTTAGGCTAAATGGAAGTTGGGATTCCGTGGCGTACGGATAATAAATTTGAAGGTAAGGTTCGGTGTTTGGCCGAACTGCACCTGGGACGAGCCGTGTTCATATTCCATAATTTCGGTCCATTTAGGCCTCTAGACGGAAGCGTCTGCAAGCCAAAAAGTATGAGTCGCGCTGCGTTCTTTGCAGAAATTATTGTAATTTGTAAAATGGTTAAACGTTAGCAGTTGTAGGAATACTGCCGTATGGGATATCCACGGATTTCTGTTTGTGTGCTATTTGCATCCATTTTCGATGGCTGAGGTTAACATCGGTGATATATGAATGAATTAGTACGGTATGTTGGTCAGTGATGTTGGCATGTGAAAACCAAAATATTTGGGGAAAAAATCTGGCTTAATACAATTTTGCCCAAGACAGATAGGACACGCGATGGCCTGGGGTCGGATCAGGGCCTCCGCGGTCAGAGTCCGACGACAAACCATCAGAAGCCATGGCACGGCCATGAGTATCTGTCAGTTTATGGCGCCTGTCTGTGGCCAGTAGCCAGACTGCGATAAACGATAAAGGCTTGTTCTTCCGACGTTGTGCGTCGTCTGTAGACGTTCTTGAACATGCTGTTTTTCGTCAGCAACGAAGGGGAGGGGTCTGTTATGTCCCGGAGGTAGTAGACCTTATTTACTCTGACGCTCTGTCTCACAAACATCAACGCATCGCGACAGACGCAGGCCGAGACACTGCATTTCACTCCAACACCACGCAAAATGTACCTTGGAACGTGACGATGCGTAATTTGAAGTGCGGTGATCAAAGGAACCCACTTTGGAGTCTTTCACTACGATAGCTGCACTGTTTGAGTCTTAAAGAAATCTTAGCCCATCCTAGTTTAATCTTTGCTTTCACAGAGCTGGTTTAACGTACGTTTGTTCTACATCATACAATCGGGGGTTATGGCGTCTGATACAAAATCAGTGTTCCAGTAAGAGGAAAGTTCTGGGAATATACGGGGCTCGAGGTTGACACAGGTATGTGGAGCTGTGCCGATGGGTCTGTATTTCCCAACGTGTCAAGAAGTATAAGTAGAGTCGTTTGACTCATCGGCCCTAGCGGATGAAATAACAGTATTCTTTCGAAACGCCCAGAAATAGTGACTCATCGACACAGCGTCATGTTCTCTTAGACCTTAATGCCCTCGAACTTTCTTTGAGCTTTGTAAGTTACAACCTATACCACTGCAAGTTTTGAAGTGGCAACGAAAGGTTGTGGCGTACCTCTGGCACCCCTATAACTTTATTACGTTGTATACAACGAAAAGTCAGTGAGCAGATGTGACTGGTGTCTGTTGCACTAAGTATTTGTATCTGTTTAGATTGTGGTCTTCTGGGTTGTGGCCACGTGTGATGTAGATGGTTACCGGCGTTTGGGAGGAACCTGCTGCCTCCGTGTGCGTCTTTCTTTAATGTAGTGGCGTCAGGTGTTTATGATACCGTATAGTTAGTCTAGTAGGTGGTTGAAAGCCTCTGGGTAAAATATTCATTTTCCACGTCTTCTACCTGGAATGCGAACGCAGCATGTTGGTCCGAAATGCTGGGATACATCGCTGAACGATATTGGTGGTTAGCCATGTTTTCAAAGGAACTTGCTGGTTCTATCTGCATCTTGTATCTTGGGGTATGATGGCATGTTCCTTCAGAACGCTAGGTGATGACGCTGTGTGTTTTGGTTTTGCTTGATCTTCATATTCTGCCATGCCCATGGAGGATGATGATGGTCAGGAACGTTGGTAACCGATTGCCACACTGCACAGCGTGATAACATAGTAGGCTACAGTGTGATCACCGAACGGGTGCGCGGAATGGTAACGCTGTGGGCTTGTTTCCGGGAGTTGTTTGGTTCGAATTTGGGCACGATCGTTAGCTGTCCTGAATTAGATATAGTGTGGTTTTCCTCATTCTGTCCAAAAAAAATACTGGCTTTTACCTCTATTTAGCCACGATTATTTCCTGCCAGATCCTGTGCAGTTTATAATTAATCTTATCACTAGATAGAACCGGGTTAGCGTAGTCGATACAGTGACTAGACTGCGGATTGGACGGTTGGGGGTTGGAATCCCGGCAGGGGCAAGAGATTTTCCTCTTTTCCAAAAGTCAAGACCGGCGCATTTGCCCACCCAGACTCCTGTTGAATGTGTGCTGGGGTAAAACGGCCGGGGTTTGAAGTTAACCACACACCTCCATGTAGTGCCGAGGTTAAGAATGAACGGAGATATACCTCCACTCCCCCTGTATGCCTTCATGTCGTGAAGAGGAACAGCGTTACCTTTACCTTATTCCCATAAATGAGGTCAGTATTGTGCGAATTAAAGACAGCATCGTAAAACGAACCTCCTCTCACAGTGACCTTAACCGTTGTTAAAATCTCAAATCTCTGATTTTCGTCTGCGTTACGTTTTGGGGGTATCTAGAGGTAGTTTGGAAAAGCGTTTTTTAAGAACATAAGAATCGCTAGACCATTAAATTGTTCTAAAACAAGACTATCCCATAAACTGTGGAAACAAGAAATAGCCAAAATACCAGACTGGCCTAGAAGAAGGGCAGTTGCAGAGTTCTGACTGTGCGTTGGGCATGATTGCTTGGGCACACATCTTCACCGCATTGGAATCCGTCCTGACCCCTACTGCATGCTATGCAGCCTCCGCGAACCCATGGGCAGAAACCACCTAGGACAATGTACCGCACTACTTAATGGGACAGAGTGTGAGCGATACTGGGAGGCCAGGACAAAAATGATGGAAAATTGACTTTGTCTTTTTACTATTACTATTTTTGTGACTACTTCTTATCATTAGGACTTTCATACTTACTTTGAATGTTTTTAGTATCTATACTGTAATTTTAACGTTTTACTTTTATTGGTCGCATAGGTCAATGATAAACAGTCAGTGTACTTGCCATTAGAAAAAAAAATGTTCTAAAAAGGGTAGTCTTCGCGGAAGGTCTGAAGGCCAGTGTCCATTCCTGGCTTTGTGTTTTATGAATGTGCTGCACCTAGAATTCTTTTGTATGTCACATGTCTTGGTGACTGTGGGCCGCATACAGAAACAGAGCACCGTGCTCCTTCAGGTCCAGTTGCCCCCCCACCCCCTCCCCCGGACGTTACGTGCATAGAAAGCATGTTTACTTGCTGCTGTATTTCCCACCGGGTGTGCCCTGACACAGTTAACGTGCCACAATTTAAACCAGCTGCAGGGCAAGACCGCGCGATTTCTTGCCTTCGAGTTTCAAGCAAAACAGTAATTGTCACACATAGTGCTGTGACATTAATATCAAAGATGCACAAATCCCGGGCTTCAGTTCATCCGGGCGACTAAATTTTGTAAGGAGCCGCCTATAGAATTTTGTGGTGGATTCTCAATTTTTGGAAAAGTTGTGCACCCTAGTTTAAGATAACGATCTTTTGGGGTGTGTGGCCTTGTAGATTAGATCTGCACCGACATTTCTAGAGGAACCTGGTGCCCCTGTTGATGGACGCAACTGGTTTTCGGACACCATGATACCTAACTACAAACCTGCACGGCATCAAATCGTAGACAACCACGATTCGAAGCCGCCCCGAGGACCCATGCCACATATACGGTGGTGTCCTTCGTAAGTTAACTTCTTATTGCCTAGCGGTTACTGTCTGTAACATTGGTTGAACGTTGTAAAATGTTGTACACACTGTCTACAGCTGGTGTTTATGTGTTTTGTACGGATCACAAAACAAACAGCGATTATTTCCGTATACACCATACACTGCTTGGTTTTTATACCCCCGAGATGGAAAGTGTTGAATGCGCGGTACAGTCCGAGTATATAAATGAAACATTATGTTTTATCTTGGTAGAGGGCATGCCATGTGTTTAAAGTACATAAAATAAAATTAAATGTGTACTCCGTGTGGCACAACTGTATGTTGATTTTATTACATTTCTATTATTGGCTACTAGTTTCGGCCTAGTAGCCAATAATATAATAATAATAATAATAATAATAAAGTTATGTCGATGTACATATTTTATTTTATTAATTACGTTTGGTCCTTCGCGAGTTAATTACAAATTAACTGCATAGAACAGGGCTTTCCTTGTGAAGCTGACAGTCGCTTGCCAGCATTACGGCTTTGAACCTATAGTCCCTTAGCGCGTTCACAAGGCACTGTTACGTACCTTGAATTGAATGAGTCCCCGGGGTAGCGTAGTCGATATAGCGACTACGCTAGGACCTGGACGGTCCTGCATTCGAACCCCGGTGGGAGGCGACATTTTCCGCATCCTTCCAGACCTGTCCTTGTGCCCACCCAGCCTCCTGTACAGTGGATACCGTGTCATTCGCGGGACTAAAGCGGCCGGGGCTTGGCGTTAACCACCCCCTCCCATCTAGCGCCGAGATTAAAGAAAGAGCACAGCTATACCTCTACTCCCTCTCCGTGCCTTCATGGAAGGTTATAGGGTGAACTTTACCTTCCACATCCTTACACTCTTTAAGATCCACTTTAATAATGTCGTCACATCTATATTCAGGTTTTCCAGGAGGTCATCTCCCTTTCGGTTTTGACACAATTTTTTTTTGCATGTGATCACATGCCTGCCATCTCGTCCTCCGTCACTAGATCACGATAATTGGGCTGTGCAGCCTGTGACCTAGCCACTGTACCAGCTGCTTAATTCTTGTGAGAATATTATTAAAAGCTTGGTTTGAGTTGATTGTGGTGTGTGTGGGTTTAATAGCACAGAGGCGAACCGAAAATGTAACTTTGAAACATTTTTTTTTTTTGCCCAGACCCCACCCAGTGCCAAATCAAAATTTAATATATTCGGTACTTTTAGATGTGCGACGTTTATTTCTGCGTCATGTAATTTACAGGATTTGTTGCATCGATAAGGTGAGAAATTATAGGTTAACGAACGCTTTGTACGCAAACCGACCAAGACCGAATTTAATCGAAATCCGTTTCAATAGTTAGGGGTATGAAAGACTGGAATGTACAGAACGACCTGCCTGACGTGCGGGAATAGTGTGCACTTGATACAGCAAACAGCGTGGAGGTTTAAAGGGGCCGTATGTGCGTCCTGATGTTAACGATTAAATAATAAACTGTTGTCTGCGGTGATGAGTGTGTTCCGTTACAGGGAAGCATTGTGTTTCCCCACGCTAATTGCGTACGTAATGCTTGTTACAACACCCATAAAATCGTGACAGACAGCAGCTTTCTATCCACGCTTCTTGGCTGTAATCTTGCAGTCGACATTTCACAGAAATGGAAACAGTTCGACTGTGGGTAGCTGTAACTCAGGCTTAAGGCATGTTGGCTGGAGTCACGTTAGGTTAGCGGTTTCAACCTTTTACTGCTTGCGGCGAATTTGGAGGTACGCTGTTCGTTTTTATTAGGCATTCTTTACGAAGTGAAAGACGTACCGCCTTATGTAGAGGTCATGTTAGTCTGTCCGTCTGTGGACTAGGGGCAGTGACTTGAAAAGTTCGTCCGATTTTCGTGGAAATCGGCGGATCGACCGTCGTGGTTAATTTAATGACGCAAATGAAGTTGTACCCGTAATTCCAATTTTTCGTCACCGATTTTGATGAAGGTTTGGTATAGAAATGTCCACATGATACCGTTCAGATCGTCAGGGCTTTGTGAAGATCGGTATAATGAAAGCTACGCGTTGTTTTAGGGCGTAAGTTAAGTTATTCCCCGTACTTTCTACACGTTATGTCTGGTTTGCATATAAAACTCGGCCCAGAAGATCTCTATGCAATGCCCGTGGGTATTCGTGACGAGTTTAGTGAAAATCTGTGCATTGGTTTGCCCCCCCCCCAACCCCCCCAACCCCCTCCCAAACACGCTTTTCTACGTTCTTCGTCATTTTCGGAATAAATTCGATACAGGAGTGACCACAACATTTTTTTGAGTTGCTGGGTTCGTGAGAATAGGGACATTGAAAGCCCTGCTGTACTGATGGGCGTCAAATGAATTTCTATCCTTCCATTCCACATTTTATTTGCCACACGTGGGCGGTTAAATCAGGCATCCAACGGAATTATGTTACGAAGAAGCTTACCACAACTGTGTAGGCCGTAATTACATGGATTCGTCTTCGGTTACAAACCTGTGGGACCAGTTTGAAATGCGTCTCGGTTTATCTGTCGGCCATCACGTGCAGAAATGACTCACGACTTGTTTACGGCTTGTTTAAATAATTCTGTTAACTTAAGTCATTCGTCATTCAATGTTAGAGGTACAATGCTGTCATTTTTTTTTAAGTGGCTGCTGGGTGTGGGATGCGCTTGGACGAATCGGCTGTCATAAAGTTACTTCTCATCTAGCGATTGTTACGTGTGTGAGAGGCCCACGCAGTCTCCTTGACAATGAAACAGAGTTTTTTTTTCTCTCTCTGGGAGTATATCGGCCGGGACGCGAAGCTGACCGCTCCACTCCATTTGGTGATTGGGCCAAGATACCTCTCCTTTCCTCAAATATTGATGGCGTGTTAGTTACTGTTTTAAATCCTAGTTGTTACTGTATGTACCACGGGATTTAATTGTTGACAGTTGTACTTTCTGCCCACTGAGGATACAGCTGCATTTTGTATGGACCTTTAAAACAACCACTAATAATTTCCCTCTACTGCGTTAACTAACTTGTTTCTATAACCGAGATGGAGTGTGCTTATCAAGTTAAATTTAGTCTTCCACCACGTAGGCGCGGGTTTGATCCCGGGCCAGTCCGTGTGAGATGGGCGCTGGAACTGATTCTTCTCCAAGTAATTCGGTTTCCTTCCGTCAGTATCGGTCCTTCAGTGCTGCATATTCAATTTTAGGTTATTAACACTCTTACCATTAGGACAAGCGGGCGAAGTCTGGGAACCGTCCTGAAAGCAGTGCGTTTCGTAAAACGGGGAGGATTGGGTAGAAATGTACTTTCACTTTTTTTTAGCTTTAAGTGTGTTAATGAAGCAAATGAAGCATAAAACATCTTTTAAGACGGATGGTGCTGGAACGGGATTGGCAAGGCCTAGAAGGGAGGAAATGAGGACGGAATAAAGACGGAAATAAAGAAAGGAGTAGGCAGTGAAAGCAAGGAAAATAGAAAGAAATGAGTGGAGGAGGAAAGAAGGAAGCATACCCTGATCAACACTTGTAACTCCAGAGCTTACATTTTGTAGTTCATGGTTAATGTTATGACGCCCTTAGTATCTGAAACTGTAGCGCGAAGTATAGGATGATTAACGAATGTTAGGTTGGAATTGAGGCACTGTTCCAGAGCTCGTCTGTAGCAAGTGAGGGACATCACGTAAAACGTTTTGTGATCCGGTGCCCCGGTCGAGATTCGACATGGGCACCTTCCTAGTACAAGTGTAGTTTGGCTGATGGGTGTTAATTAGCTTGTAACAGGTTCTTCTCATCACTGCGTGATGGAGCGTTTCGTTAGGTTATGATAGTAAATTGTTTGTAGGCGGTGTGAGGACACAGTCGGTAACACAGCAGGGGTGACCAGATAAGCGAGCTCTGGGAGCCCCAACTTGCGAGACCACGAGGGAAGAACCATGTCCTGATTCATAACGTCAAACGTACGGTAGCAACACTGCTCACTGCATGAGGTAACGCAGCTAGCGCTTTCCGTTAGCGACGCTAGGAACAACAACAACTACTACTACTACTACTACTACTACTACTACTACTACTACTACTGCTCCTGCTACTACTGCTACTTATTCTTCTTCCTCTTCACCTTCTTCCTCCTCTTCCTCTACTTCTTCCTCTTCGTCCTATTCTTCCTTTTCCTCTTCTTCCTCTTCCACCTCTTCTTCCTCCTCTTCTTCTCCTTCTCCTCCTCCTTCTCCTTTTTGTGGAATCCACTAGTAAATTGTTCAAATACTTTTTCCCCGTATTCATATCTTCTTATTTCTGTTGTGAGTTTCATTTCTGTAGCAGATCTTTTACACCTCTTTTCTCGGTTGGCCTCGTACACTTATAAAGTGCTAAATGTTATTCTTACAGACAGCTTGAGCGAGCCGCACAGTGACGTTTATGGGCCACTCCTGCTGTGTATCATGGAATGAAACGGAAAGGGCGAGGAAGGAGGGATAGCCTTATTTAAGTTACTCAACTGGCATTTGGTTGGAGGGACTGAGGAAAATCATGAAATACTTAAGACTAATTCGAAACAGGCACCTGCCGGATACAAGACAGGAGCGTTACCGATTGAACCAACGTACCCGGTCTGTTTTGAATCATGTTCTGGTCATAATAATCCATCATTCGTTCTGTCCCCCCGAAATTTCGCAAGGCTCTTGAAAGCTGTCCGCTTTGCGTGTGACACATGTCCATCTAATTCTGTTAACATGGAATAATTAACGCGTCAAGTATATTAACAAGTGCAGGTTATCCTGCGTTACGTGTCTGCCGGAACATTTATGTCTTATAACAGTACAAAAAAAAACGCAAGATAACGACCGGTGTGCAATTTTGCTTTCACTTCAGCTATTCAGGTAATGGAAAGGAGGCCCTCTCCCACTCCCGCAAAGTTCTTTGAACTCTTTTTCGTGATTTTAAAGTCGTGAATGACCTTTTAATGGGATATTTGATAATTACGAATTTACACTTCAAAACTGGGGCAAGGGGGGAGTGGTACTTCACTATCACCTATGCCGATATTGCCTTGTGTTGTGAGGCCGGTAGTTGCTTGCCCAATTGATTACTTGTAAGATACCGCTGTTCTATGGCTTCAAGAAATACGGACTTACTAGACCGTAAAATACCTCGCTTGTGGTATTTGTGTATTTACCAAGAGTGCACTGAAGGTCGCTGTTACAAGCAGTCCTCGGTTAGCGCTGCCCCGATCAATGTGATTTCGCTTTAGCGATGGCAAAAAGATCGTTGAGATCGTTGAACGTTGTTCGAACTCGAACGCTGTTATAGCCGGCAGCCGGCGGGATCTTCAGCAGCTAGACTTTCGGGTATTTTGATGAATTATTGCGCTGAGATTTTCAGGAAGGCGAATACAGCTTTAAACCGGGGGGGGGATTTTGGGTAGCAGGTACCTCAGAAATTTTTTTTTTTGGGGGGGGGTGTCTACAAAGCTTCACGACGTCGCTTTCAAAAGACAGGGATATTAAGGCTTACAATTAAAAGGGGTTCTTTTGAGTCCTTTTAATTGTAAATAAAACAACGGGAATGATGCACCTAAAGATATTAAGGTTTGTTTTCAGTAAGAATTACAGTATATCTAGGCAGACACAACAATCTTAGTAATTAACCAACTTAATGCACAAATTCTTGTTTTATAATAAGTTTGTTATGTGCCTCTACATATTTCGAGCACTATGTGCTCATTGCTAGGAGGTCAAAATTGTATTATACAGCGTCAGGTATCATCACACCTGTAGGTGACCGTTCCGTGCACAGGTTGAGCGAGGACTGCACCGGACCGCCACCTACAGGTGTGATAATGCCAGATGCTGTATAATACAGCGATACCTCGGCTAACGCGTGACCCTGCTAACGAATTTTTCGGCTAACGAAGAATTTTTTTCGCTGTTTTTTCGGACTCGGCTAACGAATATGGATTCGGCTAACGAATGTTTTAGTGGATGCGCGCACTAACATAAAGCAGCAAACATGAACGGTCGGGCCATTCCAGGAGCTTATCTTTTCCGTCTGTATGTGTGTTTCGGCTAACGAATGTGATTCCGGAACGAATTATCTTCGTTAGCCGAGGTATC